>Ga0172364_10001688_pt1 | contig 17175 bp, 12 predicted proteins | sample LakKivSesite10cm_FD_114545 | JGI IMG/M metagenome (GOLD analysis project Ga0172364, IMG submission 114545) | Sediment microbial communities from Lake Kivu, Rwanda - Sediment site 10cm | ecosystem: Environmental > Aquatic > Freshwater > Lake > Sediment | place: Rwanda: Western Province, Lake... | reverse complement strand
CTCAGAAAAAAGCAAACCCTCACCCCGACCCTCTCCCTTTGGGAGAGGGTGACTTGCCGGGCGGCGGCCGGCGGACGCCAGAGCCTGCGGTGATTGGCTTTTGAGGCGCTTAACGCCTATGGGGGTCTGGCATCTCCTGTCGATTTCGGCTACAGCGGCGGGTTCGCGTACCTGACCAGATCGAGGAAGTGCGCCTCGAACCACTTGCCGGCTTGGGGGGCGCCCGGCAGGGCATCACGACCGGCGCACATCTCGTCGAAGCGCGGCTGGCTTGGGTCGGACACGCCGTCGGATTCCCCCGGCGGCTTGACCCAGAAATAGGCGTCTATGCCGCGGATGGGCTCGGCGCGCGGGCGTTCGCCCAGGCCGGCGCCCTTGATGTTGCACCAGCTGCCCCATTGGTGGCGAATGCCGCCCCGCCCATTGCGCGAGGTGTCAATAATGAAGCCCTTGCCCCTAACGCCATGCATCTCCAGCGTCTCGGCCAGCATCTTGACGTAGCTGATTTCGTTCGGACATGGATTGGTGAGCGCCAGGGCGGCGCCGTCGCGGTTGCTCAGGTGGGTGTAGTTCGAGACGTTGGTGGCGAAGCCGCGAATCAGGTGCACGCCGCCGGCTTGCTCCAGAACGCGCCTGAAGATCTTGGCGATCTTGAAGCGGTTCACATCCCACCCCAGCCACCCCGCGTGGGCCGCGTCGAGGTACACGCTGACGTTGGGCAGGGCAAGTTTCTTGATGGCGTAGGCGATGGAGTTGCGGTAGGCGTCGGCCGAGGCGGCGCACTTGGGGATGTGCATGTTGGTGGCCATGTTAGGCAGGGAGTCAGGCTCGACGATGGCCACGATGGGCTGCTCGGAGTGGGCCGCGAATTGCGCAGCGATGGGATCGACGAACTCGGTGCGATAGCGGGCCTCGCCGTTGGCTTCGACGGCCAGCTCGCCGGCCGAGGCCTCGGCGGCGCAGTCGCGGTTGGGCAGGTTGCACAGGACGACCACGGCCAGCGTCGGCTCTCCGCTCTCCGCCTGCTGTTGCTTGGCTTCGTCGAGCCAGCGCGGCAGGGTCGCCACCTGGGCGATGCTGTCGAGCCACAGCCCGGTGGGGTATTGCTCGACCTTGCGGAGCTTGGCTGCCAGATCCGGGAACTTGCGTGCCGTGGACTCGACCTGCTCGATGTAGTCCGGGTTGAGAAAGAAGCGTACCCCCTTGAAGGGATTGCGCCCCGAGGTCTCGCTGACCATGGTCAGCTTCGTGGGGTCGTCTTTCCAGCTCAGCGTGCCGCTGCAAGCCGGTCCGCATAGGACCAGCAAGGTCGCCGAGAAGCACAAGCGTCTTCGCCTCATCGTGGTCATGTTCATGCGGATGATAGGGCAGAGTCCCGAGAAGGGGGAGTCCCGATTCCGCTCGGGCGGTTCAACAATCTCGCTCGCAGGCCGGCGCCTGTGACGCCGAGCCATCGGGGCCTGCGGCCATGGAGCAACCGGCACACACCGCTGGGGGCACTTCTGCTGACGATCGAAGACCACGTGACCCTGCGCGCCGCCGGATGCGCAGGCGCCTCCTCTTCGGCGCGTGCATCGACCTCGGAGCGGCGAGGCGGTATGGTATAGGTGCCTCCATCGACTCCCGGGAGGGGAGCAACATGCAATATCGCAGTGTCATCTCTGTTTGCCGTCGGTGCCCCTCGGCGGGCGTGGCAGCCATTCTTGTCGCCTGCGGCTGGGCGACCGCATCGTGCACTCTGCAAAACGAGTCGACGCGGACCACGACCGATGGCTCCGTCACGCCTCCGCCCAACCCGGACGGACCTGCAGGGGACCGATCTGTCGTGGACGGACGAACCTCGCCGCCGCCTCCCAAGGACGCCTCCCCTGCAGACCTACCCGTCCCGAGCGATGGCACGGAGCCCGACCAGCCCGTTGCCGGCCGCGACGCCGGCCCGGTGGCCGGTGATGCCGCGCCGCCTGCCGAGGATGCGCGCGCGCCCGCCGACATCCAGGCCGACCGACCGCCGCGCGGCAGCACACCCATGGTCATCCCGGCCGAGGCCTGGAGCCGCGACATGAACGAGGCCGGCTACAAGGATGGTGTCCCCTACGGCGGCTTTGGCGCGGGAACCATAACCTGGCGATACGATGGCGCCTTCTGCAAGGATCGGCTCGACACCGACGTCCGCGGTGGGACCATCGACGTCAATTCCGCCTTCTACTTGTACGAGAAGTGCGGCGGCGCCACTGCCACGTGGAAGAAGCTCAACGCCTGGGGCATCACGGGCACCGGGCAGGCGAAGTACTACGCGCTCTATCCCAAGGCCTGGTTCGACTACGGCAGTGTGACCGGGTTCACCTCCAAGGCGAAGGTCGCCGCCTGGAGTCCCGTGATCCCCAACGACTATCGGCGCAGCAGCTACCCGCTGGTCATGTTCGAGTGGGAGATCTCGAATCCGTCCGCGGCTGCCTGCGATGTGGCACTCATGTTTACCTGGAAGAACGATTTGGCTGGCGCCTCGGCCGAGGCGGTCACGGGCGACAAGATCGCCGGAATCAAGCTCAAGCGTTCGGGCACCGGGAACGCGAGCAGCAAGAGCGACGTCGAGTTCACCGTGGCGGCCGGGCTGGTCGGTGATGCCACCTCGTCCTACCAGTCTGCCGCCACGGTGGCGGCGCTTGAGACCGAGTTTGGCCCCGACGGCACCTTGGCCAACACGGCCGGCAACCAGGGCCTGGGCGCCCTGGCGGTCAAGATGCAGGCTCCCGCCAATGGCCGCATCCGGTTCCCGATGGTGCTCGCCTGGGACGAGCCCATCGTGCAGATCGGGTCGACCTCGTGGTATCGCGAGTACACGCGCCACTTCGGGCGCACCGGGCTCCGCTCGGCGGACATCGCCACCGAGGCGCTCAGCAACCACGCGGCCTGGGGCGATGCCATCGATGCCTGGCACGCGGAGATCTTGGGCAACTCCAAGTACCCCGCGTGGCTTCGCACCAGCATGCTGAACGAGCTCTACTACTACATCATCGGTGGCACGGTCTGGGAGGCGGGGGCCGCGGGAGGACAGGCCGACGATCCCGACGAGGACATGTTCAGCACCATCGAGTGCTTCGACTACCCCACCTATGGCACCTCCGACGTTCGTTTCTACGGATCCTGGCCGCTGGCGCTGTACTGGCCGAACATCGACAAGCAAGAGGTCAAGCAGTTCTGCGACAGCGTGACCACCACGCGCAGCGACCGCCCGAGACCGCTCGGTACCACCGCCCACGATTTCGGCAGCAGTCGCAAGAATGTATTCACGCAGTGGAATGCGTATACCTACCGCGACAGCACCCAGTGGAAGGATCTCAACTCGAAGCTGGTGCTGATGGTCTACCGAGACTGGGCGCTGACGGGCAAGACCGACAAGGAATTCCTCGACTATTGCTGGCCCGCGATCGAGATGGCGATGAACAAGACCAAGAGCCAGGACACGGACGGCGACATGCTGCCGAACAGCAACGGCATCGACCAGACCTACGACAACATGAGCCTGACCGGCAACACCGCCTACTGCGGTTCGCTCTTCATCGCGGCGGCGCAGGCGGCAGAGGAGATCGCCAAGGCCATGGGTAAGAACGACCAGGCAGCTACCTACAAGTCCTGGGCCGAGCGGGGCAAGGAGAGCTTCGAGAGGAAGCTGTGGACCGGCAGCTACTATCGCATCGACACCGCCGGCGGCACCAACGGCGATCGCATCATGGCCGACCAACTCGCGGGCCAGTGGTACGCCAAGGCGTGCGGCTTGCCCGGGATCGTACCCGCGGATCGTGCGGCCTCGGCGTTCAAAGTCATCTACGACAACAACTTCAAGAAGTTCGACAACGGGAGACACGGCGTGGTGAACGTCCTCTTCGCGAACGGGGGCGCGGACAGATCGAACGAACAGACCCAAGAGGTCTGGATCGGCACAGCCTGGGGCGTGGTGGCGGGAATGATCCAGGAGGGCCTTGCCACCCAGGCATCCGAGATCGGCCAGAGCCTCTACAACACGATTTGGAACGAAGGCCAATTCTGGTTCCGCACCCCGGAAGCCATCGGCACCGGGCTCGGCCACGTGCGTGCGCTGTATTACATGCGAACCAACTCGGTGTGGGCCGTGAAACACGCCTACGACATCACGCCGTGAAGCAGCTCCAGCCGGCGCGGTCGCTGCACGGAAAAACCACAGAGAGCATAGCGCGGGCTTCGCCCGCAACCGAAGAGGGCCAAAGGCCTCAGGCTGCAGGCTTCAGCTTGATCGGCCGAGAACGGCAATCACCTTCTCCACTGCGCGAAGGGCGTCACCGTGGTGCGCCTTGAGGGGATCACGGCTTGTGCCCCAGCACTTCACCCTGAAGGCTGTAGCCCGAAGCCCGAAGCCCTATGACGCAGCCGTTGAAGAAATCTTCGCGTGCAGCGAAGAAATCGCACGGTAGTAGAACAGAGGGATCAGAGGACGCAGTGAAAGAAGGAGTTTGGATCTAGATCCGGGCCCCCTTTCCTTCTCGGTGGTCTCCGCTTCTCTCTGCGCTCTCTGTGGTTGCGGCGACAAGAGGCTTCAGGCTCCAGTCTCCAGGCTTCAGGCTGAAGTGCAGGGCCGTGGAAAACGCGATCGCTGCCACCCACCGATCAACCTGCAGCCTGCAGCCTGCAGCCTGGAGCCATCTTGGGTTGCGGGCAAAGCCCGCGCTGTGGTTTACAAGTTGAACCCGCGCCAGGCAGGCGGCATAGTAGCGCCGGCATGGCAACGGTCGACATTTCCGCTTCCATTCTCTCCGCGGACTTCACGCGCCTTTGCGCCCATGTGCAAGAGGCCGAGGCGGCTGGGGCAGAGCGCTTTCACGTGGATGTGATGGATGGTCGCTTCGTGCCCAACCTCACCTTCGGACCGCTGATGGTGGACGCGGTTCGCCGCTGCACCCCGAGACCCATCGAGGCCCACCTGATGATCGTCGAGCCCGAACGCTATATCCCCGACTTCGCCAAGGCGGGCGCCGACAACATCCAGGTCCACCAGGAAACCTGCCCCCACCTGCACCGGACCGTGCAGCAGATCAAACAGCTCGGCAAGAAGGCCACCGTGGTCCTCAATCCGGCCACGCCGGTGGCCACCTTGGAGGACATCCTGTCCGACGTCGACCAGGTCCTGCTCATGACCGTGAACCCCGGCTTCGGCGGGCAGAAGTACATCGAAAGCAGCCTCGCCAAGGTCCTGCGCCTGCGCCAGCTCATCGAGGAGCGCAGGCTCGCCTGCGCCATCGAGGTCGACGGCGGTGTCGGCCCCGCCAATGCCGCCGCGGTGGTCAAGGCCGGGGCGCGCGTGCTGGTCGCGGGCGCTTCGGTGTTCGGCGCCAAGGAAGGCGTCGCCGAGGCGATGCGAAGACTGCGCGCCAGCGCCGAAGCGGGCTTGATCCCGGCAGGGGCGTGAGTGCTCTGGGGAAACTTGATGGTCTAGGGTCCTAACCATAGCGCGGGCTTCGCCCGCAACCCAAGTTGGCTGCAGGTTGCAGGCTGCAGGTTGATCGGTGGGTGGCAGCGATCGCGTTTTCCACGCCCCATACTTCAGCTTGAAGCCTGGAAACTGGAGCCTCCCGCCTCTTGACGCCGCTGCTGAAGAAATCGTCGCGCCACGCGAAAAAATGTCGGAAGTAGCAGATTAGGCCCCGCCTTTCGCTGGCAAGGTCAATCTCGCCCATCGCCTGCTTGCGTCACGTGACCACTTTGCGCGAACTCATTCTCTGGCATAATGCCGCCGACCCGCCGAGCTGGCGGCGACTCCAAGCATGAGCGAAGCCAAAGCGAGTAGCAGCGTCGGCACAAGGGCCGGGGTCCAGCAAGGCGGCGAGGCAACTGCTCGTGGTTCGAATGTCGCCAAACTGGTGCTCGGCGCCCTCGGGGTGGTCTACGGCGACATCGGGACCTCTCCGCTCTACGCGCTCAAGGAGTGCGTCGCTTCACCGCATGGAGTTGGCCCCCAGGCCGAGAACATCCTCGGGATCCTGTCCCTCGTTTTCTGGGCCATCCTGCTCGTGGTTTCGGTGAAGTACATCCTGTTCGTCATGCGCGCCGACAACCGCGGCGAGGGCGGCGTGCTCTCCCTCATGGCGCTGGCCGCCCGCGTAAGCGAAACCAAGGGCAGCCCCTCCGACAAGACCCCGGCCAAGTCCAGTCGCCACGTCTGGCAAGAGGTCAAACGGTCGAGCTTTCTCCTCATCATGGTGGGGCTCTTCGGCGCGTCGCTTCTGATGGGCGAGGGGGTGATCACTCCCGCCATCTCGGTGCTGTCGGCGGTCGAGGGGCTGGGCATCGCGACCCGCGCATTCCAGCCCATCGTCGTACCCCTGACCTGCGCGATCCTCATCGGGCTCTTCTGGTTTCAGAAGCGTGGGACCGGCCGCATCGGCGCCGTGTTCGGCCCTATCACCCTGCTCTGGTTCGCAGCCATCGCCGCCTGCGGGCTGCCTTGGATCGTGCGTCATCCCCAGATTCTGTCCGCCATCAACCCTTGGCACGGGGTTCTCTTCTTCGTGAACCATGGCGTCCATGGGTTCTTCGTGCTGGGCTCGGTGGTGCTGTGCATAACCGGTTGCGAGGCGCTCTATGCCGACATGGGGCATTTCGGCAAACGGGCCATTCGCATGGCCTGGTACGCGTGCGTGTTTCCGGCCCTCTTGCTCAACTACTTCGGCCAGGGCGCGCTGCTCCTCGAGCGGCCCGACGCGGTCAGCAACCCGTTCTACGCGCTCGTGCCCTCGGGTTGGCTCTACCCCATGGTCGTGCTCGCCACCTTGGCCACGGTGGTCGCATCGCAGGCCCTGATTTCCGGCGCGTTCTCGCTCACCCGCCAGGCGGTGCAGCTCGGCTACCTGCCGCGCGTGACCGTGATCCACACCTCGGGCGCGACCGAAGGACAGATCTACATCCCCGAGGCCAATCGGCTGCTCATGGTTGCCTGCGTGGCCCTCGTGCTCGGCTTCCGCTCCTCGGGCAACCTGGCGGCTGCCTATGGAATCGCCGTGACCGGTACCATGACCATCACCTCGATATTGAGCTACTTCGTCGCGCGGCAGCGGTGGGGCTGGAGTCGACTGCGGGCGGGCGGGCTCCTGCTCTTCCTTCTGTGCATCGATCTCTCGTTCTTCCTCTCCTGCTCGGCCAAGATCGCGAGCGGTGGCTGGTTCCCTCTGGCGCTCGCCGTCGGCATCTTCAGCGTGATGGTGACGTGGAGCCGCGGGCGCAGCTTGCTCGGAGAGAAGGTGGCGACCGGTGCGCTGCCCATGGCTGCGTTTGTGGCCGACGTCGAGGTGAGCAAACCCCACCGCGTGGCCGGCACCGCGGTCTTCCTCGCGTCGACCCGGCGAGGGACGCCGACCGTGCTTCTGCACCACTTCAAGCACAACAAGGTGCTGCACCAGCAGGTCGTCATTCTCTCCGTCACCACCGATGCGGTTCCGTGGGTGCGCGAGGAGCAGAAGGTGCGGCTCAAGAACTTCGGGCATGGCTTCTGGGCCGTTACCGCCCACTACGGCTTCATGGAGAGCCCGGACGTGACCGACATCCTGCGGCGCTGCCGCGCCAAGGGGCTCGAAGCCCATGTGGCCAACACCAGCTTCTACCTGGGAAGGGAGACCTTGATACCCAAGCGCGGAGTTCCGGGCATGGCGGAATGGCGCAAGCACCTCTTCCGCTTTCTCTCGCGCAACGCCCGCCCGGCGACCGACTTCTTCGCCATCCCGCCCAACCGCGTGGTCGAGATCGGCATGCAGATCGAGTTCTAGCCGTAGACGTATCGCGGACGTCCGGCCGGACGTCCGGGGAGTGGATTCGGCAGGTACCATGTGGAGCACCGAGCTGGTTGAACCCCGATTCTTTTTAGATTGTTCACCACAGAGAACACAGAGAACACAGAGTCCGGAATGAGGAGGGGGAACGGTTCTGGGCCCGGGCTTCTCCTTGCCCCTCCGTCTTTGTGTCCTCTGTGTTCTCTGTGGTCGGTTTCCTCCTGCACGAGCCTTGCGGTTTGAACTGAGCGTCGATTTCGCATACCCCGAGGACGCGGCTTCACCACCCAGGTGCGTGCGAAATCGACGTGGCGATCGCGCAGCGAGCGCACCGAAAGGGGAGGGGGCCCGACGAGCTTTGCTCGTCGGGGAGGGGAAGCTGGCTTCCCCTCGTTTCGCACGAAGTGCGAAACCCAGGTTGAAAGAGCTGTCCATGAATGATGCCGGTTCTGCCTCATTCTACCTTGAGGTATGCACGGCCCACGGTCAACGCCAATCCGGCCGTGGAGACCGACGGGCATTGACAGGGCTTGGCTTTGGGACAGGATAAGGGATGGACAGACTGCCTGGACCGGGTCACCGGCCGGGACGGAGAGCTCCATGAAACGCACGATGTTCAAATCGAAAATCCACCGCGCCACGGTCACGCATGCCGATCTTGGCTACGAGGGCTCCGTGACCATCGACGAATCCCTGATGCGCGCGGCCGACATCCTGGCCTATGAGAAGGTCGCGATTTGGAATGCGACCAACGGCAGCCGCATCGAGACCTATGCCATCGCAGGCGAGGCCGGCTCCGGCGTCATCTGCGTCAACGGTGCGGCGGCCCGCCACGCCCAACCCGGCGATATGGTGATTATCGCCGCCTTCGCCGATGGCGTGGACGAAGCCGAGGCCAAGGATTGGAAGCCGACCGTCGTGCGCGTCGACGGCAACAATCGCATCGTGGCGGCGACCCGCGGGGGAGAGCGTCCGGGCCCTGACCATCCCTGGGTGGTATCCTGAGCGGCGCAGGCCAGACCCCTCGGCTGGAAATGCTGCGGTCGTTCGCAGAGAAGCGGCCCCAGGATCCATTTCCTCGCTATGCGCTCGGCGTGGAGCTCAAAGCCGCGGGCGATGCGGCCGGGGCCCGGCAGGCCTTTGCCTCGCTGGTTGCGGATCACCCCGACTACATCGCGACCTACGGGCCGGCTGCCGAGGTTCTGGTCGAGCTCGGCCGCGTCGACGAGGCGCGGGCCATGCTCGGCAGAGGCATCGAGGCATGTACGCGACGCAACGACGTCCATGCTCGCGAGCACCTGGAATCCGTGCTCGCCGAGATCGAAGCCCGCGTCTGACGCACCTGCTTCGATTTGCGTCTATACTGATGCATCGGCATGAAAGGACGCGAGCGGTCAGGCAGCCAGCGCATCGCCGGCAAGTACGAGCTGCTTGAGCGCGCGGGCGAGGGCGGCATGGCCGTGGTGTGGCGGGCGGTCATGCATGGGGCGGCCGGTTTCTCGCGGATGGTGGCGCTCAAACAGATGAAGCCGGACGCGCGCCGGGAAGCGCGGCAGGTGGCCATGTTCGTCGAGGAGGCGCGCGTGGGCGCCTGCCTGCTTCACCCCAACATCGCGCAGGTGCTCGATTTCGTCGAAGACAAAGACGGTTCGTATTGGCTGGTCACGGAATGGGTGGACGGCCTCGACCTCGGGAGCCTTCTGCGCTACCACCGCGCGCGCCGCGAGCACATGCCCTGGCCGCTGGTCACCTTCATCGGCATCGAGGCCTTGCACGGCCTGGCAGCGGCGCACGAACGGCACGCCGCGGACGGCACCATGGTGCCGGTCGTCCATCGCGATGTTTCGCCGCAGAACATCCTGCTCGGCATCGGCGGCAGCGTGAAGCTGTCCGACTTCGGTTTGGCGCGGGCCCGTGATCGCACCAGCGTGCTCACCACGCCCGGGTTCATCAAGGGCAAGCTCGGTTATCTTGCGCCCGAACTGGTGAGCGGGGCCCAGGCCAGCCCGCAGTCCGACCTCTTCGCCATGGCCTCGGTGATGTGGGAGTCGCTCGTCGGACATCCCCTGTTCACCGGCAGCAACGACCGCGAGGTGATGCGCGCCATCCACCGCGGCCAGGTCCCACCGGTGGCCAACGAGCGTCCGGGCTTGCCCAAGATGTTGACCATCGCCATCAACCGCGCCTTGGCGAGGTTGCCCGCCGAGCGCTACCCTTCGGCCTCGGCCATGGCTCGTGATCTGGAAACCGCCCTGGCCGGCGCGGTGGCTTCCACCCTGGAGGTACAGCTCCGCCTGGGGCGCACCGTGGCCGAGGCAAGGCGCCAGATGCAGCGCCGGTCGAAACGCTTGGAATCGCGGACCACCTTGCGCATGCCCGTACACCGCTCGCGCATCGATCTCACCCGCCGGCCGCGGGAGTGATACATTCAGGGCATGCCACTGCTCAACATGTTCTCTTCCGCCAAGCAGCCGGACGAACCGGCCTTGGCGCAGATGCTCAAGTCGTTTTCCAGCTTGCTCGCGCGCGAGCTCGGCAAGCCCGAAAGCTACGTGATGGTGGGGCTTGCGCCCCGCATGGATCTAAGCTTCGCCGGCAGCCGCGATCCTGCCTGCTACGCCGAGCTGAAGAACGTCGGCCGGCTTCCCGCCGACAAGGTCGAGCACCTGTCGGCGGTCCTGTGCGACGCCATCGCCAAGGCGCTGGGCGTGAAGCGGAATCGCATCTACATCGAGTTCACCAACGCGGACGGAGCCCTGTGGGGCTTCGACGGAGGGACCTTCGGCTGAGCGCGGTCGGGTCGGGCGGCAAAGGCGCGGCCTCGCCATGAGAAGCTTCCTGCGACGCTACGGGGTCTTCGTGATCGCCGCGTCCGTACTGGTGCCGCACGCGCGTCTGTTCGACTTCGTCACCGACGACGCCTACATCTCGTTCCGCTACGCGCGCAACCTGGCGCTCCACGGCCAGCTCGTCTTCAACCTGGGCGAGCGGGTCGAGGGCTACACCAATTTCCTGTGGACGATTCTCCTCGCCCTGGGCATCAAGCTCGGCGTGGGCCCGGTCCTGCTGTCGCGCTTCTTGGGCGTGGGCTTCGGCATCGCCACCTTGGCCGTGGTGGTGCGCCTGTCCCTGCGCCTGGCGCGCGAACGGCCATCGCGCTGGCACCTGGCTGCGCCCCTCCTCCTCGCCAGCATGGGCGCGTACGCGTGCTGGTGCACGGGCGGGCTGGAGACCCAGCTCTTCACCTTCCTCTGCACCCTGGCCTGCGAGCGCATGCTGAGCGAAATCTGGCTCGGCCGCGGCTTTGCGAGCGCCGTGGTCTTTGCCTTGGCCGCCATGACCCGACCCGAGGGCGCGCTTCTGTTCGCGATCGCCTGCCTGTTTCGCCTGGCCACCAACCTGCGCCGCGAGCGGCGGCTGCTCCCGCGCAAGCGCGAGCTCTTGTGGCTCGGGGCGTTCCTGGCCCTCTTCGTCCCGTATTTTCTGTGGCGCTGGCGCTATTACGGCTGGCCCCTTCCCAACACCTACTACGTGAAATCCTCAGGTGCCGCCGGAACATGGCGGCTCGGGGGCTACTACGTGCGGCGTTTTGCCGAGGACTACGGGGTCCACTTCTTGGTTCTGCTCGCCATCCTCGGGCGCGCGGCCCGCGACGACGGTCGCGGTCGTGATCTGCGCCGGTTGGCCGCCCTCCTGTGGCTGGCCTACGCCTTCTACGTGGTGAAGGTGGGCGGTGACTTCATGGGTCTTTACCGCTTCATCCTGCCCGTGGTCCCGCTCGGCGCGGTGGTGCTGGCGGAATCCGCGCGCCGCTTGTACGAGCGCATGCGCCCGCGCCTCGGCGCATGGGTTCCCGCTCTTGCGCTCGTCATGGTCGCCGCGGGCTACGGGGTGGGCAGCGTACACAGCTCGCGCCAGGCTTTGTCCTTCGTGGGGGCCGAGAACGGCATCGATACGCCGGCCTATCTCAAGAAGTACGTGGAGGAACGCATTCCCGTGGGACAGTGGCTGGGACGATACGGACAGCCCGACGATCTGATGACGGTCGGGGGGGCCGGGGTCATCCCCTACTACTCCGAGATCCGGGCCTACGACGTCTTTGGCCTGGTCGACACGACCATCGCGCACGACCCGCACATGACCGGCTCGAATCGGCCCGGCCACCAGAAGTGGGGCAGCGACGACTACATGCTGTCGCGCAAGCCCACCCTGGTCACGCATCGCTATTGCCTCGGCAATTCTTGCCCGGTCGAAAACGGTCAGGCACCGCCGGGCTATACCTGGGTGCGCGCGACAACGACGGCTCCCGGGCAGGGCAGCTCGTATTACAGCTTCCTCAAGCGCCGCGATCGCACCTTCGGCCCGTTTCCGCCCATGCCGTAGGCAGTCCAACGGTGCAGCGGGTGGTACCGAGGGGACTCGTCGCGGAATCATGTCATCTCGCATCGCAAGGCGCTTGCCCAAGGCGCACGACCGTCGCAGGCGGCGTTCGAGTCGTGCGCTACGGCAGCCGTACATGCCGCAGTCCTTTCGTGGCGCGACGAACCTTGGTCAAAAAATTGGCGGAGCTTGGGCTGCCGCGTCCTCGGACGTAACTGACCGGAAACACTGGCGCGGCTCAGATTGAGACCGCGCAGATCGAGATCGGCCGCGAATCGGAGGCGCTATGTGCTTGGAATCACTAGGGGCAGTTTCTGGCACGAGTGGTGCAAGAGAAGCGCACCATGATTCCATGCTGTTTCGCCATCATCCCTGACCAGGAGCACCAACCGATCGCCGTCTTCGCCGATCTCCAGGACGCCCTGGACTGGGGCATGTGGCGCCTAGGTGGTAGCACATTCCGCGTCAAGCACATCTCGATTGCCCGTATAGAAAGCGACAGCGCCGGCTCGAAATCCTTAGAGCGAGCCGGTGAAGGGCTGCGCTCATAGCCTCGCCTATCAAGGCTCGTCAGCGCGCCGGGGCGGCGGATAATTCTCAAGTTCTCGTCTCCCCCTATCGCAGGAAAGCAGCCTGGAAAGGTGCCTTTCATCTCTCTCTGCGAGTGCCGTCATGTCGGCTGGCACTCATGCGACGCTGACGAGCCCTTAGCTTATCCCGCCAGCCTTGCACCCCGTCGGCCGGCATGGGCATGATGCCCTTCCGTGTTCGTCGTTTTGCTGCTCTTCGTGGCCGGGCGCTGTCTCGTTCCCATGGACGAGACGGACGTGTTTTTCAATCTCCGCCTGGGTGAGATCATTCTCGGCAGCCGGCAGGTTCCCACGGAGAACCTGCTTTCGTTCACCTGCCCGCACGCCACGGATGTGAACCTGGCGTGGCTGTTTCAGATCGTGCTCGCGCTTGCCCACCGTGCGGCCGGAATTCCCGGGACGGTGTTGCTCAAGACCGGGTTCGTGCTTGCAACATGGGCGCTGCTCTTCCGCGCAGCGGTTCGGCGCGGCGCCGAGCCGGCCCTGGCAGCGCCGGTCTTGGCCTTGGCGGCGTGGGCTGCCGAGCCGCGCTTCGTGGAGCGGCCGCACCTCGTGACCTTCCTCGGTCTGGCCTTCTTGCTTCTCGCGCTCGAGCGCGCCGAGGCCGGCAAGCCGCGCATGCTGTGGCTGCTCCTGCCGGCTGGCCTCGTGTGGGCCAACGGCAACTCGTGCTTCTTCCTCGCGCCCGCCCTGCTTCTGCTCTACGCCGTGGGGGCGTGGCGCGACGGTCTCGCGGCAGACGCTCGCAGGGCCGCGTGCTTGGCCTGCGCCCTCCTGCCGCTCATCCTCGCGACCCCGTCGGGATGGCACGGCCTTTCCTACATCGCGAACCACTTCCGCATGCCGTATTTGCGGCCGCTGCAGGAATACCGGCACGCCGAGTGGCCGCTCGACGGTCCATATTTCTTTCTTGCGGCCGGGCTCGTCCTCGCCCGCCTGCTGCCGCTCGCCGCGCGCCGGCTGCCGGCGCTCGTGCCGGATCGCGTATTTGTGCCGTGCGCGGCGCTGGCCGTGCTGGGCGGGCTGCGCATCCGCTTCGTGGCGGAGTTCGCCATGCTGGCGGGGCCTGCACTGGCCCTGGCCGCAACCCGCACCCTGCCGGCCGCGCGCTTCGTGCGCCCGGCGACAGCGCTCCTGCTTTTGGGCCTGACTGCGGCTCCGCGGGCGCTCGCCGTGGCCGAGGGCGGTCGTGCCTTCGACATCGGAATGGAGGCCGACCTCGTGCCCCTTGCGGCCGTCGACTTCGTCGAGAAGAACCGCCTGCGCGAGCGCATGTACAACGACATGGAAGTGGGCTCGTACCTCGCCTGGCACGGCTGGCCGCAATACCGCGTGTTTCAAGATCCGCGCATCAACGGCTATCCCGACGAATTCCACGCCGTTCTTCGCCGCTCGGATCTGTCGCGCCAGCAGTGGCAGGCGTTTCTCGATCGCTATGCGGTCGCTTCGGCGCTGATCACGTATCCGGCAGTCAATCCGCGCGGCGAGCTGTTCGATCCCGCGCTGTGGGCCTTGCTCTACCGTGGTGCTGACGGTTTGGTCTTCGTGCGCCGGCCGGTGCCAAGCGGGCTCGCCGAGATTCCTCTCACCTTCTCGTACTCGGCCGCGAGCGGGCTTTTCCCCGTGCCCCTCGTGGACCGGCCGCCCGGGGTCTCGCCTTGCGCGTGGCAGCGCGGTCTCGGCGACCACTTCCGGGCCGCGAAGGACAACAAGGCCGCCCTGACCAGCTACGAGGCCGCGATTTCCGCCGAAGGCGACACCGGCTGCACCGACGAGGCGCGGGCTTCCGCCGGCGCGATTCTGCTCGAGCTCGGCGATCCGGCTCGCGCCGTCCGCCTGCTCGAGGGCGCCACGAGCGCGACCGCGCAGGCCAACCACGGCTTTGCCTTGCTCGGCCTGGGCCAAGCCGACAAGGCCTTGGCCGTCTTCGATGGCGTGCTCGCGGCCGTGCCCGAGAACGACGAGGCGACCTTCGGCCGCGGCCTCAGCCTGGTGGCGCTCGGCCGCGCGCGCGAGGCCGAGACCGCCTTCGCAAGCCTGCTCGCGCGCTCGCCCGGTCACGTGTCTGCGCCGGCCGCCCGCGGACAACTGCGGCGCCTGCGCGGCGGCGCGGGCGGGCAGTAGCGACTCATGGCGCGGGCTTCGCCCGCAACCGAAGAGGGCTTCGGGCTTCAGGCGGCGGGCCTCAGCTTGTTCGGTCGCGGTACGTGTTGAGCGCCGGCTCGGCCATGAGTGCCGGCCATGGCCGCCCTATCAGGCGTGCTTGGATAGTCTCATTGCTGTGGGCCGGATGTAGACTGCGGCGGTGAACCCTACGCGCGCGCGCAGAAGCCTGCTTGCGGCCGGACTCGGCCTTCTGATCGTGGCCGGGATGGTGGCCGAGCGCCTGGCCGTCTTGGCGCGAGCCGCGCCCTCCGACTTCGATGACGCGTACATGTACCTGCGCTACGTGGGGAACCTGCTCGACGGGCACGGCTTGGCCTGGAATCCCGGCGAGGGCTCGGTCTTCGGCGTGACCAGCCTGCTCCACCTCGCGGTCCTGGCCAAGCTGCGCTGGTGTCTTGCGGGGCTTGGGGCGGCGGGTTTGCTTCGTGTGGCCTCGGGCAGCGCGGCCGTGGCGCTGGTCTTCGCCTTGGCCGGGATGCTCGCCGTGCACGCGCGCCATCCCCGTTTGCGCGGCAACTGGATCTTCTGGCTGGCCGTGATTCTACCCGTGGTGGCCTATCGCGAGGCCTTCGTCTTCCACGCCAGCACGGGCATGGACACCATGCTCTCCGCGCTCGCCAATGCCTTCGTGGTCTGCGCGGCCTTGCGGCTCGCCGAATCGCCGAAGCTCTCGACCGTGCTTGCCGCGGCGCTGGTGTCGGTTCTCGCCGTGCTCGCCCGGCCGGACAACCTCCTGTGCGCGCTTTTTTGTCCCGCGCTCGCGCTCGGGCTGCTTGCCCCGCCGCCGCGGAGGAAGCGGCTGGCGGTTTTCCTCGGGTTGGCGGTCGGTGGGGTGGCGATCGTTGCTGCCGTCGAATGGCTTGGGCTCGGCTCGCCGGTGCCCCTGTCGTTCTTCGCCAAGCAACCTTGGTACTACGGCGGCTTTGCCGGCGAGTTCACCTGGAACCCGTTTCTGTTTCTCAAGGTCTTCTGCTACTCGGCCTGGCCCTTCCTCGTCGCCTTGATCCTCTTCGCGGATCGCGCGGGCTGGCGGCGCGCGGCGGTGCTGCTCGCGCCCGCGCTCGCCAGCATGGCGGTCTTCTTTCGCTTCAACCAGATCATGGGGCACCTCGGCCGCTTCTACTACCCCTTCTTGCCCTTCTTCGTGGGCGCCGGCGCGCTGGAATTCGACGCCTGGCTTGCCCGAGGCCGGACCCTCCATCCCAAGACCGTGCAAAGGCGCGTGCTTTTCGCCGCAGCCCTTCTTCTCGCCGGAAGCCTCGCGCTTGCCCTCGCGGCGCGTGCATACGAAGCCCGCGCGCAGGCGCACAAGCTGGTTCCCTTCCCCGGCGGATTCCAGGTTCGTGCGCAGGCGCCTCTTCCCGACATCGATTCGTGGCAGGCGGCGCAGGCGATTGCCGCCATCGCCGTGGCCGCACCGCGCGGCGCGAGCTTCGCGACATCCGAGCACGGCCTGCCTTCCGCGCTTGCCCCGCAGGTCACCTTCATCGACGTGCTCGGCCTGCACGATCCTTACTTCGCCCGCTACGGCTTCTCTGCCGAGGACCTCTTTCGCCGCAGGCCCGACTTCATCTGGCTGCCGCACGAGGACCATACCCAGATGCTCCACGACATCCTCACCAGCGACGCGTTCTGGTCCGACTACGTCTTCTACCCGGACGCCTTCTTTCACGGCATCGCTCTGCGCCGGGAGGGCGCCAACTACGAGCGCTTGGTCGCGCTCGTGTCGGCGCAATGGCAGGGTGTCTATCCCGGCTTCACCATGTCGGACTACGAGGCCGTGCGCGGCGAGTAGTTAGGACCAGCTCGCAGACATCTGTGCGTTTTGGACGGCCGATCCATCCCGGCTGGCGTCGTTGCTCGTCGTCGCAATACGTCGAGTATTCCTCCTCCTCGCGCCTCGCCAGACGGGCGGCTCGACCGCCCCAATTCACACATCTATCTTCTCGCGGGTCCTTAGCGCGTTGCCCCAGGATCCCGCTGGGGCTTGACCTTCCGACGCGCGCGGGGCATACGTTTTCCTCCCGCGCGGAGAGATGGCCGAGTGGCTGAAGGCGCCTGATTCGAAATCAGGTTTACCGAAAGGTAACGTGGGTTCGACTCCCACTCTCTCCTCTGTTTTGATGGGAACCCTAAGAGGGTTCCCAAACCCTCCCGCGCTCTGGCTCCGGCGGGCAAAGCCCGCCTACGCCAACGCGGTAGCTTAATGGGAACCCTAAGAGGGTTCCCAAACCCTCCCGCGCTCT
>Ga0172364_10001686_pt1 | contig 17187 bp, 11 predicted proteins | sample LakKivSesite10cm_FD_114545 | JGI IMG/M metagenome (GOLD analysis project Ga0172364, IMG submission 114545) | Sediment microbial communities from Lake Kivu, Rwanda - Sediment site 10cm | ecosystem: Environmental > Aquatic > Freshwater > Lake > Sediment | place: Rwanda: Western Province, Lake... | reverse complement strand
TTTCGGAAAACTTCATGGCCGCCAAAAGTGACTATGAGCTCATCGTCGATTGGCCGGAGCGGACAAATTCCGATTGTGATTTTATCATCAGCCCTCTCAACATTGAGCGCCGCATGAGGTGAAGCGGCCACCAGCCCTCCGATATCTTTTACAGGAAACCAGATCTCCCTCCACCTCATCACGGACTGGGGGGCAAAAGCGGCATGCTTGAACGGAGTCCGGCTGCTATCGCTTCCGGCCTGATTGTAGAGAAGCCCTGCCTGGGGCTCGACATACTGCGCCTTGGGCCGATCGGTGAGGAGGTCCCTCCAGATTTCACCGTCGCGCGCCAGAGACCAGATCCAGAGTTTCATCCCGGGCTTGTCCTCATAGGGAGCCCAGTGGCCATAGCCAAACCCTGATTTCTCATAATAGCCGCCGAAGTATTCATTATATTCGCCCAGGAGGTGGTAAGACTTGCTCCCCCCGAAGTCGTTATTCCGGTAGTAAGACACGTCGCGGCCGTTCTCGGCGATAGGCCAGGGATGCGCGTCTCCGCCATGCCCGATATGATGGGTGCCGGGATAATAGAACCGCAAATCCTCTCCGATTTCCTGGGCGGAGGTCAGCCAGTTGTAAAGAGAATCGTGAAAACATGTGGGGTTATACCAAAAACATTCGGTCTCAATATAGGCTGCATCCCTGGGCAGGCGCACATTCACCCTCCAGACCGTTCTGCTGGCCAGGTCGATGGCCCCGACAATGCAACTCACACTCCCGTCGGCGTTTTCCTGAATCACATAATCCACGGGTGTGGCCGTCGTCGGGGCATGGCCGATTATGCCAAAATTGAGCTCGATCCCGCCCGATGTCCAGGGGCCGCGCATCGCGATTTCCCGGAATTTTACGACTGGGTTCCTGTAAATGAACTCTCGGCCGGTTGACTTTTCAACGGCCCCCCATACCTTACCCCCGATCTCTGGCGCCACCAGGACTCTGACATACGGGTTTTCCAGCCGGACCATGTTCCAATCCTGCGCCCGGTCCTCAAAGCTATAACCGTCAAAACGGAAGTAAGGATAGATCGGACCGATGAGCGGAACGGGATCCGGGTCAGAAAAAGAATATGTCCTGAATGTCATCTTCCCTTCACTGACCGAGGCCTCCTGTCCGAGAAGAGGAACGAGCGAGAGAAACGCCGCAAAATATAAGATGGCTCCTGGCGCGCGCCAATTTCCGGACAAGCTCATGATGACCTCCACGAAGTGTGCGCTAAGTATACATCGACCTACCAGTTATCTCCAGGACGGGCTCCGAGGATTTTTTGACAGAATCCCTGCGGCCGTTTATACTCGGACACAATCAAAGATAAAGGAGTCGACTCCGATGAAGAAAAGGGTGATTTCCCCGTTCTCCCGAATGCTCTGGCTCGCCGCTCTCTCAATCCTTTCCGCCTGCGGAACCACGCCCCCCGGAGCTCCCCCAGAAATCTCCGGTTTCTTGAATTCCACCGTCGGAGCCCAGCTCGATTCGGAAAAGTTCATTCTTTCTATCCCATCGAGCCGGCAATTCGGCGAACATCTCCTCTATCTTACCGAAGAACCCCATCGCACAGGCTCACCGCGGAACTATGAGCTGGCCGAATACGTGAAAAATTGTTTTCTCGAGTATGGGCTCGAGGATGTCCATTTCCATGACACGCCCGCTCTCCTCGGTTATGGCCGCTCGCTCCTCGTAGAAATTGTCGAGCCCGAAAAGAAAAGACTCAAGATGGCCGAGGACCCATACGAAAGGGACAAAGATTCAGACCTCTATGCCGATCGTTCTGTCGTGCCCTATCATGAATACGCCCTGTCCGGAGACGCAATCGCTGAAGTCGTCTATGCGAATAGCGGCAGCCCGGAGGACTTCGCCGAGCTCGAAAGGCTGGGAATCGACGTTAAAGGCCGGATCATCATCATGCGCTATTCCAATCCCTACAGCTATCGGGGATATAAGGTATATCTTGCGGAGTCTCACGGGGCGGCCGGCTCGATTATCTACTCGGACCCCCAGGATGATGGCTATTTCCGCGGAGAAACTTATCCCCGGGGACCCTGGGGGCCGCCGAGCCACGTCCAATGGGGTGGGATTGTCTATGATTGGTTTGGGTTCGGGACAACTCCTTTCACCTTCCACTGGCAGAAGCAGGAGGATGGAACCTGGGTTGAGGGACCTACACGGGACAGGGCTTTGCCGCGGATTCCGTCTGTCCCTATGTCCCATGAGGACGCCTCGGAAATCCTCAGCCGGCTCGGAGGTCCCGCGGTTCCAGAAGGTTGGCAGGGAGGGCTTCCCTTCACCTATCATGTCGGCCCCGGCCCAGTCAAAGTCCGGCTAAAAGTGGACAATGTGGAGAAAATCGGAGTTATGAGAAATGTCATCGCCACAATTCACGGAAGCCAGGAGCCCGAAAAGTGGGTCATCGCCGGCAATCACCGCGACGCCTGGATTTATGGCGGTTTCGACCCCAGCTCGGGCACGGCCGCCCTTCTGGAGGTCGCCCGCGCCCTGGGTGCCGCGGTCAAGCAGGGATTCCGGCCGCGCCGGTCCATCGTCCTGGCCAACTGGGATGCCGAGGAAGACTTGCTGGGAGGTTCAACCGCCTGGGTGAAAGACAACCGCGCCAAGCTTCTCCAGGACGGAGTCGTCTACGTCAATCTGGACAGCGCTGCCTCGGGTCCGGATTTTGACGGAGGTGCGACCCCTGCTCTCGCCGATTTTTTAAGGGAAGCCGCTAAGGCTGTTCCTCATCCGGACTTGCCGGGCGGCAGCGTCTACGATCATTGGATCAAAACCTCAAAGTCCGGGAAGGCGGAGGTGGATGAGATCGTCGGGGCCACGGATTACACCGCCTTCCAAGAACACATCGGGATGAGCTGCATCGACATGTTGTTTGATGGACCCTACGGGGTTTATCACTCGATGTATGACAATTATTTCTGGGTGAGCCGGATTGGCGATCCCGGCTTCCGCTTCAATGTCGCCTGCAGCCAAATGCTGGCCCTCATCCTCTGGCGCCTGGCCAACGTCGACATCCTGCCGATGGTCTATTCGAACTACGCTCAGTCGGCTCTTGCGGCCATTGAAGAAATCGAAAAAAAGGCCGGGCCACAAAAGGACATCCGACTGGAGCGGGCGCGAAAAGCCGCTCAAAAATGGCTCAAGGACGCATCCTCTTGGGAAAAGAAGGTCCGGAAGTTTCTGGCCACCAAAAAGGCTCTGGACCCAAAGCGGGCTGCCCAAATCAATTCCCTTCTCATGGAGGTTGAGAGGGCGATGACCGAAGAGGAGGGGCTCAAGAGCCGGCCCTTTTTCAAACACCTGATCTACGCGCCCCAGCCGACCTACCGCAAAGAGCTTCTGCCCAGGATATTCGAAGCGATCGAGGCCAGGGAGTGGGCCGACATCCCTCGCTACGAGGAGCAGCTCATCCAGGCCTTTGACCGTGCCGCGGAGCTCATGCGCAGGTCCTCGCGCCTGCTCTAGGTCCAGCGGGAGGGAGAGATTCCCATGAGGAAAACCTGGATTCAAAAGATCGAAGATCATGAAGGCTTCCCAAAAGTATTGACACTCAAAAAGCGGTTCCCCTGCTACAACGCGCTGCACAAAATGGGCGCCGAAGAAGGCGATCCGGTCGTGCTGGTGAACGCCTCTGAAATATGGCCATTGATGGCCCGAGTCCCCAAGGGAAAACTGATCACGATCCGGGAGATCTGTCGCCAAATCGCCAAAAAGCATAAGGTCAAGGGCTGCTGCACTCTGACCACAGGGATTTTTGTCAGCGCCATCGCCAATGCGGTAGAAGAAGCCATCGCCAAAGGAGATCGGTCGGATCTCGCTAAAATTCCCTACTGGCGAACGCTCAAGGCGGAGGGATTTCTGAACGAGAAATATCCGGGCGGACTGGAAGCCCATAAAAACCGCCTGGAAAAAGAGGGCCACCGAATCATGGCTCGCGGAAAAAAATATCAGGTCGCCGATTATGAAAGACACCTGTTGGGCTTATAAAACTTGATCCCTCATTTTTCTTCAAATATGATTTTCCCGCCGACCATCGTCAGGACCACCTTGGTCTCCGCGATCTTGTGGGGAGCGATCTCGAAAATATTCTGGGAGAGCAGGATGAGGTCGGCGAGCTTCCCGGCTTCGATGGAGCCCTCTTCCTTCTCGCGACGCATGGCAAAGGCACCGCCCATGGTATAGGCATAGACGGCGTCGGCGACGCTCAGCTTTTCGCCGGGAATCCAGCCCCCGGCCGGCCGGCCCTCCATATCCTCGCGGGTGACGGCAACCTGCAAGCCGAGCCACGGATTGAGAGTCACCACCGGCCAATCGCTGCCGAAGGCGAGTCGGCCGCCGCCATCAAGGACCGACTTCCAAGCCCACGCTCTTCGCTCCCGCTCGGGGCCGACGTTCTTTATCCAAGCCCCCATCCAAATCGGATCGGGGTTGGCGTGAAGCGGCTGGAAACTCCCGATGACACCGAGACGGCCGAAGCGCAGAATGTCCGAGGCGGCAATGTCCTCGGCGTGCTCGATCTTGTTGCGTAGGTCCGGGTTCCCGCTCTCGCTGGCCCCCAGCTCATAAGCATCGAGCGATAGCCGGATGGCTGCGTCTCCAATGGAGTGGGTGGATACCTGGATCCCTTTAGAGTTGATCTCGACAACGGCTTTCTTATAAGCCTCGGGTTCCCAGAAGAGCTTCCCTCTATTTTTGACCTGGCCCTCGTAGGGGTCGAGCATAGCCCCGGTCTGGGAATCGATGACGCCGTCGAGCATAAGCTTGACTCCTCCGATGGAGATCCACTCGTCGTTGTATTTCAAGCGGGCGTCTTCGTAAGCTTTCCAATCGTCGGCACTGAGCCCCGGGGGACTGACCCACATGGTCACCGAAAACCTCACCGTCAGGCTCCCTTCTTGGCGCAACTGATCCAGGAGCTCAAGCGCTTCAAACTCGCCGCCCATCCCGTGGACGCGCACGACGCCGACCCGGGCGGCTTCGCGTAGCCCCTCGCGTAGAGCCGCCGTGGTTTCTTCGGGAGTGGGCTTGGGCAAGATTTTCTCCACGAGCGAGTCGGCCGCTTCGAGCAGCGCGCCGGTCGGCTCGCCGTCTGCATCGCGAACGATTCTCCCGTTATCGGGGTCGGGTGTCCGGCGGTCGATCCCGGCAAGGGCGAGAGCGCGGCTGTTGACCCAGCTTGTATGGCCGTCGGCGCAGGTCATGATGGCGGGCCGGTCCGGAACGACCTCGTCAAGGTACTTTTTATGGGGCATGTCTCCGGGGAAGGCCGAATACATCCAGCCCCGGCCCTGCACCCACGCTGACTCGGGATGCTCCGCTACAAAGCGGCGGATTCTCTCTTGGATTTCTTCCACAGTCTTGGTTCCGGAGAGGTCGACCTTGGCCAGGCTCAGCGAGCCGCTGACGAAATGGACATGGCTATCTTCGAGGCCGGGAAGGAGGAGCCGGCCGCCGGCATCGATTACCTTCGTCGCGGAGCCGCGATGCTTTCGAGCGTCCTTCGCCGAGCCGACAAAAAGGATGCGGTCGCCCCGAATAGCCACCGCCTCCGCCCAAGGTTTGGCGGCGTCAACGGTATACACCTTGGCGTTGGTGATGATCGTATCGGCATGAGGCTGAGGCCGAGTGCAGCCGGCCAGAGCAATCAGGCAGGCTGATAAAAAGACAATTAGGCATTGAGCTGGTCTTTTAATCCGGGATTTGTCCAGTTGTTGCATGTTCTATTCTCCGTTACGATCCATTATAAGCGATTATTTATGAGGACACTAACTTTGTTCAGGGTTGTCCATTATTCCGGAATAACTGGAATTGGGGTTAGTGTCCCCATAATTGCTGCCACAATTCGTCCCAAAATTCTTTTAGGTTTCGGAAATGAAGTCGACCTCTTGCCAGGCGCCGGAGCGTTCCAGCCGCAGCGTCTTGATCTCGAACGGCTTGAACATGAGATTGATAATCTTCAAAGGTTGCAGGATAGTCAACTCGGCCGGGGTCGCCCAGCCGGAGGTCTCGTGAAGCCGGAGGATAAGCGCTTCCCTGTCCCAAGAGCGCTTGCAGGCGGTTAGACGAATGTTCGGAGGACTCAAAGACAACAGCGATATTTCTTGCTCAGCGGCGAGTCCGGCCGATTCTCCTTGGCTTGCCTTTGGCCCCGTATCACCCATTTGACCTGCTTTGAGTCCGACTCCTGTTTTACCGAAGGGCAAATGGGCAAGGGCATAAGGCGGCGAGCATAGCCAGTCGGCCAGTGCGGATACAGCCCGGCGGACTTTCCCGGCCTCACCCGCCGTGACGAGAAACCGCATTTCATGAACGCCCTGGTCCATGAGTTTTCGGACCGGACCATCCTTGAGCTTAAAACCCCGCTCATGGCAGTAGGCGGCACTCCGCAGGGCCGAGATCCTCAGCTCTCCGTCCTTGAAATCGAGGCCGTGCTGTCCGCTTCCGATGACCGCCAAGGCCTGGGGCCGCTTCCCTCGTCCTTCAATGATCGCCCAGCGGCTGAAAACATGCTCTTCCCCGTCGGCAGGCCGCTCCAGTGCCCCGCCGGGGACCTCGCAGAGCAAGCGGCCGTCACGGAAAACGGTCGGCACAGCGAGCTTCAACATGGCCCGCTCTTCGCTCCAATGGACACGCAGCCGGAACTCAAGCACCGGCCAAGACGGAGAGGCGACTGTATGGAAGACAATCCAGCTCTTATTGTAAGCCAGAACGCATTCGGTGATTGTTCGGACGGGCCCTCTTGCGATGACCTTGAAGCTCCGCGCTTTCCTTCGAAAAAGGCCGATCACGCCTCTGTAGGCCCAGCATCCTGTCCCCCAGGAATCGCCGTCGTCCCTGACGACGAGAGGTTCGAGGAGCGGGCCGCGGAGAAGCGATGGCCCCTCTCGGACGCATAAAGCGGTAATAAGTCTCCTATTCCTATCGATTCTATATTTTAAATAGGGCTTTTCCCGGCGGCCGGGTTCGAGCCTTCCTTTATCCGGCCGAACTTTAAACTCATAGTGCCCGGCCCCGACGCCGGTGAGCTCGGCCATGAAGCAGACTTTTTTCCGCCAGTTGAAAGGCAGGAGCGATTCCGGCTGCTCTTCCTGGCAAAGAACCTCGCGTCCGTCAGCGCCAAAGACCCGGATCTGCCACTCCCCTTTCCAGAACGGCCGGTAGTCAGCTGTAAACTCGACTTCAACCGGGACTTTGCTGAGCGAAGGATTGGAATTTACGATCGTGACGGGCGCCGCAGCGCTTTCGCTTTTAGCGAAAGCCCGGTTCAACGCGCCGGCCGCTCCCAAACGAATCCGCCGGGCTGTCTCCAGGACTTTTCCATAGAGCTCCAGAGCATCCTTCTCGGCGGGTTCTGTACAGGAGCCCGCCAGAATATCATGGAAATCGTTGAAGAGGTGGTCCCTCCAAGCTGTGCCCAACTCTTTTTCTGGAAACTCGTCTCCAGTCAGCCACCAAGAGGCGGCACTCAAAACCTCCGCCTGAACGAGGGCACCGAGGCTCTCCTCCGCCTTCCTCTTGACCCGGGCCAGCGAGGTGTAGCAGCCGGTGAAGACGCGCTGGAGATCGCCCTCGACCACGGGAGCCCTCCCTCTCAATCCCTTGAGCGCTTCATAAAGCCGGTCCGGCGTGCTGTGGATAATCCCGACCCGTTTCTCTCGGGCGATGAGTTCATCGATCTCGGCCAGCGCTTCCCGAGTCGCCCCACCCCCATGATTCCCCAATCCCCAGAACACAGCGAAATCCCGCTTGAGACGGAGAGCCCGCTCGACCCCGGCTTCGATTTTCTCCTCGATGTTATCCCTCTCGGAATGATAAAGACCCGTCTCAATGCGGAGGGTCAGGATTTCCGATCCATCGACACCCCGCCACCGATAGAGGTCGGCGGGCAGGCTGAGCTCCTCTTTTTGCGGCCGCATATGGATGTACATCTTGTATCCGGCCAATTTCAGAATCTGCGGAAGTCCGCCGCTGTGGCCGAAGGAGTCGAAGTTATAAGCCACCCGCGGCCGCGCCCTGAACTTCTCCCAAAAATAGCGCCGCCCTTCAACGATCTGCCGGACGAGCGATTCGAGACCCGGCAGGTTGACGTCAGGCTGGAGATGCCAGCCGCCGGCAATCGTCCACCGCCCTTCCCGGACGAGCTCCCGGATTTCCTCGAAAAGAGCCGGGTCGTATCTTTCAACCCAGCGGTAGAGGACCGCCTCATTGTGATTGAAAATGAAGTCTCTGTGCTCATGCAGAAGCACGGCCGCATTCCGGAAAGTGGCCAGCGCTTCGGCCGCGCCTTCCTCCCAGCGCCACTGCCACACGGGGTCTAAATGTGCATTGCAGATCAAGTGCACCCGCGGTCGGTCCACCTCAGACCTCCTCCCTGTCAGGCAGGTTTTTGTACCAGGTGAAATAGAGGACGAAGGCGAGCCCTCCGGTCACGCCAACCCAGGTCAAAAAGCTCGGCCAGCGCCGCAGGAATAGATAAAAAACAAACAGAGCGATCGAAAACTGAAAGACTGCGGTCAGTAGCCCGTTGAGCGCGTCGGTGGCCGGCATTTTATCGCCGGCCGGGACCAGCCCTCGACGCACCGCTTCGCGTCTCACCGGACCCCAAACTCCCCAGGGCCGAACCCGGGAATAAAACTTGACCAGGACTTCCATGTCCGCGGGTTTGGTCAGGGCGGCGGCGATAAGAGTCGTAACAAAACACAGACCCACATCGGCGGCCAGAGCGGCGTAGGCGGGAAGATGCGGAAGCATAATGACCCGCGAAAGCACGAGCCCAACCGAAACGGCCATGCTCCAAACAAAGGCCTTGGCTCCGAACCGCCAGTAGTGCCAGCGCAAGGTCGCGGGCACGAGGATGACTGTGACCCAGACAAAAACCATCGTCTCCCAGGCCGTGACGATATGACTGAACGACAGGCTGAAGACAAACCCGATGAGCAGGGCAACGACCGAGGCGAGCTGCCCGAGCCGGACGAGCTCGTTCTGGGTAAACGGCCGCCGCACATAGCGCTTGATGAAGTCGTTGGTCACGACCGAGCTTGTGACATTGACCATGGCGCTGATCGTGGACATAAGGGCCGCAAGCAAGACGGCCATGAACAACCCCCGCATCCCGAGCGGCAGTTTCTTGAGGACAAGAGGCATGATTTTTTCGGCGTCAAATCCCGCTTCTGAGCCCAAATACAGAATCCCCAGAACCATGAAGGCGCAGCCGATGATCCAGCGCAGAGTGTAGCCCACCGTCCAAAGCCCCCCGGCCAGTGAGGCGTCTCGAGGCGAACGGGTCGTCAGGAAAAACTGGAAATCCCAGACATTGGGCCCGGCCAGGACCCGGAAGATCAGCCAATAAAAGCCCGCCAGCAACACGGGTCCGAAGGGGAAGAAGTGCTGATAACTCGGCGCCGTCGTCTGCATGAACGATGGCCAGAGGTGCCAAGTCGGCGCGAGCGAACCCCAAGCGGCGTCCTTCTGCGCCAGGAAGGCCTCAGGAGCCCCGGCCCGAAAAACCATCAAGCTGAGGACGAGCGCCCCGACGGCGATAAGAAATGTCTGAAAAATATCTGTGAGGATCACTCCAAAAAAACCACCCAGGATGACATAGATGCCGACCACCGCAAAGACGACGAGGGCCGACTGCCACCGGTTGAACGGGAGGAACTCTTCGGCGAACTTCCCGGTTCCGACGGCGATGAACATCAGGTTGAAGATCATCAGCACGAGGAGAAAAACGGCCGCCGACACCCGGGCCGCCTCGGCATCACGGGTCGCCCCGAAGCGGGTTTCGTTCCATTCGGCGAAAGTCATGACGCCGGAGCGCCGGATATACTTGGCCTGGAAGGCCATGTAAAAGCAGATGATGAACCATCCCCAGTAGACGTGAGTTGCCCAGACGGACTTGAGGCCGAGGTAAAAGAGCGCCCCCACCATGGACATCGTGCCGCCGATGTCGATGTAGCTCGAGCAGCCGGCAAACCCCAGCATCCACCAGGGGACGTTGCGGTCGGCCAGGAAATAGGAATCAAGCTTCTTGGTCGCCCGGTTTTTGATGATGAAGCCGACCATGGCCATGAACACGAGATAGAGGAAGATGATCGCGAGGTCAACGGGATGGAGGCTCATATTCGTCCTTTTCCCCCCTCGTTTATCCCAAAGGCGTTCTATTGTCAATCCGGCGGGGAAAGTGCTAGAATAAGCCTGTCAAAAGGAAGAAAACAATGCCGCGCAAAAGAAATAAAAATATGAAAGGCCTGCTTTTCTGGATCTCTGCCGGGGTGATCATCATCCTCCTCTGGAGCCTTCTCCAGTCGCCCACCCTGACCAAAAGAGAGGTGAATTTCACGCAATTCATGAGCGACGTCGAGGCCAACCGGGTCGAGGAAGTGACCATCACGGGAAGCCAGGTCCGAGGCAAGTACAGGGACACCGGGGAAACCTTCAAGACCATCACCCCAACCCAATACGACGATCTGGTCAAGATCCTTCGGGAGCATCAGGTCGCCATCACCGTGCGGGACATCAGCCGGAACTCCTGGGCCTCCTATCTTTTCACCTGGTTCCCGATCATCCTTCTCATCCTCTTCTGGGTATTCTTCATGAGACAGATGCAGGCCGGCGGGAATAAAGCTCTGTCGTTCGGCAAGAGCCGGGCGAAGCTGTTCTCCAGCACTCAGAAAAAGGTCACCTTCAAGGACGTGGCCGGCGTCGAAGAAGCCAAGGAAGAGCTCAAAGAAATCATCGACTTTCTCAAGGACCCGCAGCGCTTCCAGAAACTGGGGGGCCGCATCCCCAAGGGCGTTCTCCTCGTCGGAGCGCCAGGAACAGGAAAAACCCTCCTCGCCCGGGCCGTGGCCGGGGAGGCCGACGTTCCGTTCTTTTCGATCAGCGGCTCCGACTTCGTCGAGATGTTCGTCGGCGTCGGCGCCTCCCGCGTCCGCGACCTCTTCGACCAGGGAAAGAAGCACGCTCCCTGCCTGATTTTCATCGACGAGATCGACGCTGTCGGCCGCCAGCGGGGAGCCGGCATTGGCGGCGGGCACGACGAGCGCGAGCAGACCCTCAATCAACTCCTGGTCGAGATGGACGGGTTCGATTCAAACGAAGGCATTATTCTCATCGCCGCCACCAACCGGCCCGACATCCTGGACAGCGCGCTGCTTCGCCCCGGCCGCTTCGACCGCCGCATCGTCGTCAACATGCCCGATGTCAAGGGCCGGGAGGAGATCCTTCGGGTTCACGTCCGCAAAATCCCGCTCAACAATGATGTCGACCTCAAGGTCCTGGCCCGTTCGACTCCGGGTTTCTGCGGTGCCGACCTGGCCAACCTGGTGAACGAGGCCGCGCTGCTCGCGGCGCGCTACGGCCAGGCCAACGTCACGATGAGCGACATGGAGGCAGCCAAAGATAAGGTCCTGATGGGTGTCGAGCGCAAAAGCATGATCATTTCCGATGAAGAAAAACGGAGTACGGCCCATCATGAAGCGGGCCACGCACTTGTCGCGCAGCTGATTCCCGAGGCCGACCCCATCCACAAGGTGACCATCATCCCGCGCGGGCTGGCCCTGGGTGTCACCCAGCAGCTTCCGCTGGACGACCGCTACACCTACAGCAAGGAGTATCTCGAAGCTCAGCTTTCGGTTCTTTTGGCCGGCCGGGTGGCCGAAAACCTGATCCTCGGCCAGACAACGACCGGGGCCGCCAATGACTTCGAGAAATCAACCGAGATCGCGCGAAAGATGGTCTGCCAGTGGGGCATGTCGGAACTCGGACCTCTCACCTTCGGCGAGCGCGATGACCTCATCTTCCTGGGCCGTGACCTGGCCATGAACAAGAACTTCAGTGAGCGAACCGCCGAGCTCATTGATGAGCAGGTCAAAAAGATCATCGCCAAGTGCTACCAGCGGGCCCAAGAGCTGCTCGAACGGAACAAGGACAAGTTGGTTGAGATCGCCAACCTGTTGCTTGAGAAAGAGGTCCTGGATTCGGAAGAGCTGGAGAAAATCACCGGAGTCAGGAAAGCCCCTCGGGTCCAGGAGCAGGCGGAGCGCAAGAAAACGGACCGGCCGGTGTCCGCGGCAACCGAAAAAACCGAGGAGGCCAACTCGTCTTCGGCCGTCAAGCCGCTGGAAAAACCGGACCTTGTGAAAGCGTAGACTTTGGGAGAGACAGCCAAATTCCGAGCGAGAGGAAAGAGCTTTGAGCTGGGCCGCCGAACCTGGCTCGTCGGGGTCGTCAATGTCACGCCGGATTCTTTTTATGACGGCGGGCTGTATTTCGAGCCGGCCCGGGCCATCGAGCGCGCCCTGACCCTGGCCGCCGAGGGGGCGGATATCATCGATATCGGCGGCGAAAGCTCGCGACCCGGCTCGATTCCCATCCCGGCCAAGGAAGAAAAAAAACGGATCTTGCCCGTCGTTGAAGTCCTCAGGCAGAAAAATGATGTCCTGATATCGGTCGATACAACCAAGGCCGAGGTGGCCGAGGCGGCCCTGGCTGTTGGTGCCGACATCATCAACGATATCAGCGCCGGCCGATTTGATCCCCAGATGTTCCCGGTTGTGGCCAGGGCCAAAGCGGCGGTTATCCTGATGCACATGAAGGGCACACCCCGAACCATGCAGCTCGCTCCTCATTATGATGATGTGCTCGGAGAGGTAAAGGCTTTCCTGGGGGAACGGCTCGAAGCCGCCGAGTCCTGCGGTGTCGCCCGAGAGAGTGTCCTCCTCGACCCGGGGATCGGTTTCGGCAAGACACTTGAGCATAACCTCACTCTTCTCAACAACCTCCAATTCTTCGAGGAACTCGGGCGGCCGCTAATGGTGGGCATCTCTCGCAAATCCTTCATTGGCAAGATCCTAAAGCTCGAAGTTAAGGACCGGCTCGAAGGGACAATTGCCGCCTCCGTCGTGAGCATTCTCCGCGGGGCTTCGCTTCTCCGCGTTCATGATATCCAGGCTGTTAAGCGGGCCATCGCAGTGGCTGAGGCCATCTTGAGCCAGGGAGCCGTTGCGCCTCCAGTGGAAGGACAAGGAAAGCCGTATGTTCACTGATATCCTCAACGCGCTGGCCCACATCACGGTCATTGACGTGCTGGATATCCTTCTCGTCACGTTCATCCTCTATTCCTTCTTTCGCCTGATCAAGGACACCCGCGCTTACCAGATGGCCATCGGCATCCTTGTCATCGGCCTCTTTTATCTCATCACCCAGTGGGCCCGCCTCATCGTTTCCCACCGTCTGATCAAGAGCTTCACCACCTATTTCATCATCGCCGTGATCGTCCTTTTCCAGGGGGAGATCCGGCGGTTTCTCACGGGCCTCGGATCGCGCACTTTCCGCCGCCCTTTTTCGCTCCGCTCCCTTGAGGAAAAGCTGGAGGATCTCTTTCTGGCCGTCGAGTACCTGTCCCAGAAAAAAATCGGAGCCCTGATCGCCGTCGAAAAGGAAATCTCGCTCAAGATTTTCGCCGACCGGGGGACACGTCTGGATGCGCTCCTCTCCAAGGACCTGATCGTGAACATCTTCTTCCCGCATTCGCCTCTCCACGACGGCGCCGTCATCCTCCAGGGGAACAGAATCCTGGCGGCTGGCTGCCTGCTGCCTCTTCCGGCCTCCCACAACCTGGGGGAGGAGTTTCTGGCGCGAACGCGTCACCTGGCCGCTCTCGGTCTTTCCCAGGAGACGGACGCCGCCGTCATTGTGGTCTCGGAAGAAACGGGCACAGTCTCACTGGCCACTAGGGGCCGTCTGGCCAAGGTTCAGGACAAGGACCAATTGAAGGAGGCCCTGCTTCGCTACTTGGGGCAAAGATGATCAAGACTTTGCGCAATTTGTTTCTCCGGAACTGGGAGCTCAAGCTCCTCTCGCTTGTTTTGGCATTTTTCCTCTGGGTTTCTCTCATCCCCGAGGAGAAGACTCTGTCGGAAAAAACGCTGACCATCCCCCTCGAGACGCACAACCTGCCCCCGGACATGGAACTCGTGGAGAAGCCCGACCCCACGGTGGACGTCACGGTCCGGGCTCCCAACCGGTTGATCAACGAAGTCAGCGCCGCCAACGTCTTTGTCAAGCTCAATCTCAGCGCGGCCTCTCTCTATCAGCAGGAATATCCCCTCAACGAGACGATGATCAGTCTCCCGCCCGGCGCCTCGGTCGTCCGCATTTCGCCAACTAAAGTGCGACTCAAGTTGGAGCGAACGCGGGAAGCCATGCTCGATATTGTCCCAACCGTTATCGGGCAGGCCAAGGAAGGTTACGGCGTCTCCAAGATCGAAATCACCCCTTCTCGAGTCCCCGTCAAGGGACCGGAGAGCAAGGTCCGGGAAAAGGACAAGATTTCGACGAGCCCCATCAACATCTCCGAGCTGACGTCGTCCGCCGAGTTCGAGGCCGACCTCATCCTGCCCAAGCCCGAGCTTCGGCTGGCCTCGCCACGCACGCGGGTCCGGGTGAAAATTTTTATTGAAGAAATCAGGCCTTCGGGGAAGCCTGAGCCCAAAAAGAAATAAATGAAAAGACTCTTCGGGACTGACGGCCTAAGGGCGATTGCGGGTCAGTATCCCCTCGACCCGCCGACGATTTGGACTCTCGGCCGGGCCCTGGCTGAACTCCTGAAGGAGGAAGGACTCGAGCCGCGCCTCCTCATCGGCCGCGATACCCGAGAGTCCGGAGCCTGGATTGAACAAGTCATCGCTTCTGGAATCCGGGCCGGAAAAGGAGAGCCCATTTCGGCCGGGATTGTGCCGACCTCGGCTGTCTCCTTCCTTACGAGGAAGCGAGGGTTGTCTGCAGGGATTGTGATCTCGGCTTCCCATAACCCCTTCCGGGATAACGGCATTAAGATTTTTTCCTCTGAAGGAACCAAGATCTCCGATGAATGGGAGTTGAAGCTCGAGAAGGCCATCCTCGAGGGAAAATGGGGAAAGTCACCCCGGTCCGAGAGAAAATGGCTCCGTCCCAAGGCCGACCTGGCCGACGAATACCAGGATTTTCTCATCGGCCAATTGGAAAATGTTCGAATCCCTGAGGAACTGACGATCGTCGTCGACTGCTCCAACGGCGCCAGCTCAGTCATTGCCCCGACGGTTTTTTTCCGGCTGGGATTCAGAGTGATCCCCATTTTCAATATCCCCGACGGGAAAAACATCAACCGCCGCTGCGGCTCGCTTCACCCCCACAATCTCGCCCGCCACGTCTTATCCGCCCGGGCCGACCTGGGCGTCGCCTTCGACGGGGATGCCGACCGGGCGGTCTGGGTGGATGAAAAGGGAAGAATCCTGAACGGCGACCATACGCTATTTGTCCAGGCGGGCTTCATGAAGAGCCGGGGCCGGCTCAAATCGGACAAGGTCGTGGCCACGACCATGAGCAACATGGGACTGGAAAAGGCGCTCAAAGACATGGGCGTGGAACTTGTCCGGACCCGGGTTGGCGACAAGTACGTCCTCGAGAAAATGAGGGAGACCGGGTCGAATCTTGGCGGCGAGAGGTCCGGCCACACGATTTTCTTGGACGACTGCCCCACCGGGGACGGCATTCTGACCAGCCTGAAGATGCTTGAGGTCATGCTCGAAAATCAGGCGTCATTCTCCGAGCTCGTCGGAGGTCTGAAAGAGTTCCCCCAGGTCCTCCACAATGTTCGAGTCCGGGAAAAGCTGGATTTCCAAAAGTTCCCGGAGATTATCGAAACAATGGAGGAGATCAGAGCCACCCTCTCCGGCTGCGGGCGATTGGACGTCCGCTACTCCGGAACCGAACCGCTGGCCCGGGTGATGATCGAGGGCGAAGACCTGAGGGAAATCGAGGAGCTGGCCGGGCGGATGACCTCCGTTATCGCCAAATTCCTAGGGGAATAAAATGGGTCCTGTCATGGTGCCCCCTGTCCCTCCTCGCTTAAGACCCGCCCACCCGCCCCAGTTCGCTGCGGGCGGGCAGGGCTGGCACCGTACCACCCATTTCTAATCGGGATGAGACGTCCGAACAAGGAGATGGCCATGAGATTGGCGGTCAATGTCGATCATTTTGCAACGCTCCGTCAGGCCCGAAAGAGCGACGAGCCCGACCCCGTGCTCGTTGCGCTCCTGGCCGAGCAGGCCGGGGCCGAGGGGATTGTCATCCATCTGCGCGGAGACCGGCGGCACATCCAGGAGCGGGATCTGAGGCTTCTCCGAGAAGTCGTCAAGACTAAGCTCAACCTGGAAATGGCCGCCAGCGGGGAGATGAAGAAAATCGCCCGGCGCGTCAAGCCCGATGTCGTCTCGCTCGTTCCCGAGCGTCGTGAGGAACTCACGACCGAAGGCGGGCTAAATGTCAAGGCCGCTAAAATGCATCTCCAGCCGTTCATCCGGGACCTTCAGAGGGCGGGCATCCGGGTCAGCATTTTTGTCGACCCCAACCCCGAACAAATTCGGACCTGCGCCGAAGTCGGTGTCAACCTCATCGAAATCAACACGGGCAAATTCGCCGAGCTCAGGCCCGGCCGGGCCCGGGAAAAGGCTCTCCAAAAAATCAAGGAGGCCGCTGCCCTAGGAGCTCGCCTGGGACTTGAGGTCCACGCCGGCCACGGGCTGGACTACCGGAATGTGGGTGAAATAGCCGCCTTGCCTGAGATCTCGGAACTCAGCATCGGGTTCTCGATTGTCGCCCGCGCAGCCGTCGTCGGCATCGTCGCAGCCGTGAAGGAGATGATCGCACGGCTAGAAAAACCGCGGACATTAAAAGAGGGGACATGAAGAAGAGAAAATGGATATTGGAATCGACCTGGAACGTTTAAAAAAAGACCTGGAAACTCTGGCTCAGTTGGGCCGGGATCCCCGCGGCGGGATCACCCGGCCGTCATTCAGCCAGGCCGATTTCGAGGCTCAGGCCTGGCTCAAGGAGCGAATCTGTGAGGCGGGGTTATGTTATCGGCGAGACGGAGCCGGCAACACCTTCGGCCGGCTCGGCGGAGACGGGAAAGCAGTCCTCGTCGGCTCCCACATCGACACCGTAATCAATGGCGGAGCCTATGACGGAACAGTTGGAGTCCTGGCCGGCCTCGAATGCCTGCGCCGGATCAAAGAGCTCGGACTGCGCCTGGCCAAGCCGCTGGAGCTCGTTTCCTTCACTGATGAGGAAGGAAACCTCGTCGGCGATTTCCTGGGCAGCCGC
>Ga0172364_10001685_pt1 | contig 17197 bp, 13 predicted proteins | sample LakKivSesite10cm_FD_114545 | JGI IMG/M metagenome (GOLD analysis project Ga0172364, IMG submission 114545) | Sediment microbial communities from Lake Kivu, Rwanda - Sediment site 10cm | ecosystem: Environmental > Aquatic > Freshwater > Lake > Sediment | place: Rwanda: Western Province, Lake... | reverse complement strand
TCTGAGGCATATGGAAAAGGTTTCAGAACCAACGCCCGTAATAGTCTCAGGACAATACCGGAGGATTTTCAGAGAGTTTCTTAACTTTGGAATTTATGAATCTGCCTTATTTCATAGCACAGCGGCTCATCAGAGGAAGGCGCGAGGGTACATCTTTTTCCCGGCCAATAAATGTCATTGCGGTGATAGGTATCGCCCTCGGATTGGGTGTGATGATTCTGGCTGTCTCTATACTGACAGGTTTCAAACAGCAGATCAGGGAAAAAGTTGTCGGATTCGGATCAAATATCCAGATAATGAATCTCGATGCCAATCTGTCCTTTGAAACGACCCCGATAAACAAGAACCAGGATTTCATACCTGAAATAAAAAAAATAAAAGGTATACGCCATATTCAGGTATTTGCCACTAAAGCCGGGATAATAAAAACAGATGAGGAGATACAGGGTGTTGTGCTTAAAGGCATCGGCAGCGATTTCGACTGGAGCTATTTCAGCAGTAATATGGTTGACGGCTCAGTATTCACCGTTAATGATACATCAAGAACAGATAAGGTCATTATTTCGAAAAAGATCTCCGATATGCTCCATCTGCGGACCGGCGATTCATTTGCAATGCATTTTGTCCAGGATCCGCCCCGTATGAGAAAATTTACCGTTTCAGGAATCTATGAGACAAGCCTGGAGGAGTTTGATAAAATATATATATTCTGTGATATAGGCCATATCAGGAGATTAAACGGATGGACAGACGAACAGATCAGCGGATTTGAGATTTTCATCAATGACTTTGACAAGCTGGATGAGATGTACGAGGCTGTTCTGGAAGTTGTCAATTACAGGATAGATGAGGACAGTGATAATTTCAGGGTAAGAAATATAAGGGAAAGATACCCGCAGATCTTTGACTGGCTTAATTTCCAGGATCTCAACGTTGTAATTATTATCCTGCTAATGCTTCTGGTTGCAGGATTTAATATGATTTCCGGGCTTCTGATCCTGATCCTCGAAAAAACAAACATGATAGGTGTTCTTAAAGCCCTTGGTTCTGATGACGTTACAATAAGGAGGGTTTTCCTTTACCAGGCAGCATACCTGATCAGCAAAGGATTGTTCTGGGGTAATCTGATTGGCATCGGGCTGGCGGTTATTCAGCTTAAAACCGGACTGGTCACCCTGGATCCGTCGTCATATTATATTAAAACTGTTCCGGTAAATCTGGATGCTATTCACATTGTGCTGCTGAATGCCGGAACAATGATTGCGATAATATTCATGCTGCTTGTGCCTTCGAATCTGATAAGCAGGATAACACCTGTCAAAGCTATCAGGTACGATTGATCTGAACAAGTTCAGGAATCCTGTCAATTACCTGAATTAAGGCTCAGGTGTGTCATGCCCTTTTCCGGAATTATATTCTTGTAGTGTTCATACCTGTCAAGAATCTCACTGACAAAGTTGACTGATTCGGTACCCCTGAAATATCCGCTTTTTACTACTGTATCATTATAATACTTCGGATCCGATTTCTTCTGAAGCCAGAATGAAACGCTTTCATCCCATATCTGAGGATCCATCCCGTTCTTTTCAGCCAGTTTCATGGCATCAAGTATATGGCCCGGTCCGGCATTATAAGCTGCCAGGATGAATTTCACTCTTTCACTTTGATCGGGAATTTTCGGATCAAATACTGAATGAAGCCAGTTTATATATCTTATCCCTGCCTTAATATTATTTGCAGGCGAAGAAGTGACATCTATTCCAAAGCTCCTGCCTGTGACCGGCATTATCTGCATGAGCCCGTAAGCGCCTGCCCACGACTTAACGTTCGGATCAAATCTCGATTCCTGATATATAAGCGAAGCAAGTAACCGCCAGTCCCAGTTAACCTCGGTACTTGCAGTCTTTATCAGATTATCCCACCTTGAGACTTTTCCTGTGGTCAGTGAATAGTAATCGCTTTTAACTATTTTACTTGATCTTGAATTCTTATAGTACTTTGCATACAAAAGTGCATACGATTCTGTTCCCCTGTAAGAAGATATCCAGTCATTGAGTTCTTTAATCAGTATCTCAGATCCTGTTTTTCTAAGCCCCCATGCCAGCTTCTGAGGAAAACTCACCGGAGTGCTTATATCTATATCGGGATAGTAAGTTGAATTAACCGTTGCAATATTCTCATCGCAGATGGTATAATCAATCTCACCGTCAGCCACGTCGCGTATAAGCTGTTCGGAATCAAATGGCACCTCTATAATATCAATCGGATCGCCTATTTCGCCAGAAAGCGTTTTGAGCCGTTCAAGATACGAAGAACCTGCCTGAACATAAACAGCTTTGTTGGCCAGGTCAAGCTGGTTTCTGATTAGCTGACGGTCAACGGCATCCGCGGTCATGGATCGCCAGTTCTTAGGTCTCCGCTGTATCAGAACCTGCCTGGTTTCAATTATGGGATCAGTAAAGAGTATCTCTTTCTTCCTTGATGAATTTATCGTAAGACTTAAAGCGAGCAGATCAGCCTCCCCCGTGTTCAGTAATTCAAACGCATTCTCAAGTTGATTTTCAGTAATAATTTCCAGGTCAACCCCGATCCTGTCGGTGAACATTTTGAGCAATTCATAATGAAATCCCATAGGTTCGCCCCTGTAGATAAAATAATTCGTTGAATTATAATCCGTTACTGCAATAAGCTTTCCTCTTATCCTGATAGAATCAAGGTCAAATGAGACAGGAGTTGTATTATCGGAGAGCTTTGGTTTATCGGTACAGGAAGTTAAAACTGCTGCCAGTAATGCTGATAGAATAATTAACTTTTTTACCAATAGTGTTATATTAGTTAAACATACACTTCTTTTAAAAGCGGGTGCAAAGGTACAATAATTTTTTTAATTATAAAAAGTCCAGGCGATTCCGTATCTTAACATCCTTATATTCATCGGATTATCCGGGATCATATAGTATTCATAACCCATCAGGCCTGAATTGACATGATCAAACATTATAAAGATCCTGGTTCTCTGGAGCTTAAGGTTCAGGAAAACATCAAGGAATGGGTAATTCCCGGTTTTTACCTGGTTCTGCCTGTAGTATCTGCCGGTTGCTGGCATATAAGAATACGGATAGTAAAGTGTATGATAAATAACATCAGCACCGAGCTGAACATGTAGTTTGCCGTTTGTTGATTTAAACCTGAAAAGATGCTCAAAGAATCCGGCCGATCTGGCAGTTGCAAGGGGAAGATCCAGGATGGAAGGAGCAGTGCTCTTTTGTATAAGAACATCCGCTCTGAGATGGAATTTCCACGCCTGCAATTCTTTCCTGACAAAAACAGAAGCCACCGATAAAGCTCCGTCATACTGGGAGGGAAGAGCATTAATGTCAAAATCAGTGTAATTGCTTATCACGGCATAATTGAATTTAACCTCTGTTTTCCTGGCCGGATATGCGAATGATGTTCCCACGTCTATTCTCAGCTCCTTCTTCATATTGCCATGCCATTCAAAGTGGTTGCCACCCCAGTTTTCAAACCAGAATGAGGGCTGCATGTTGATCATACCGCCGCTGATTTTCCACGATGCCGGTCCCTTCTTCAATTCGAAGGATTTTATAATCTCCCCGTCCAGTCTGAAATCACCGGCCCTGTAACCGGTCAGGAACAATTCGCCGTTCGCGGTCCACCTGAATTTTTCACCAATATTATTAAACAACTTTCCGACAAGAGCGTTATTACTCCTTTTCCATTCGGCAGTATCCGCAACCAGGGTGTCATGAGTCGGGATTATCTGGTTGTATCTGAACAGTTCATTACGAATACCGGCCCCGCCACCAAGTCTGAATTTTCTGGTCTCATCGGTTGTAAAATCGAACCTGATAGTATTTTTGATGCTGCCGGAATAAAGGGAATCGAAGGTCACCGAACTGTTTATAAATGTCGTATCATAAAATCCCGCTCCCGGGTAACCATCGGAATATGATCTCCTGTTTGACTCCAGGATAAGGATATGTGAAAAAGTCCCGCTCAGCCCCCGGAATCCCTGTTTCATACTATCAGTACTATCGGCAGGTTTAGGGCTTTTCCCGATCGTGTATTTCTGTACAAGCAGCAGGTTCCGGTTTTTAAGAACGCTCATTGCCTTGTTCAAACCTCCAAGCTTTACCGGGACCTCGCGCGTCTCAAAAAGCGGGAGCTGGTCTTTCCCTGTAATCCCTCCATTTTCATATGAAGTCAGGTTATTTATGCCGCCGGCCAGGTACAGTTTGTATTTTGGTCCGGTGTAAGATGCATGTAAAATAAAAGTTTTATCATCAGCGCGCTGATAATTATACTGTCCCAGACTGTAGATAATATCATATATAAGCCCGAAATTGAAATACCTGTTGACACTCTGGGAATGACGCACGCTGAATGTCTGTTCCGATGTTTCCCTGGGCGCTCCGTAGGTCCACGCGATTTCCGTGAACGGAACCTGTATATCCATAAACACCGGATTTGCCGGAAGGTGCATAAAAGGATAATAGTGGGCATACAGGAACATATCAGGGTCCTGAATCCGGTCGAAGAAACTTATCTGGTAAAAAGGAAGCCCGTAATTCCCGGGGTATGCGTTTAATGGTGAATATTTGTCGGATATCCTGTAACGATGGCACAATGAAAACACAGTATCAATCGGCATGCTGACTTCCTCTGTAAAATCAGGCGACAGAGTCCATTGTCTCATTATCCTGGGTTTTACCGGTTGCAGTGTTTGTCCGGCCATTACATTTGAAAGTAACAGAAGAAGCAGTATAGATGCAGTTCTCAACATCAGCGCAAATATAGAGAAAAATAATATGAGCTGGCGCGGACTTGTAATCCGTGCCTTAACGTGTCTCAGGCTGGCGCGGATTTGTAATCCGTGCCTTAAAAGGACTTGAAATTTTCGGATATTGTCTGATGACAAATCATCTTCATATGATTGCCAGGGCCGGAGGTAAAGAATCTCTTTCGGATATCCTACGCGATTTTAAAAAATTCACATCAAAAGCCCTGGTAAAAGAATTAATTAATGAACCAGACAGCCGTCAGGATTGGATGCTTTGCTATTTCAGTGAAGCCAGCAGACCTGGGGAAAATTACGGTTATAAAGTCTGGCAGGAAGGCAACCATCCGGAGGAGATATCATCAAATAAGTTTTTTGATGAGAAGCTGGATTATATTCATAATAATCCGGTCTTTCAGCTGGTAGTGGAAAGACCTGAAGACTACTTTTTCAGTTCAGCGAGAAATTATGCTGGTCTAAATAATTATCTTGATGTTATTCTGGAATCGGTAAAGCAGAGAAGATATTATTAAATCTTTTTTTTCAGATGTCACGGATTGCAAATCCGCGCCAGCTGTAAATGCCAATCAATCCACATTATCATTCAGATAGGCATTATTCTCCCTGAGAATGGGGCCATCTTCATCATCAGACGAAAGAGTGAATTTTGAAAGTTTGCTTTCAGAGGCGTTATCCCCGGTTCCGAGCGGCATGTTTCTCCTGATATAAGCCGGCACATCTTCGAATGTATCAATGTTCTCCTTCATGGTTTTGTTTGAAAGACCCTCCTTTTTCATGATTTTCTGAATATGTTTCATTTTGCGCAGTGTAGCTGCCGGCTTCTCATCCTCTTCTCCATCATCTCTGACTGCACGGCTGTTAACCTTATTTAAATCATCGCCTCCTCCAGGATTAAAATCTAATTCTCGCTGTGATTCGTCTTCAAGTTCGGTTATTATAGATTTATGCCCTTTCTTGTGCACACTGAAAGTCTCCTCATGCTTTGTTTGGATGATCATGGGAGGTACAGAATCATCGTTTGGCAGCAATTCCACCTTTTTCTTTTTATTTGGTTTATATGGCTGAAATATGCTGTTGGCTTCAAAACCTGTTGCTATCACAGTGATATTAATATTCTCTCCCAGGCTGTCATCCTGGGATAATCCTCTTATTATCAGCGCATCATCAGAAGCAGCATCGTACATAAAATCGGTTATTTCACCGAGTTCATCCATTGTCAGCTCTTGTTCGCCCCTGCCGGAGGAGATATTTATGAGGATGCTCTTTGCACCTGTAATGTCGTTGGAATTAAGAAGGGGCGAGGAAAGCGCATTTTCTATAGCCCTGATTGCCCTGTTCTCCCCCGATGCCGAACCCATTCCCATCAGTGCAACTCCTGAATCTTTCATCACTGTCTCCACATCTGCAAAATCAACATTAATATAACCTGTCACAGTTATTATTTCAGCTATGCCCTTAACAGCCACAGTAAGTACATCATCAGCCTTTGCAAATGCCGAGGATACTCCCTGGTTGCCGTATATCTCCCTCAGCTTCTCATTATTAATAACCAGCAGAGAGTCGACATGATCCTTAAGTTCAGTGATCCCGTCGATAGCATACCGGATGCGTATTTTGCCTTCGGACCTGAACGGAATGGTAACCACGGCAATGGTCAGCAGCCCGGCCTCCTTGCAGGCTTTTGCGATCACAGGTATCGCACCTGTTCCGGTACCTCCGCCCATACCCGTTGTTATGAAAACCATGCGTGTATTGCCTCCGAGTGCATCCATGACATTACTGAGGTTCTCAAGTGCAGCCTTTTCCCCCTTTTCGGGCTGGCTTCCTGCTCCCATGCCTTCAGTAAGATTTTCCCCGATCTGGACTTTAACAGGAACAGGACTATTAGCAAGGGACTGGTGATCGGTATTACAGACTATGAAATTCACATCCCTGATCCCTTTTTCAAACATGTGGTTAACAGCATTCGTGCCGCCTCCTCCGATGCCAAGCACCTTGATTATTGACGATTTTTCGACAGGCAGATCAAAATTCATTATTTCGTCTGGCATATTGTTGAATATTAATTATTTATGAACAGCATTCTTTAACATAAAACCATATCTTACATGATCAGCTTATTGTCATGTCTTCGACCTCGAACATTCTTGACACAGCTATTTTTAACTTTTCTGTCAGTGAAAGTTTTGTTTTGACAGGTTCCTGTTCCTCAGGTTCAGGTTTTAATTCTTCTGTGCTTTGAGGCTCTTCATGAACCGGCTGAACAAACCTGCCTGCCTCATCGGCATTGAAAGTCTGCTTGTATGTCGAGAGATAATCAAAACCCATCATTATCAGCCCTACAGCCGTTGCATACATTGGCTGGCTTATTTCGTCCCTGCCGACTCCTGCCAGGTGTTCATTGGGCAAACCTATCCTGACATCCATTGCAGTTTTGAATTTCATAAGCTGCGGAAGATGCTTTAGCATGGCTCCTCCTCCTGTGATGACCACACCAGCAGCCAGTTTGTCCGCATATCCCGAATTCTGGATCTCAAAATTGATGAAATCGATTATCTCTTCCATCCGCGACTGAATGATATATGCCAGGCTTTTAAATGAGATCTCCTTGGGTTCCCTGCCGCTGATACCCGGTATTGAAACAACTTTATCCTCAGGTGCAATATCTCCGAGAGCCGATCCATACTGGATCTTCAACTGCTCAGCGTACCTCTGAAGAATAGCGCATCCTTCCTTTATATCCTTTGTAACAACATTCCCCCCGAGAGGTATTACCGCAGTGTGTCGGATGATGTTATCATAATATACTGCAAGATCGGTTGTGCCTCCGCCTATATCGACAAGCACCACCCCCGCTTCCTTCTCATCTTCTGTTAGCACAGCATCAGATGATGCCAGTGGTTCCAGTATCATGTCCTTGACTTCAAGGTTTACCTTGCGGATGCATTTTTCAATGTTCTTGGCAGCAGCCACCTGCCCTATAACGATGTGGAAATTAGCTTCAAGCCGTCTTCCGCACATACCTATGGGATTTTTAACCCCGGTTTCATTGTCGACAATGAAATTCTGCGGTATCACGTGGATTATTTCCTCTCCGATATCAATGTGGATCTTATGCATATCCTCGATCAGCCTGAAAATCTCATCCTTTTTTATTTCATCCTCGTAGGCATCCCGCATGATATAACCCCTGTTCTTCATGCTTTTGATATGCTGCCCGGCAATTCCCACAAACACTTCAGAAAACTTAACGCCGGATCTTCTCTGCACATCATCAACGGTTGACTGGATTGCTGATACAGTTTCTTCAATATTCTGTACCACACCTCTTTTAACACCTTTGGAAGGTGCCTTGCTGATACCGAGAATTTCGATCTTGTCATTCTCGTTTTTCTTGCCGACAATAGACACAATCTTTGTGGTCCCTATGTCGATCGCTGCTACGTACTGTTCTTTTCTGTTCATATGATTTATATATGGTTTGTCATTATCTTCTCCTGCAGACTATCTGATCCCTGAATTCCAGACTTATGTAGGAATATTTGTTCCAGCCCACCTCCGGCAGAACCTTATCATAAAAAGCGGCCAGGTTCCTTAATTTGCCTTCATAATTTTCAAAAGTGCCTAGATGAATTCTATGATTTCCCACCCTTGGGATAAGGTCGATCTCATTCCTGCTGTCAACATTTATCTGGTCTATCTGGGCCGACCAGAATCTGTCATTATTCAGGTAATTAACAAAATGGAAGACATCTTTCAGTATCGTGTTTTTAAGATTGGTGTCAAGAATACTAAGGCTGTCAAGCATGGCAGGAGTGACGTGAATATTGCCTTCAATAATATGAAGCCGCGGATTATAAAGATTTCTTTTTCTGAATACAAAACCCTCTTCATCAATAAAGAAATCCCCTCCTTCATCAGGCATGACACGCATAACCGGATTGCGCTGATCAACATATATATACAGGGTGCCGTCTATCCCCATATACACTTCAGCAACCCGCAGTTCGCGTAAAATACTTATCCTGTCCTCGATTTCTTCCAGCGGTATGCTTTTTACCTGCTGACCAACTATTCTTATGTTGTTGCCGTATGCAAGATTCAGGATCTGTCTCTTTGTCACAAAATGATAGTCCGATGAATCATGAATGCTTATTATGATCTTTCTGCAGGGCTTCAGACTGGAAGATGCAGAGAGGAATACCGGTGTGACAAAAAGATATGCCACCGGAATTATCAGCAGTATATTTATCACTTTCCTCATTTTTGCCGCTCCGCCTTAATCTTAGCCTCTATCGGTTCAACAAGCCTGTCAATATTCCCTGCTCCGATGGTTACCAGTACATCCAGGTCATTTACATTCAGCTTTGCCGGGATATCATCCATATTCAGCATCCGTTTGTTAACCAGCTTCATCTTATTAAAGATCAGTTCAGAAGAAACGCCTGGTATCGGTTTTTCCCTTGCCGGGTAGACCGGAAGAAGAATCACTTCATCGAGCCTGTCGAGGATTTCAGCAAATCCTTCAGCATGGTCCCTGGTCCGCGTAAAGAGATGAGGCTGAAAAATCCCTGTTATCCTTCTTCCCCTGAAATATTCCCTTACAGATAGAAGGCAAGCTTTTATTTCTTCAGGATGATGGGCATAATCGTCAATATACACAAGCCCCGGAATATTTATCCTGATATCAAACCTTCTTCTGACTCCCCTGAAAAGAAGTATCGCCTTCCTGATTTCATTTTCTTCCACTCCGCAGTTCAGGGCAACAGCAATCGCGGCGGTCAGATTTTCGATATTTACGATCCCCGGGAAAGGGAAATGCAGATCCCTGATAACACCCTTTGGCGTCCTGAGGCTGAAACTGTAATAATCTTCCCTGTGTTCGATGTTAAAACTGCTGTAATCAGCATCATTCTCAAGGGCATATGTATAGAATGACACTCCCCCGGGAACTGCTATATCTTTTAATATCCTGGCGCTGACAAGGAGTATGCCTCCCTTTCTTATTTTCCGGCAGAATTCATTGTATCCTTCGATCATTGACTTATGATCACCGTAAATCTCAAGATGGTCGGGATCAACAGCCGAAACTACCGCCATGAAGGGAGTGAGCCTGTGAAAGGAACGGTCGTATTCATCAGCTTCAATAACAGTATATCTCCCTCCTCCGAGAATAAGGTTCGAATCATAATTCTTTGATATGCCCCCAAGGAATGCTGAGCAGTCAACATGCGATTGCTTGAGGAGATGGGCGATCATTGTTGATATTGTTGTCTTGCCATGGGTGCCGGCCACTGCAATTGTGTCGGTTTCCGAGGAAATCGCCCCGAGTATTTCCGATCTCTTGTAAAGTTCATAGTTATTATTCCTGAACCATGAAATAATAAGATTCTCTGACGGTATTGCCGGAGTAAATACTATTATAACCTTCTCTTTACCCTCAATATCATTGAATAACGATGGAATGGTCTCAGGATCGTCAGTAAATGAGATATCGCAACCTGATCTCTTCAGCTCATCCGTGATAATGCTTTCCGATCTGTCGTAGCCTGCAACAATAAAACCTCCCCTGGAAAAATATGCTGCCAGGGCACTCATACCGATGCCTCCGATACCAATAAAATAGATCCCTTCTGTTTTCCTGAAATCAATCATTTCCCTGCAATTCTTAATACCTCCTGTGCTATCCTGATATCTGAATCGCGGACTGCCATTTTCACGATATTTGCTGACAGAACAGACCGCTTCTGTTTATCATTGATCAGTTTAATAATCTCATCAACAAGCACTTCAGCCGCCTTTTCATCTTCTAGCAGGATAGCAGCATCTCTTTCAGATAAAGCCATCGCATTTTTCATCTGGTGATCCTCAGCAACATTTGGCGATGGGACAAGAATGACTGGTTTGCCCACCAGGCACAGTTCCGAAATTGTCCCTGCTCCTGCCCTTGAAATAATAACATCTGCTGCTGCAAAAGCATAGTCCATCCTGTCAATAAATCCATTCGCCAGGATATTTGAGGCAGGGAACCTGGACAAAATTTTGATCATCGATTCAAAATAATTCCTGCCTGTCTGCCATATCCACTGGCAGCCTGAATCAATCATTTTCCCGATGTTCCCGGAAAGATTTGTATTTATTGTTCCGGCGCCCAGTGAACCTCCAAGGACCAGGATTACAGGAGAACTGTTCTGTAATCCGAAATATGCCAGCGCATCATTTCTGAGTTTTTCGAGGTTGTCAAAATTCTGGCGCACCGGATTCCCTGTTTTGACTATTTTTCGCGCCGGGAAATATTTCTCCATACCGTCATATGCAACGCATATTACTGTGGCCTGCCTTGACAGTAACCGGTTAGTGATTCCAGCGTAACTGTTCTGCTCCTGTATAAGCGTGGGAATATGCATCCTTGCGGCTTGCCTGAGTACAGGACCGCTGGCATATCCGCCCACGCCCACCGCAATATCAGGCTTGAATTCCTTTATAATCCTTTTTGCAAGCCGCAGGCTCTTCATCAGGCTGAAAATAACTTTGATGTTCTTCAGTGTCAGGCTTCTGTAAAATCCCAAAACTGGCAATCCGATTATCCTGTAACCGGCTGCAGGCACTTTCTCCATTTCCATTCTTCCTTCAGCTCCGACAAAAAGGATCTCTGTTCCGGGGGCTGTTTTCCTGAGGGCATTTGCAATTGAAATAGCCGGGAAAACGTGGCCTCCTGTACCGCCTCCGCTGATTATGATCCTTTTATAACTGGACAGGTTCATATATCTTTTCGCCTTCATCAATTTTTTCTCCTTCCGGAAGATCCTCCTTCCTGATACGTGCATTTACCACCCTGCTCACACTGAGGATAGCACCAATTGAAAAGCTCATCACCAGCACTGATGTTCTGCCCCAGCTTATCATGGGAAGAGTTTGTCCCGTGACGGGAAGCAGTCCGACGGCAACCATCATATTGATCATAGCCTGGATTACTATCATCACCGTAAGTCCAAGGACAAGAAATGCGGGAAATGCTGTTTCACATTTCTTCGCGATTGCTATTCCCCTGAATAACAATATCATGTAAGCAAGAATAAGAGGGATAGCTCCCATCAGCAATCCGTATTCTTCTATAATAATTGCAAAAATGAAATCTGAATTCGATTGCGGAAGCATATTCCTCTGGGTGCTCCTGCCCGGAGCCTTACCTATCAATCCTCCGGTTGAAATGGCAATCTTAGCCTGATTAGCCTGGTAATCTCCGTCAGGATCAGGATTACCTGATAAATAATTTTCAATCCTGTTTTTCCATACTTCAACACGATTATCCTTAGCAACAACAGTAAGCACCAGCGCGAATAACACAACACCTGCAACTGCCATGCCGATATACGCGATCAGGAATTTAAAAGGAACTCTTCCTATAAACATTATTATCATGCACATTCCGAAGATCATAACAGCTGTCGAAAGGTTCTCGGGCATAATAAGTGCGCAGATGATGCCAACCGGCAATATGAAATATTTTGTAACCAGCATGAAATTGTTAAGCTCCTTCTGATATTTTGACAGGGTTCTTGCAATGTAGATCACGAGGCCAACTTTGGCCAGGTCGGATGTCTGAAGCCTGAAACTTGTGCCGGGGATGACAAGCCATCTTGTGGCCTCGTTCACTCGTGCACCAAAAATATAGGTAAGTATAAGCAAGGCTGCAGAGACAATGAGTAAAAGTCCTGCAAGTGCAAAATAAATCCGGTAAGGAAGGTAATGGACTATTACTATTATAAGCAGGCTTATAATGAGCATCAAGAGCTGTGTTCTCAGAAAGTAAGTTGTGTCGCCGCCATAGCTTTTGAATGCGATACTCACCGACGAGCTGTAGACTGCCAGAAGGGAATAGATCATAAAGAGTGCCACAAGACCCCATATAGCCCTGTCACCCTTGAATGTCCTTGTCAGCCAGCCCTGTTGCATAATATTGATCTTTAAAGGTTTCTGACAGCTGACTTAAACTGGCGGCCCCTGTCCTCATAATTGCTGAAAAGGTCAAAGCTGGCGCATGCAGGAGACAAGAGTACTGTTTCTCCTTTTTTCGCCAGGTAATATGAAGCTCTAACCGCTTCCTCCATTGATGAGGTCTCGACAATTGTCGGCACCTTATCCCTGAAGGCGTCCATTATCTTTCTGTTGTCTTTTCCCAGGCAGACCACTGCCTTGACTTTCTGTTTCACAACCGGGAAGAGTTCTGAATAATCATTCCCCTTGTCGATGCCTCCCACGATCCAGACAACGGGGGTTTCCATGCATTCAAGGGCATACCATGTCGAGTTCACGTTGGTTGCCTTTGAATCGTTTATAAAGTTTATACCACTTACCCTGATTACAGGTTCCAGCCGGTGTTCCACTCCCTGAAAATCAGCGAGACTTTCCCTGATAACATCTTTCCTGATGTTAAGCACTTTCCCTGCAATGGCAGCTGCCATTGAGTTGTAAGTGTTGTGACGGCCTTTCAGAGCCAGTTCATGAATGGTCATAAGGTTGGTTTTATGTTGATAATCAATTATCAGATTTGCATTCTCGACATATGCAGTCATATCTCTGGTCATCGTGTCGGAGAACGGGAGAAGTTTCATTCCGTAATGTTTTTTTGCCAGTTCGGATTGAATAACAGGATCATCTGCCCAATAAATAAGGCAGTCAGATGCAGTCTGGTTTTGGATGATCCTGAATTTGGAATCAATGTAATTCTGAAGCTTGTATCCGTATCTGTCGAGGTGATCCGGAGTGATATTCATCAGAATTGCAATTTCTGCCTTGAAGCTGAACATTCCGTCAAGCTGGAAGCTGCTCAGTTCTATAACATAATAGTCGAAAGCCCCTTCAGCAACTGCCATGGCAAAGCTGTTCCCGACATTTCCTGTCATGGCAGCCTTTTTGCCTGCTTTCTGAAGCATATGGTAAATCAGGTTTGTCACTGTTGTTTTGCCATTGCTGCCAGTAACACATATTTTTACACCGGAAGCATATCTGCCGGCAAATTCGATCTCAGATATGACAGGTATGCCTTTCTCACGAAGTTTTACAACCATCGGAGCATCTTCTTTTATCCCCGGGCTTTTTATTACCTCACCGGCTTTTAATATCTCAGCCTCAGTGTGCCGGCCTTCTTCATATCTTATTTTATTCTTATCAAGGATCTCCCGGTATTTATCCCTGATCTGCCCGAGATCGGAAACAAAGACATCGAAGCCCTTTTTTTGCGCCAGCACTGCCGTTCCTATCCCGCTTTCGCCTGCTCCCAGTATCACAACCCTTTTCTTCATCTGCTATCTGATCTTAAGTGTCACTATGCTCAGCACAGCAAGTATTAATGCCACAATCCAGAATCTTGTTACTATCTTGGGCTCGGGATAACCCTTTTTCTGATAATGATGATGAAGGGGCGCCATCAGGAAGATCCTCTGCCCTTTTCCGTACTTCCTTTTTGTTCGCTTGAACCAGGCTACCTGCAGTACAACCGACAGGTTCTCCATAAGGAATATCCCGCACAGTATCGGTATCAGCAGCTCCTTCCTGATAACAATCGCAAAAACAGCAATTATGCCTCCAAGCGCCAGGGAACCTGTATCTCCCATAAACACCTGTGCAGGGAATGAATTATACCAGAGGAATCCGACGGTCGCGCCGATAAACGCGGCAGCATAGATCACAAGCTCCTCTGAATGAGGTATAAACATTATATTAAGGTAATCGGCATATATTATATTACTAGAAACATATGCCAGGATACCCAGCGCGACCCCGATAATTGCAGATGTACCGGTAGCAAGGCCATCAAGTCCGTCGGTAAGGTTTGCACCATTTGATACTGCTGTAAGAATGAAAATGACTACCAGCACAAACACCAGCCATGTCCACGGCTGACGGTGATCCTTATCGATAAATGCAACCAGCCAGGAGTAATCGAACTCGTTATTCTTTACGAACGGTATAGTGGTCTTCGTAGATCTTATCTCAACCGGCATTTCAGCCTGGAGCTGGGAAAGGGCAGGAGTTTCAAGCAATTCATTTCTTTCAGAAGAAGGAATATCCTTCGCACTGACTTTCTCCATTATAATAGCGTCATTGCTGAGAAAGAGTGTCAGCCCTACAATGAGTCCAAGCACGATCTGTCCGAAGATCTTGAACCTTGCAGCGAGCCCCTCCTTGTTCTTCCTGAATATTTTAATATAGTCGTCAATAAAACCGATAAATCCCAGCCATACTGTAGTGAGCAGCATCAGGATTACATACACATTATCGAGCCTGGCAAAAAGAAGCGTGGGAACAATTATTGAAGCAAGAATAATAATGCCGCCCATTGAAGGAGTTCCCTCCTTCCGGTACTGCCCCTCAAGACCAAGATCCCTGACCACTTCACCCACCTGCTTTTCTCTGAGATAAAGAATAATTCTTCTTCCTATCATCATTGAAATAAACAGTGATGTGATCACTGCGGCGGCCGATCTGAAGGAGATGAATTTGAAGACTCCGGCCCCGGGGAAATCGAGTTTATCAAGGTAATCAAACAGATAGTACAGCATTATTCAGTGTTATTTTTGTAACAATATCTTTCCAAGCTCTTCCCGGTCGTCAAAGTGATGCTTTACACCCATTATTTCCTGGTAAGGCTCATGTCCCTTCCCGGCAACCAGGATAATATCGCCCGGATTTGCCAGCATCACTGCTGTCCTGATAGCTTCGCGCCGGTCAGCTATTCTCAGTGTTTTTCTATTCATCTCAGGGGATAATCCTGCTTCCATCTCATCCAGAATCTTCTCGGGATCTTCAGTCCTGGGATTGTCGGAAGTAAGTATAAGCTTTGTGCTTCCCTCTGCCGAAATAGCAGCCATCTTCGGCCTTTTCGTTTTGTCACGGTCTCCTCCTGCTCCAACAACTGTTATAAGCTGCATTTCTTTTTTCCTGATCTTGTTTATTGTATCAATCACATTAAGCAGTGCGTCTGGTGTATGAGCATAATCAACTATTCCGGTTATGCCTCCCTGAGATCTTATAACCTCAAGCCTGCCTGCCACGGGTCTGAGGTCGCTGAGAACAGTAAGTATTTCCCCCCTGTCGGCGCCAAGCAGCTCTGAGGCTGCAAATACAGCAAGAAGGTTTGATGCGTTAAAATCACCAATAAATCTTGTCCAGACTTCTTCGCCCATAATCTTCAGGGCCATTCCATCAATACTCTGCTCAGTAATGGAGCAACGGTAATCGGCCATACCCCTGACAGAAAATGTATATGGCCTGGCATCACAGTTCTGGAGCACAACCCTGCCATTCCTGTCGTCATTGTTCACCAGCGCAAAGGCATCTTCAGCCAGTGTGTCAAAAAAGCCTTTCTTGGCAGCCAGATAATTGTCAAAAGTTTTATGGTAATCGAGGTGATCGTGGGTAAGATTGGTAAATATCCCCCCTGCAAACTTCAGTCCTGCAATCCGCTGCTGGTGGACTGCATGAGAACTGACTTCCATGAAAGCATAGTCGCATCCGGCCTGCACCATTTCAGACATGACCCCGTTGAGCTGAACCGGATCGGGAGTGGTATGTGTTGCAGGTAATTCATTATCAATAACATAATTGCACACCGTGGAAAAGAGCCCGCATTTATGTCCAAGCTTTGAAAACATCCTGTAAAGGAGAGTGGCAATAGTGGTCTTACCGTTTGTACCGGTGACACCAATGAGTTTTAATGATGATGAAGGCCTGCCATAAAAATTTGATGCAGCCTGTCCCAGGGCTTTTGCCGAATCGCCGGTTTTTATCCAGCAGATATTCTTTTCGGGATTGGCGGGAAGGGTTTCACACAGAATTGCCGATACTCCTGACTTTACAACATCATTCAGATAGTCATGACCATCGTGTTTTGATCCCCTGACAGCCACGAATAACGATCTTCCGGAGACACTCCTTGAATCAAAGGATATATTACCGATATCCCTGTTCTTATCTCCTTCAATGGAAATAATCCCGATCCCTTCGATTATCTTCTCAAGTTTCATAATCTCACATATTCATTTCAAGAGAGACTGTCTGACCCTCAAAATACCTTGTGCCGTGCTGAGGTGATTGCCTGAGCACCTTGCCCTTGCCGTTGTAACGTACCCTGTAACCTGCATTCTCCAGAAGGAATATGGCATCTCTAAGGCTCATTCCGCGGACATCAGGAACCAGGCCGTCTTTGACATCCAGTCCTACAAGCTTTACAGTATCTCCGCTTTCGCGGGTAACCACCCAGTCGTTCCTGGCTGTTCGCCTGTATCTCACATCCAGATCACTCAACACTTTATTGATATCTTCCATGAATCCGTTACCTGCCTCGGGAGCAGCTGGCCTGTCACCGGAGGCAGT
>Ga0172364_10001684_pt1 | contig 17199 bp, 10 predicted proteins | sample LakKivSesite10cm_FD_114545 | JGI IMG/M metagenome (GOLD analysis project Ga0172364, IMG submission 114545) | Sediment microbial communities from Lake Kivu, Rwanda - Sediment site 10cm | ecosystem: Environmental > Aquatic > Freshwater > Lake > Sediment | place: Rwanda: Western Province, Lake... | reverse complement strand
TAATCCACGACGACGAAGAGGCCGTCAGACGTCAGGGCGATCTCTGTAGAAAACAAGTCGAGCCCGCAGATGTGGGCAATCGAGGTTGCGGTGTGGCGCAACGGCGTGAGGCTATAGTGGACCTCTTCGTCCAGGGTGACAGGAGTGTAGACGTGGGTGCGAGTGTCCCACCAGCATGGATACACCTGCCCGGCACAATGGATGACCCGAAACCACGCTGCACGGGCGTCAAGATGAGCCGGAACGACGTGGGCCTGCAACAGGTACTTGTCGGCAGGGAATTCTTGCCGGGCCGCGAGCACCTGGCTCAGCGAGGTGGCCTCCAGCATAACTCCTGCGCCACCACCGCCGTGGGCAGGTTTGATGGTGAATTTGTCGCCCAGCGGACTCAGGTCTACAGATGGAAGGGCTGGTTGTTCTCGATAGGGAGGGAGAATGATGGCGTAGGGCGTGTACAGGCCGGCGCTGATCAAGTCCAGGTGCATGGTGGCCTTGTCCCCGGTGCGGGCGGCCTGTTCCTGTGGATTGATGCGGTACACGCCGCGTGCGCGGGCCCACTCAACGACAGGAGCAAACCGCGCGTCGGCATCGGAAGCCCGGTCCAAGAAGGCCCGGAAGGTGATCCGGTTGCCGGCGAGGGACTGTAACAAGTCCACGATGTTACCCGGCGTAATTTGCAGCAGCGCTAGTCCGTGGGACTGACAGGCTGTATCGAGAAGTGATACGAAATCAGCGTCGTGTTCCCAGTTCCACGTGAGGCACAGGTCGTAACTAATCAAGGTCCACTGCTTCCGCTTTGTATGGTGCTGCTTCATCCAGCAACTGGAGCTGTATGGGTAGCGCAGAGCATTTTGCACCGGTAAATTCCCCGGTTAGCAGGTTTTCAACCAGTGCATTGACCTGGCGCATCAACAGAGGCGCTTGCTGATGGCAGTAAAAATCGGCGATCCACCCCTCGATTTGTCTTCTGGCGTGGTCGGGTAACGCCAGCGGATTGATCACGGGCAGATTGTCCAGTTCGCGTGGTTCGACCTTGAGTGTATTCCCCCCATACGTCCGGCTGATCGAGTGAAGCCGTGAGAGCGAGAATTGGCTGTTCAACAACACCCACAAAAGCTCGGTCGCACCTGCTTCGTTCACATATCGGTTCGGATAGATCAACGAAAACATATTGAGCGGGCGTACACCGGCACAGTTCAATATAAAACGTGGGTTGCCTCTCGTGAGAATGGTGAAGAATATGGAATGATGTCCTGTACCTCTCGGTTGCGCTGCAACGTGCGGACCACATACGGCTCGAACGCACGTTGTTTAACCTGTTCGGTAGATAAAACAAAGAAATCATTCGCACCGGTAGCGATGCCTCGCACGACTTTTGCCAGTGCTTTGAGAGGCACAACCAACCCACTGTTCTCCCATTCAGCCCTGACGTGTTCGGGCGTGGCAATACTAAACCACTTGGGAACTTCCAACAGATCGTCCTGCGCTTGAATGGCGAGCGAGCCGAATGACAGTTCTCGCCTTTCGGGACACGTTCGTTCAAGACAGTTCAGAAGATCACCTGTGGTGGGCAATGCAGTGAGCGTCAGGTGCCGTACCAGGTTGTGTTTCTCGTAGCCCTTGCGGAACAGCAAGATCGAGGCCCCTACGTCCACTTTGTGGAAGGCGTTCATCTGAGGTGCAAAGTGTATCATCGCGGTGAGCGAGGTATGTTGGCACAGCACCCGCCTGGCCGCGCGTCCGTAACGGGCGTCGATCACTTCCATCGGTACGATGACTGCACCCTGTGCGCCAGGAGGCATTTCGGCAATCAGTTTGAGCAAAAAATAGAACGCCAGCGTACCCTGACGAGACACGTCCAGGTGGAGTTGTGCTTTGAAGAAGGCCTGAAGCATATCCTTCAGTTCCGGACTGATGTGGTGATGACGAGTGTAGGGTGGGTTACAGATGACTGCATCTGCGTTTGGCGGAAAAGTTGATTGGAGATAATCCTGGACACTGAGTGTAGGCCAGGCTAATGGCTGACTTGCACTCTGCATCTGGAAGGCAGCCCAAACCATGTTGAGCAATAGAGGGCTCAGATCACACCCATAGAGTTTTGTGGCGTCGTTTGTCTTATTCAGCCGTTGGGCCGCAGTCAAAAGGAAATTCCCGGCTCCACAGCCTACGTCGGCCAGACACCCGGGCTGCGATTGTAGTAACCAGGCAACCATCCAATCGGCAATGTGCGGGTCGGTCCAGAACTGGCCGGTCTGGCGGCGTTTAGATTGCGGGACGAGGGCACTGTACAGTTCCCCCCAGAAGTTGAACGATGCAGTATGCAAACGTCGGGCAGTTTCACAGATTGTGTCGGCCAGGTTTCGGGGTGCCTCCACGCCCAATGAGTCCAATGGCGTGGCGAATGTTCTGTCCGCGACCTCCGGGACTATCTGGCGGATCGTCGCGTTGAGCAGTGCCTGGCAAACCAGCAAACGTTGGCATTCCGCGTCAGATACATCCCAGCCGTGCCAATCTGCCCAGGCAACGACCTGCGCATCAAGCGGCCGTGTCAGCGGCAGCCACTTCTCTGCAGCTACATCTATCTCCTTGACCAGCATCTTGAATGTCAACGCCCCCATTCCTCGAATATGGTTGGCGACGTTGCTGCATTACTGTGACTCCTCTTTGGGCACGACTCTGATCGTCACCCGGTCGCTCGTGGTCGTGTTGCCTGCCGCATCCACAGCGATGACGTAGAAGGTGTGCGTTCCCACGCCTCCGACGGTCCAGTTGACGTTGAAGGGAGCGACGGTGCGCACGGCGAAGGGCGTTAACCCTTCTGGAGGTTCGTTGCTCTTGTCCCCAGGATACTCATAGAACTCAATCCTGGCGACAGAATAATCCTGGACCTCGGCGTTGACGTTGGCCCACTCGTCGTATCCGTATTCGTACTCGGCCCCCTCCTCCGGGTAGGTCAGGTCGAGCGTGGGGGAGATGTTGTCCACGGTCACCTGAATGGTCGTCTCGCGCAGCGCCGTCGAGTGGTCCACGACACTGAGGCGCAGGCTGTAAAGGCCGTCCAGTCCACTGGTGTCCCAGAACTCCAGCACGTTGTGATCCACCTGGTTGCCGTGATCGGGGCCGATCTGGATCCACGCGGTGGGGTTTAGCCCCTGGCCGAACACCACGCGGTAGAAGTTAAAGTCACCGCCCTTAGCATTGCCGGTGATGGGAACAGTGCTGCGGATGTAGGAATAAGGCGCGGGACTGATGATCGCGACGTCGGCGTCGCTGCGCAAAGGGCCGTAGATGGTATCGTACTCGGTGGGTGGTACGGGGGGCCGCTTGTCCTCCTCCAGGCTGGCGATCCAATCGGCTGCCTCGGGCGGGTAGACCTCGTAGACGCGCTCCTCACACAGTTCCGGCGGCGTGTAGACGGTACACAACCGCCCGGTCTCGCGGTTGACGCGAAAGACCTGGTGAATGCCGCAGCGCTCGGCCGGCTCGGTGCCTGGGATAAAAAGCTCGTTGACGGTAGGACAATGTTCGGTAGGCAACTTTCCGGAAACGGCGCAGACTGCCCGCTCGACCAACCCATCCGGCCGCGCGAAGGGGACGCTCTCCTCGTTCTGGAGCGCATACTCCATCACCGCTTTCCAGATGGGCGCCGCGCCAATGAGTCCGGCGACGGGCGCCATGTCGCTGTTGTCGGAGTTGCCCAACCACACACCGACGGCCAGTTGAGGCGTATAGCCGAGCGTCCATGCGTCCTTGTAGTTGTTGGTCGTGCCGGTTTTGGCTGCTGCCGGCCGGTCGTTGGAAAGCTCCAACGCGTTGGGGTTGCCGAATATCGCCCAGCGGGCCGGCCGGTCGGAGAGGATGCTGTTCATCAGATAGGCCAGTGGGGGCGAGAGGACGTCACGGCTTTCGGGTTGCTTGTACTCGTAGAGTACTCTGCCGTCCCGATCCTCGACGCGCAGAATAGCGACGGGGTCGAGCTCCCGGTAGCCTCCGCGCCGTTGAGTTTCGGGCACGGGCGCGCCGTACATCCGGCCGCCGTTGGCGAAGACACTGAAGGCATAGACCATATCGAGCAGGTGCACCTCACCGCCGCCCAGCGTCAGGCTGAGGCCATAGTAGTCCAGTCCCCGGTCGAGTGTGTTGATGCCCATGCGATGGGCAGTGCGGATGACGTTGTCCACGCCGGCCAGTTGCAGCACAGCGACGGCGGGAATGTTTAGGGAGCGGGCCAACGCCAGGCGCATGCGCTGTGGGCCGTGATATTTTCGGTCATAGTTCTCCGGCACGTAGGGGTAACCCGTGGGCTGCTGGAAGGCGGTACGCACGTCGAGAAACATGTGGGCAGCGTTGTCGCCCTGTGCCAGCAGTGTGACGTAGGTAAAGGGTTTGAACGCAGAACCGGGCTGGCGCCCCGGCCCGTCCACGGTGACGTTAAATTGGCCGTCAATCGCTTCATTCCAATAATCGAGGCTGCCGACCATAGCCAGGATCTCGCCGGTGGCAGGGCGGATCGCGACGACAGATGAATTGCTGACGTGGTGATCTTTCCCGACACTGGACGCGCGCAGCGGCGTCAGGAACTGCGCCGCTGCGCAGCCGCTGTCCACCTCTTGCTGGATGACGGTGGCTTCGTCCTCCCCGGAGAGGCGACGGACTTGCGCGCGGGCCGCGCACTGGGCCTGTTCCTGCAAGTCCAGGTCGAGCGTAGTATAGACCCGCAATCCACCTCGATACACGACCTCGGGGCCAAACATGTCCTCCAGTTGTTTGCGCACGTAGATAGAGAAGTGAGGAGCCAGGATGTCGAAACGTTCCGTGAAGGTGGCCAGGTTCCAGGGTTCGTACTTGGCGGCGACTGCCTCTTCGGGTGTGACGCAGCCCTGGCGTACCATGGCGTCGAGCACGAGGTTCTGGCGTTTACGCGCATCCTCCGGGTTGTCGAACGGGTTCATGCGTGGAAACTGGGGAATGGCGGCCAGCGTAGCAGATTCAGCCAGCGTCAGGTCCCCGACGCTCTTGCCAAAGTACACCCGAGTCGCGGCCTCGATGCCGTAGGCCAGGTTGCCGTAGAAGTTGGTGTTGACGTACCATTCCAGGATCTGCTCTTTGCTGTATTTCTGCGTGATGCGGTAAGCGAGCAGGATTTCGGTGATCTTGCGCTCATAGTCCTTCCACGCAGGGCCTTCTGCGCTGACGTAGCGCCGTTCAGGCTCAATGACGATGTTCTTGATCAATTGCTGAGTGATCGAAGAACCACCCTGGATCTGCTGGCCTCGGACGTCAGACCAGATGGCACGGGCAATACCTTGCAGGTTGACGCCGGGGTTCTCCCAGAAAGTACGGTCCTCGATGGCAACGGTCGCACACTTGAGGTCTTCTGGAATCTGATCCAGCGTGACCCAGGTGCGGTCGCCTGCGCGGGGATCTATCACCTCGTAGAGCAGGATCTGGCCGGTACGATCATAAATTTTGGTGGTTTCAAAGTTCTGCTCAGCGGTCTCGATTTCTTCCGGTTCAGGTAAGTCGCGGGTGAAATAGGCATAAGTACCAGCCGCAGCGCTTACCCCACTGACGACAATCCCTGTGGTCACGAGCAGCACCGCAAGCAACAAGACACCGGCAACGCGGAGCAACTGATGCACGCCGGTGCGCTCTTCAGTACGGCGGCGCTGACGGCGCCGCAAGGCAATATATCGAACGATACGGATCGGTGTCACAGTATGACACCCCCTTTCAGACAGTGTGCGCAAATCGTACCAGAAAGGTGGCAGATTGGCAAGTCATACCGGCACGATCAACCGCAGCCGGCCCGGCAGGATCGTATATTCGACGTGAGACGCGGACAAATCGAACAACTCGCCATCGGCCTGGATGGGCGTGGGTGGGTCAGACTCAATCGTCAGGCGGGTTGTGCGGACGTAAGTCACCTCCGGCCGCTCGACGTGGCTGCCGTCGAACGTGGTTGGCAGCAGGCGCAGCAACTTGAGTCGTCCCAGTTGCCCGGCAAACACAAAGTCCAGGTAGCCGTCATCCGGCTCAGCGCGGGGTGTCATCCAGAACGCTCCCCCGGTGCGCCGGGTATTGCCCACCGAGACCAGTGCAGCCATTCCATCATACTCGCCGCCGTCCCAGGAGAGCCGCATGTGCCAGGGTTTATGCCTGAGGATCGTCTTGAGCGCGGCCAGGACGTAGCGCGGCGTGCCTTTGACCCGCTTCATCGCCGCCTGTGTGATGGTCACCATCGGCTCCAGTCCAACCGCAGAGTTATTGTCGAAGCAGCGGCCGTTGACGCATCCCACGTCAATCATGCGTGTGTGCCCGGCCAGGATGACCCGGCAGGCCGCTTCGACCTCCTTCTCCAGACTCAGCATGTCGGCGAAATCGTCGGCTGAGCCAAGCGGGATGACGCCAAACGGGATAGTCTCCTGATCGCCAGCCGCCTGCATCAGGCCATTGACGACCTCACTGATGCTCCCGTCGCCACCGGCGGAGACGACGGGCGAAAAGCCCCCCAGCGCTGCTTCCCGCGCCAGTACGATGCCGTGGTTTGGCCCTTCGGTGACCGCCAGCTCGTAGTCCAGGCCGATCTTCTGACACGCCCGCTCAATGTCGGGTATGGCCGCTTTGGCCTTCCAGCGGCCCGCATACGGATTGACGATGATTTTGGCTATGGTCATTTCCTCTGTCCTCCCAGTGCTTTATGATAGCGGAGTTTGCCATCCTGTGCAAGTGACAGCCGGCCCTAATTGCGCTTGACGAAAGTGGGGGTTTGCGCTACAATAGCACTGTTCTGCGGGCGAGCTCAGGCCTCGCCCGTTTGATTGAGACAATTTCTACTCCGCCATCAACGAGGCGGATGTTCGGGAGGTAGTGAATGGCTGGACGAGCAGAGCGGATTGAGTTAGCAGCCGAAAGGCGAACCGTGTTGGGCAAACAGGTAGGGCAACTGCGACGGCAAAAGTGGGTACCAGGTATCATGTATGGACATGACTTTGACCCCGTGCCTCTACAATTTGACACGCGAGAGCTACGGCAGGTTCTCTCGCAAGTCGGCAGCAGCCAAATCATCAGTATTCGGGTCAAGGGGCAAGAACAACCGGAGATGGCCCTCGTGCGTGACGTGCAGCGTGATCCCATCAGGGGCAGCTTGCTGCACGTGGACTTTTATCACGTGAAGATGACCGAGCGCATCAAGGCTGAAATACCGTTGGAAATTGTAGGGAAATCCCCGGTCGTGGAGCTGAAAGAGGGCATCCTGCTGCAAGCTCTCTCCGCTGTCGAGGTAGAATGTCTCCCTGGCAACCTGGTGGACGCCATCGAAGTGGACCTCTCGGACCTGACCGAGGTGGATCACGCATTGTACGTGCGTGACCTGGCTGTCCCGGCCGGTCTGGAGGTCCTCACCGACCTGAACGAGATGATCGTACGCGTGGTGCCGCTCGAGGCGGAAGAGAAGCTAGAAGAGGAAATAGTAGCGCCTGCGGCAGAGGTCGAGGTAATCACGGCCGCTAAACTCAAGGAGGAAGCCGGCGAAGAAGAGAAGTAGCAGGCGCAAGGCGAGCCACGACGCGGAGGCAGGGCCATGTACCTGCCTCCGCTTTTTTGATTCAAGGTCGGCCATTTTCTTGACAGAGAGAAAATTAAGGTATAGAATGATTCAAGATACAGAGCGGACGATTGTGGAGCAGTGAGTATGGAATACAAGGATTACTACAAGATCCTGGGCGTCGATCGGAATGCTGACGAAAAAGACATCAAGCGGGCCTACCGGAAGTTGGCCCGCGAATTTCATCCCGACGTTAATCCGGGCGACAAACGGGCTGAAGAGAAATTCAAAGAGATCAACGAAGCCCACGAGGTCCTGGGTGACCCGGAGAAGCGAGCCACGTACGACCAGTTGGGTGCAAGTTGGCAGCAATGGCAGCGTATGGGCCGCGATCCGAGCCACTTTGATTGGTCCCAGTGGGCCACCGGCGCGCCGGGAGGGGTGCACGTCGAGTGGAGCGGCGACCTGGGCGACCTCTTCGGCGGCGCGGGCGCGAACGTTTTTTCGGACTTTTTCCGCACGATCTTTGGCGAGATGGGCGGTGCAGGGCGCACGCGCACCGCTGAAGACCTCTTCCGCCGCACGACCACCCAACGCGCGCTGCGTGGACAGGACGTGGAAACCTCGGTGGAGATCACGTTGGAGGAGGCATTCCGCGGCGCCACCCGCGTGTTGGAGCGAGATGGAAGCCGGATGCGGGTGAAGATTCCGCCGGGAGCGCGCAGCGGGTCAAAGATGCGCTTTGCAGGCAAGGGCAGCCCTGGCTACGGAGGTGGTCCACCTGGCGACCTATATCTGAACATTACGGTCAAACCTCATCCGGTCTTCAGGCCTGAGGGGAATGACCTGTACTGCAACGTTGATGTGGACCTGTACACCGCTGTGTTAGGCGATCAGGTACAGGCGCCAATACTGAACGGCGAAGTGTCGTTAAAGATTCCTGCCGGCACCCATAGCGGTAAGGTGTTCCGCCTGCGGGGCCAGGGCATGCCCGACCCACACAAACCCAAGCAGCGTGGTGACCTGTTAGCCACAGTCCAGATCCAGGTACCTCAAAGGTTGAGCGCCCGCGAGCGAGAGCTGTTCGAAGAACTGGCACGCCTGCGAGAAAGGAAATAAAATGATTGTACGCAAACACTTGATACTCATCGTGTTGCCTCTGGCAGTAGCCACATTGGCCTGTACCTGCAACAGCCAGGAATTTCTCTTCGCACCCACCCCAACCGGACCACGCACCACTCCCGAACCTATTGTCCTCGTCGCTACTCCCACGCCCCTGCCAGAGGGAGTTGGCGCCGAGATGGGCGCGGAAGATGCCTTGCTGACCAACGTATACCAGCGGGCCAACCCGGCCGTCGTGTATGTCGAAATTCTGGTGAATGACGGAGGAGTGCTCACACCAATTGGCAGCGGGTCCGGCTTCGTTATAGATACAAAAGCGCGCATCGTCACCAACAACCACGTCGTCGAGCAGGCCGACGCGTTGAAAGTTACCTTCTTCGACGGGACCGTGGCCGATGCACAAGTCCTGGGCCGGGACCCATACTCCGACCTGGCCGTAATCAAGATAGACGTTCCTCCCGAGCGCCTGGTGTCGCTGGAACTGGGCGACTCGAGCACGCTCCAGGTCGGACAGCGGGTCATCGCGATCGGCAATCCCTTCGGGCTAGAGGGCACGATGACCGTCGGCATCATCAGTGCGCTGGGGCGTACATTGCCGGCCCAGATACTCCAGAGCAGTGGCTACTTTTCCAACCCCGAGATCATCCAGACCGACGCAGCGATCAACCCGGGCAATTCCGGTGGGCCGTTGCTCGATATCCATGGACGAGTAATCGGTGTCAACACCGCCATCCGCTCGACGACGGGCGTCTACTCAGGCATTGGGTTCGCTGTGCCGGTCAACACGGTCAAACGCATCGTGCCCCATCTGATCGAGGAAGGTACCTATCACTATCCTTACCTGGGCATCACCGCGGACGTTCGCTTCACGCTGGCAGAACTGGCGGAGCCGTTGAGATTGCCGGTGACGCGCGGCGTGCTCATCGACCAAGTCGCGCCAGCCACTGCTGCGGCCCGTGCTGGCCTGCGGGGTGGTGACCAAGCAGTCGAGGTCATGGGGACGACAGTCAAGGCCGGAGGCGACATCATCGTCAGCCTTGACGGGTACAAATTGCGTGACTTTGACGACTTGATCGCCTACCTGGTGCGTGAAACCGAAGTGGGGCAAGAAGTCACGTTGACAGTGATTCGCGATGGAAAGGAATTAGATATTCCAGTGACGCTCGGAGAGAGACCATAATCATAAGAAGGGGGTAAAAGCGATGTTCAAACAAGAGGACTTGCGCGAACTGGCAGCGTATCAAGCTGAGACGCCGATACTGAGCGTATACCTGGACGTGGACCCGACGGAACACACGACTGACGAGTATAAACTGGCACTGCGGCAGATGCTGAAACAGGCGGAAGAGGCTGCCGCACCCAAAGACATCGCAGCCGTGGAGCGGTTTTTCGACCACGAGTACGATTGGTCAGGCCGTGGTGTGGTCATCTTTTCCGGCGCCGAAGAGAAACTTTGGCGCATGTATTCCCTGGCCATCCCCGTCGCTTCCGGCGTGACGGTGGCCCGTAAACCTTACATCTGGCCACTGGCGGCGCTCGTGGATACTTATGGCGCGTATGCAGTGGCGCTGGTGGATCGGCAGGAGGTGCGACTGTTTTTGTACGAGATGGGTGAATTGCAGGTCAAAGATGGATACGCCGGGGAGGAAGTGCGCAAGCTAAAGAGAGGACGCGGCTCGTCTGGTGGGCCAGGCCGCCGGGGGGGAGCCCCCATCTCAAGCCGGCGCGAGGAGGAAGTGGCGCAACGCAACATCCGCGAGGCGGTCAAGGCAACGGAACAATTCTATCGCAAGCACAATCCAAAACGCCTGGTTATCGCCGGCGCCGAGCCGACGGCAACTCAGTTCCACGAGGCGTTGCCCAAACCGTTGCAGGGAAAGGTGATCGGTTCGTTCAGTGCAGATATGAATGCATCGGAACTGGAAATACGCAAGTCCTCCCTGGAGATATTGCACCAGGTGGAGGAAGAACGCGAAGCCGCGCTGGTGGAAGCGGTGTTCACAGCGGCGGCAAAGGGGCGCGGAGGCGTCATCCGCCTGGACGATACGCTCGGCGCAGCTCACGAAGGCCGCATCCAAACGCTGGTGGTCGCCCGTGACTACCATCAGCCGGGCTATCAGTGCCGCAATTGTGCATACATCACCGACCAGCGCCTGAAGGTATGCCCCTTCTGCGGCGGCGAGTTTGCCGAGATCCCTGACGCAGCCGAGGCACTGGTGACGAAGGTGATCGAGGACGGCGGCCAAGTGGAGGTGATAGGCGATCATCCCAAGATTGCCGAGTTCGGGGTGGGAGCACTGTTGAGGTATTAGGACACGGATTGCAGGACAGCAATGGACAGGAGGCCGCCATGGCGGCCTCCTGTCATTTATGGCAGAAGAAACCAGGTTTTTCCGAAAAATCTGGTTTCTTAGCCACAGATCCTCGCTCTTACACAAATCCAACACTGCGCTATTACACTTCTAATGAAGAACTGGTACAATACAGCCGCAGTCGAAGGGTATGAAGATAACCTCCGATAGTTGTATCGTGTTTGGGAGCAGAGACTATGGATCTAAACAAATTTACACAGAAAGCTCAAGAAGCCATTGTCGGCGCGCAAGCGCTGGCGGGCGAGTACAGTCACGGCCAGATCGAGCCGGAACACCTGTTGCTGGCGCTTTTGCGCCAGTCCGACGGTATCGCGCCTCAAGTCGTTCAGAAGCTAGAGGCCAATCCAGCCGAGATGGCACTGGCGCTGGAAAAGGAACTGCTGCGCAAGCCCAAGGTCTACGGAGCCACGACGCAGGTGGGGCTCTCGCGCGAACTGGCACGCATGTTAGACGAGGCGGAGAAGGTCGCCGCCCGCATGCGCGATGAGTACGTCAGCGCCGAGCACCTGCTGCTGGCGCTCACCGGAACCTATGGCGGGGAGGCTTCTCGCTTCCTGGCAGCTCATGGCATCACCGAAGATGTTATCCTGCGGGCACTGACCACCATTCGTGGCGGCCAACGCGTCACCAGCCAGACTCCGGAATCCACGTATCAGGCGCTCGAAAAATACGGGCGTGACCTGACCGCGTTGGCCCGGCAGGGCAAACTCGACCCCGTCATCGGCCGGGACAACGAAATCCGGCGTGTGATGCAGATCCTGAGCCGCCGTACGAAGAACAACCCGGTTCTCGTAGGTGACGCAGGTGTAGGTAAAACTGCCACCGCTGAGGGGCTGGCTCAGCGCATCGTGCGTGGTGACGTGCCCGAGGGGCTGAAGAACAAGCGCATCGTCGCGCTCGACCTGGGTGCGCTGATCGCCGGCGCCAAATACCGGGGCGAGTTCGAGGAACGACTGAAGGCTGTGCTGAAAGAAGTGACCGACGCCGCCGGTGAAATCATCCTGTTCATTGACGAGTTGCACACTGTCGTCGGCGCAGGTGCGGCCGAGGGCGCGATGGACGCCAGCAACATGCTCAAGCCCATGCTGGCGCGTGGCGAACTGCATACCATCGGCGCGACGACGTTGGACGAGTACCGCAAGCACATCGAGAAAGATGCCGCACTGGAGCGGCGTTTCCAGCCGGTCTACGTGGACGAGCCCTCCGTCGAGGATACCATCAGCATCCTGCGCGGCCTCAAGGAGCGCTACGAGGTCCATCATGGTGTGCGCATCCAGGACGCGGCCTGCATCGCAGCCGCTACCCTCAGCCATCGCTACATCGCTGACCGGCATCTGCCGGACAAGGCCATTGACCTGGTTGACGAGGCGGCCTCGCGGCTGCGGATGGAAATTGACTCCAAGCCCGCCGAACTGGACGAAGTAGACCGGCGCATCATGCAACTGGAGATCGAGCGGGAGGCGCTGAAGAAAGAAAAAGACAAGGCCAGCAAGGAACGGTTGAGCAATCTGGAAAAGGAACTGGCCAACCTGCGAGAGCAAAGTGCTTCCTTGCGTGCTCGTTGGGAACAGGAGAAGACCGCCATCCAGGCTATCCGCAACACGAAGGAACAGAGTGAGCAAGTACGCCGCCAGATCGAGGAGGCCCAGCGGGCCATGGACTATGCCCAAGCCTCAGAATTGCAGTACGGCACGCTCGTCACGCTGGAACGGCAACTGCGGGAGCAGGAGGAGCGATTGCGTCAGTTGCAGGCGGATCGGGCACTACTGAAAGAGGAAGTCGGCCCAGAGGACGTGGCCGAGGTCGTGGCCGAGTGGACCGGTATCCCGGTCTCCAAACTGCTGGAGGGCGAGGTCGAAAAGCTGCTGCGGATGGAGGAGGCACTCCACCAACGGGTCGTCGGGCAGGACGAGGCAGTGCAAGCCGTTTCCAATGCCGTCCGTCGCGCCCGCGCAGGCTTGCAGGACCTCAACCGGCCCATCGGTACCTTCATCTTCCTGGGGCCGACAGGCGTGGGCAAGACCGAGTTGGCCCGCGCGCTGGCAGAGTTCCTCTTCGATACCGAGGAGGCCATGGTGCGCATTGACATGAGCGAGTATCAGGAGCGGCATACCGTCTCTCGCCTCATCGGCGCGCCTCCCGGGTACGTGGGCTACGAAGAGGGCGGCCAACTGACCGAGGCAATCCGCCGCCGGCCCTATAGTGTGGTCCTCTTCGACGAGATCGAAAAGGCCCACACCGAGGTCTTCAACACGTTGCTCCAGTTGCTCGACGAGGGGCGGCTGACCGATGGCCACGGGCGAACGGTGGATTTTACCAACACGATCATCATCATGACCAGCAACACCGGCAGCCGGTGGATCAAAGAATTGGGCGTTGACGCGGCGCGTGAGCGGGTGATGGAGGAACTGGACCATACCTTCCGGCCTGAATTCCTGAACCGTATTGATGAGATCATCCTCTTCCGTAACTTGACCAAGGAAGATCTGAAGCGGATCGTAGACATCCAGATGCGCCACCTGCACGACCTGTTGGCGGAACGTCACATCGGGCTGAATCTGACCGAGGCCGCCCGGCAACACCTGGCCGACACCGGCTACGACCCGGTCTATGGCGCGCGGCCGCTCAAGCGAGTCATCCAGCGGGAAGTACAGGACCCACTGGCGTTGGCGCTGCTACGGGGCGAGTTCGCCGAAGGAGAGACAGTCCGGGTAGATGCCTATGATGGGCAGATCATGTTTGAGAAGTAAGGCACCTATACTATCTTTGTCCGACGAGGCAATGTGCGGTATAATCTATCCTACCACGTGATTCAAGGAGAGTACGAGCCGATGATGAGATTAGATCGCTTTACCGAGCGCGCGCAAGATGCCGCCCAACGGGCGGTTGAGATCATGACGCGCTACGGCCACACGCAGGTTGACATTGAACACATCCTGCTGGCGCTTTTGGAACAGCCTGATGGGGTGATTCCACAGATTCTGGAACGGTTGAGAGTGGATGTGGAACAGGTACAGCAGCGCCTCGACGACGTGCTGAGAGCCAGCCCCAAGGCCGGCATCTACGGCGGCGGTGGTGTGGGACAGGTCTTTATCACCCCCCGTGTCAGGAGCGTGCTCGACCAGGCCAACGATGAAGCAAACCGGCTCAAAGATGATTACATCTCGACGGAGCATCTCTTTCTGGCCGTCGCCAACGAGCGGAATACCCCTGTGGCCCGCATCCTGCGCGAAAGCGGCGTGACCAAAGATCGTATCTACGAGGCCATCAAAGATGTGCGCGGCGGGCAGCGCGTGACCGACCGCAGGGCCGAGACGCGCTATCGCTTGCTGGAGAAGTTCAGCCACGACCTGACGCAGATGGCTCGCGAAGGTAAGCTGGACCCGGTCATTGGGCGGGACGATGAGATTCTGCGCGTGATCCAGATTCTCAGTCGCCGTACGAAGAACAACCCGGTCCTCATCGGCGAGGCGGGGGTGGGCAAGACGGCCATCGTCGAGGGGCTGGCACAAAAGATCGCCAGCGATGACGTGCCGGAGATCCTGAAGGGCAAACGGGTAGTCCAACTTGACCTGGCCGCGATGGTCGCCGGCTCGCGCTTCCGAGGAGAATTCGAGGAACGATTGAAGGGGGTGATCGAGGAGATCCAACGGGCCGAGGGCGAGATCATCCTCTTCATTGACGAGTTGCACAACGTCGTCGGCGCAGGATCAGGCATGGGAGCGCTCGATGCCTCCAGCATGATGAAGCCCGCCCTGGCTCGGGGCGAGTTGCAGTGCATTGGCGCAACAACTCTGGATGAGTATCGCCAATACATCGAGCGCGATGGCGCGCTGGAGCGTCGCTTTGCCCCCGTGTTTGTCGAGGAGCCCACGGTCGAGGAGACCATCGAAATGCTGTACGGGTTGCGCGACCGCTACGAGGCTCACCACAAGGTGCGCATCTCCGACGAAGCCTTCGTGGCCGCAGCGCGTCTCTCGCATCGCTACGTTACGGACCGGCACCTGCCCGATAAGGCAATTGACCTGATGGACGAGGCAGCAGCAAAACTACGGGTGGCACTCTACACACTCCCGCCCGATCTAAAGGCGATGCAGTTAGAACTCCAGCGCCTCCAGACCGAGATCGACGCTGCCAGTGCAGTAGAGGACTATAAACGGGCGGCTGAACTGAAAACAGAACGCATCAACGTCCAGGCAGAGTTCAATCTCAAGCGCGAGATATGGCAGCAGGAACATCAACTCGACGAGACCGTGGGGGCAGAGGACATTGCCGAGGTCGTGGCGAAATGGACCGGCATCCCGGTCGCGCAGATGATGGAGACCGAGGCAGAGAAACTGCTGCGCATGGAGGAGGCACTGCACCAACGTATCATCGGGCAGGATGAGGCCGTGGCCGCCGTGGCCGACGCCATCCGCCGGGCCCGCTCGGGCCTCAAGGACCCGCACCGGCCCACTGGTAGCTTCATCTTTCTAGGCACTTCTGGCGTTGGCAAGACCGAGCTGGCCAAAGCGCTGGCCTGGTTCCTCTTCGACGATGAAGATGCCTTGCTGCGCATCGACATGAGCGAGTACCGGGAGTATCACACCGTGAGCCGCCTGTTTGGCGCACCCCCCGGTTACATCGGCTACGAACAAGGTGGCCAACTGACCGAGGCCGTGCGACGACGGCCCTACCGTGTCATCTTGTTCGATGATATCGAAAAGGCCCACCCGGATGTATGGAACGCGCTGTTGCAAATCCTGGACGACGGCCGGCTGACCGACGGGCAAGGCCACGTCGTAGATTTTCGCAACACAGTCGTGGTGATGACGTCGAACGTGGGGACCGACTATGCCCATAGGGGTGGGACACTCGGCTTTCTGCGCACTGGCGAAGATAGCCGTGACGAGGACGAAAGTCACCACGAGATCGAAAAGGCGCTCAAGCAGACCTTCCGGCCAGAGTTTCTCAACCGTGTGGATGAGATCATCATCTTCAACGACCTCACGATCGAAGATGTGGAACGCATCGTGGACTTGCAGATGAGAGAGATAGACAGTCGCCTGGCAGAACAGGGACTACAAGTCGAGTTGACAGACGCGGCCCGCAAGTGGTTGGCTCGCGAGGGATTTGACCCGCAGTTCGGAGCCCGGCCATTGCGCCGAACTTTGCAGCGCTGCGTGGAAAGCCCCCTCAGCGTCAAGCTGCTGCGTAGCGATTTTGAGAGCGGTGACCTGGTCATCGTTGACGCGGGAGAAGAAGGGCTGGTTTTCGAGCGACAGCCCGGACCTGGCCAGTTGGGCGAACAGGTACCAGAGGAGCTTGTAGCTAAGCCAGAACTGGTGATCTGAACGTGTCCCGCTACACCGGGAAGAAACTCACGCCTACAGTCCCTGGCCCGGAGTGGACGGCGAGCGCAGGCGAGAGTTCGGTCACGATGGACTCCACGCACTCAAAGCACGCTGCGACCAGTGCCTGCAGCCCCTCCAACTGTTCCCGCGCCGCCACATGCGTAAACGCGACCTTGATTCGTGCCCCATTGCCAACTCGTTGCTGCATCAACTCGACCATCCGACGGTAGGCTTTGAGCCGGCTGCGAGTTGTACCTAGTGCCACGATGATCCCATCCTGCATGCCAATCAACGGCTTGATGTTTAGCAGCGACCCGACCAGGTGCTGGGCCTTGCCGATGCGACCACCCAGGTAAAGGTAGCGCAATGTGTCAGCCGTCTGAATCATCATACTTCTCTGGGCCACCTCGCGGGCTCTCTGGGCCACTTCATCAAGGCCAAGGCCATCCAGTGCGTCTCGGGCGGATTCTATCGCCGCCCATCCCTGCGACATCGCCACCTGCTGGGTGTCCACTATATCTACCCGCACTTCGGGGAACTGTTCTTGGAACAGGTCAACGGCCGCCCGGCACGATTGGTAAGCGCCGCTCCCTTTCGAGGTCATAGTCAGCGCGACGATCCCCTTTACCCGCTCCGCAAGGCGTCTCATGCCAATCAGGTAGTCACCAGGGCCCGGATTCGATGTCGTGGGCAACTTGGCCGCTTTAGCCAGCCATTTGGCAAACTCCCCTGGTTTGACGTCCACCATGTCACGCAGGGTCTCTAACCCACGGTGGATATAGTACGGCACGATCTCTATGCCCAGCTTTTGGGCCAACTCTTCGGG
>Ga0172364_10001683_pt1 | contig 17205 bp, 16 predicted proteins | sample LakKivSesite10cm_FD_114545 | JGI IMG/M metagenome (GOLD analysis project Ga0172364, IMG submission 114545) | Sediment microbial communities from Lake Kivu, Rwanda - Sediment site 10cm | ecosystem: Environmental > Aquatic > Freshwater > Lake > Sediment | place: Rwanda: Western Province, Lake... | reverse complement strand
TTTCCACCAGCAGACGGCCGAGTTTGACCGCCAGCCCATAGTAAGGACTGTGTCTGGTCACCCGGGCCGAACCGAACATGGAAACTTTGCGAACGGCCCTGTATGGCTTGAATACGCACGCGGCATGCCGGAATTCAGCCATCGCCCGGCTGATGACCTTGAGGTCAAGTATATCGAGGTCGTCCCCCTGGCACTTCAACGAATTCAGAATAATATCCCTGTAGAGCACCGAGCGGAGGTCTTTTCTGCCGTTCGTCAGCGTCTCTTCTACCATTCTGAGCGCATCCCGCAAGTTGTCCGTTTTTTTGTCCATCTCGGTCCTCAATATCGAAGGCTCGCCACAAGTCTGAATTCTCGCTGCGAGTCTGCTTCTTTCTTCTCCTTAAACGGAAATGTCGCGTCGTACCGCGCGAACTCGGCCTCGTCAACTTCAAAAGCAGGACTTTCGATAAATCTTCCCGATATGCCCTTCAATACGCCCTGTTTCAGCTTCAGCACCTGCAGGGAAACTGCGAATTTGCCGTCGGGGGTCTTGATGTCGTACTTCTCGGCGCACCTAAATCCGAAACGGCTGTAGTACCTCGGGTCTCCATAAATGCAAATGGCCGGATAGCCCGTGTCACGCGCCAGGTCAATTGTATGAGTTATCAGGGCGCTGCCCATGCCCTGTCTCTGGGACGCGGGCAGTACGCTTATGGGGCCAAAGGTGATGACTTCCTTGTCTCCGCCCCGTTTACGTTTGATAATCCCTCGGCTGTAGGCAATCTGCCCCACAATTTGCCCTTGTGTCTCAGCCACGAAGTCAAGCTCAGGGATGAAGTCGTTACTGTCTCTGAGATTGTGCAGCATAAAATGTTCTTTGCAGCCGGGGACGTAGACATTCCAGAACGCTTCGCGCACCAGTTGCTCTACGTTCCGGTAGTCTTCTTCTTTTTCGCGTCTGATGACTAAATCGAACATCTGTAGAAGTATAGTCCTTTGCCGGATTGCCGTATAGAAAACCGGGGTCTTGACAACCCAATCGCCCTGTTGATACACTTGTTCTATAGAACACTCGTTAAGTAACTGCAACAGGAGGTTATGATGAGGAAGCCCGAGGTTAGAGAAAAGATTCTGGAATATATACGCCGTTTCTTCGATGAGAAAGGCTATGCGCCGACCGTCAGGGACATCATGAGAGGCTGCAACATCAGCTCCACCTCGCTGGTCCAGTATCACTTGAACGTCCTGGAGAAGGAGGGGCAAATTCACCGCGACCCCGAGGTTTTCAGGAGCATCCAACTCATGGAAAAGGACGTCATCGAGATACCGCTTCTGGGAGCAATCGCCGCCGGAAAACCGATCCCTGTGCCGGGTTCGGATACCTGGGTCAACCCGCCCGAAGAGATGCTCAAGCTAACGGCCAACGTGGTGGGAAACAAGAGCAATATCTATGCCCTGAAGGTGAAGGGGACATCCATGCTCGATGCCCTTATCAATGACGGTGATATCGTGTTTATGGAAGTAACGCAAACCGTTGAAGATGGTGAAATGGCGGCCGTGTGGCTCAAAAACGAGCAAGAGGTAACGCTGAAGAAGATTTACCGCGAACCGGGACGCATCCGCCTGCAGCCGGCGAATAGCGAAATGAAACCCATATATACCAGTCCCGAGAATGTCGAAATTCAAGGCAAAGTGGTTGCCGTCCTGAGAAAGCTGGGCAACTAGTCGGGGAGGGGCCGGAGATGAGAGTCGCGTGTTTCTTCTTTCCTCACTTCGCCGTCCAGGTCGAGGCTAGAGATAACGGTTCATTAGCAGGAATGCCGGTCATCATCGGCGGCCTGCCTTTTGAACATAAGGAGGTATATGACGTCTCGACAGAGGCGCTGGCCTGCGGCGTCAAGCAGGGCATGTCCCTGCGAGAGGCATACGCGCTGTGCCCGCAAGGGGTATTCCTGCCGCTGGATGGGAAAAAATACGCCGATGCCTTTGCCGCGGTCCTGGCGCTGCTCGCCGGTTACAGCCCGGTGGTAGAAACGGACGCTCCGGGCTCCGTCTTCGTTGATTTGAGATATGAAAACGATGAGCTCCGGTTTGTCGAGGAGGTCAGGCAAACAATTGAACAGCGTCTCCGGCTTCATCCCTTCACATCCATTGCCCCGAATAAATTTGCCGCCCGGGCAGCCAGCCGGATCGCCGGGGCGGAGAAGGTCATCGTCATCAACGAAGGAGAGGAGAGGGACTTTCTCAAAGACCTGCCCGTATGCTTTTTGCCCGCCTCATCCCAAACGCTGGAGCGGCTCGAGTTGCTCGGCATCAATTACATGGGCCAACTGGCGGGTCTGTCGCCGGGGGCGGTCAGCCTGGAATTCGGGGATGAGGGCAAGCGGCTGTGGGAACTGTCCAACGGCATAGACGGGTCACGGTTAATTCCCTGGAGCGCGACGCCAACGCTGGCGGAGCAGACTTGTTTTGATGCCACGGCAGAGACCGCCGTCCAGCTCCTGGCCGGTTGTGACAAACTCCTGACCGGGTTAAGCCGGCAATTGAAGGAACGCTGGCAGTGCTGCCTGCGGCTGACGATATCCCTGCATTTCAGCAACGACTGTATTGCCCAGCGCGTGTTTCACTTCAAGGAAGCGACTTCCTCGAAAGAAACGATGCTGCGCCACTTAAAGCAGTACCTGGAGTCGGCAAGGTTCGCCGCTCCCGTCAGCGAAATGAGGTTGACCCTGACCGATTTCTGCCCTGAAAGCGGCAGGCAGGCCCTGCTCGTGGGCGAGCCGGTAAAACACAGGGAAAGGCTGTTTTCGGCGATAAGCTGGCTCAGGCAGAGATACGGCAAGGAGATGGTCGGAAAAGTGCTCGCCAAACCGGGCAGTCCGCTGCCGGAGGACTCCTTTTCCCTTACGGAATTCGACCTTTGAGAAATGAGCAAGCTATTCAAAGAAGCTATAAGGCTGGAGGTCGAGGAAGACATCCGGCGCGGGCCGGTTGCCTTTCTTTACAAAGGGAAGAGGGCAAAGGTGGGAGAGACGCTGAAGCAGTGGCGGGTGGTCCAGGGGTGGTGGAGGAGGCCGGTGGAAAGGGAATACTTCCAGGTCAGGACTGAGTCCGGCGCCGTCTGCGAGCTCTACCGCAACTTGCTCACCGGGGACTGGTACTTGCAGCGCATCTACGACTAAGCCCCTTAAGACATCCCGAACATGAAAGATTATGTAGAGCTTCACTGCCATTCCAATTTTTCTCTTCTCGATGGCGCCTCTCACCCGGAGGACCTGGTAAGCCGGGCAGCGGCCCTCGATATGCCCGCGCTGGCTCTCACCGACCACGACGGGTTGTACGGAGCCATCCGATTCTACAAAGCATGCCTCAAGGCGAATATCAAGCCCATCATCGGAGCGGAGATGACGCTGTCAAACGGCAGCCATCTCACGTTGCTGGCAAAAAATAATGAAGGCTACTCCAACCTGTGCCGGTTGATAACGAGGGCCCAGCTGGAGCACGAAAAAGGCAGTCCGCTCCTCAGTCCGGAGACTCTCGCCCGGCACTCCGCCAGCCTGATTTGCCTCTCCGGCTGCCGTAACGGAGAAATAGCCGGCTCAATCATTTCCGGACACGTGAAACAGGCTTACGGCCCGGCTGAAAGGTACGTCGAGATTTTCGGCAGGGACGGATTCTACATAGAGCTTCAGAATAATCTCTACCCCGAGGATGAACACCTTTGCCGCGCTCTGGTCGAGCTGGCCGAAAGCCTCAAGCTGGGTTACGTGGCCACCAACAATGTCCACTATGCCGAAAGGAAAAACCACCGGCTCCACGATGTGCTCACCTGCATCAAGAACCGCACCACCCTGGACGAGTCCACCTGTTTGAAGCTGAACTCCGAATTCCACCTCAAATCATTTGAGGAGATGGCACAGCTTTTCCGGGACTACCCAAAGGCGATTTCCAATACGCTTGCCATAGCCGGAAATTGTAACGTCAGTCTGGATTTCTCGGACTACCGTTTCCCCGAATTTCCCCTGCCCGAGGGCGAGACCGCCCGGGATTATCTGGCCGGATTGTGCCGGCAAAAGGCGTACGGCAGGTACGACAATGTTAATCAGGAGGTAGAGGACAGGATCAATCTTGAACTTCGTCTGATAGAGAAGCTCGGCTTATCGGGCTACTTTCTCATCGTGTGGGACATCATGGACTATGCCGAAAGAAACGGAATTCCCGCTCAGGGCAGGGGCTCGGCGGCCAACTCCATAGTGGCCTATATCCTGGGCATAACCAGGGTTGACCCGCTGAAAAACAAGCTGTTCCTGGGCAGATTTTTGAATGAAGAGATGTCGTCTATTCCCGACATAGATATAGACGTGTCCACAAATCACAGGGAAAAGCTCATTCAATACGTTTATGGCAAATACGGACAGGCGCACACCGCCATGGTCTGCACCTATGTAACCTTTCAGGCCAGAAACGCCGTCAGGGAGGTGGGCAAGGCGCTGGGGATGTCCGACCATCTGCTCGACAAGATGGCAAAATCGGCCTCGGTATATGGCGCCAACCATATAGGGGAAGACCTGGCCGGCGTCGAGGAATTTTTGCCCTATCTCAAGTCCATGCCCTGGCAGGAATTTGTCTCCCTCTGCCAGGAGATTTACGATTTTCCCAGGCACCTCTCGATTCACAACGGAGGGATGCTTATCTCCTCCTGCCCTTTGAACGAAATAGTCCCTCTGGAAAAAGCCACCATGCCGGGGAGGATAGTCTGCCAGTGGGACAAGGACAGCGTCGCCGATGCCGGACTGATAAAAGTGGACCTGCTCGGCCTGCGCATGCTGTCGCTCATCCGCGAAGCCTGCGAGCTTGTGGAGAAAAATGACAAAAAGCTTGCGCTGGACAAATTGCCACTTGATGACGCCAGTGTCTACGACATGATTTGCCGGGGCGACACGATAGGCGTCTTCCAGGTGGAAAGCCGAGCGCAGATGCAGACCCTGCCGCGCATAAAACCGCGCTCTATCGAGGACCTGACTATCGAGGTGGCCCTTATCAGGCCGGGGCCGCTTCAGGGAAATATGGTCCACCCCTATATTCGCAGAAGGAAGGGACTGGAAAAGGTAACGTATCCGCATCCCAAACTGAAGCCGGTACTGGAAGATACCCTGGGGGTCCTTCTGTTCCAGGAGCAGGTCATCCAGGTCGCCACCACCATAGCCAACTTTACGCCCGGCGAGGCCGATGCCTTGAGAAGGGCGATGAGCAAGAAAAGGTCGAAGGACGCCATGAACGAAATGAGGCAGAGGTTTATTGATGGGGCAAGAAAGAACGGGGTAAAGACAGCTCTGGCCAGTCGCACCTTCGAAGCCCTGGAAGGCTTCGCCGAATATGGCTTCTGCAAGAGCCATGCCGCCGGCTTTGCCCTTCTCTGCTATGAATCCGCCTGGCTCAAGAAATACTATCCGGCCGAGTTTTACTGCGCCCTGCTCAACAATCAGCCCATGGGGTTCTACTCGCCGGAGGTGATTGTGCAGGATGCCAAGAGACATGGAATCGAAATCTTACCGGCGGACATCAACCTGAGCGCCGCCAGGTGCACTATCGAAGGTGATAAGGCGTGTCAGCAGAGTCGAAGTGTCAGGCTTGGCTTTATGTACGTAAAGGAAATGGGAGAGAAAGCCATGGACCAAATAGTGGCCGAACGGAAGAGGGCGCCTTATCGCTCACTGGAAGATTTCTATCTCAGGACCAGGCTGGAGAGGCAGCCCGTGGAAAACCTTATCCTGGCGGGCGCCTTTGATTCCTCCGGCTGCCGGAAGAGGCAGCTATTGTGGCAGCTCGGCCTTTTGGAGAAGACATGTCCGGGGGAACTGTCTTTGAAATTCAGCGATATCAGGGTCTCCCTGCCCGATTTCACCGAACTGGAGGAGATGAAGGTGGACTACGAAGTGCAGGGACTATCCACAAAATACCACCCCATGCAGGTGGTGAGAAAGGACATATCCGGCGACAGCTTAATCACAAGCTCCGAGCTTGCCCAGCTTCCCTCAAATGCTCAGGTACGCACAGCCGGCTATGTGGTTATCAGGCAGAAGCCGCCCACCGCCAAAGGTTTTGCCTTCATAACGTTAGAGGACGAAGAAGGCATGATAAATGTCGTGGTAAGACCGGATATATACAAGCGGTACCGGCAGGTTTTCAGACTTGAGCCGCTAATCGTGGTGGAAGGAGCAGTCCAGAAACGAGATGGCATCCTGAACATCATTGCTCAGACCCTCATTCCGCTTCGCGATGAAATCGGAAGACAGCACAATCTCCCCGGTCCCCATCAAAACCGTTATCGCTAGACGAGTGCCTTTCTATTGTTATGGCTTACCGCTCAGAGTAGAATGATAGTCTGGATGCACTTTTTCTCGGGGAGGATGTGAAATGGGAAGAATCAGAGTTGGCACCGCCTCCTGGACCGACCCGACGTTGATAAACTCCGGCCGATACTATCCGCCCTCAGTACGTTCTGCGGAAGCACGCCTTCAGTTCTATGCCAGCCAGTTCGATATTGTCGAAGTGGACAGCAGCTACTACGCGCTGCCCAACGAGCGAAACGCTTACCTGTGGGCAGAGCGCACCCCCGAAGACTTCGTCTTCAATTTCAAGGTTTTCAGGGCATTTACGCAGCACCCAACCCCTCTCAACTCCTTGCCCAAGGACATAAGAGAGAAGCTGAGCCCCGAGCTCCAGAAGAAGGCGAACCTTTACTATCGAGACCTTCCTGTTGAGATAACAGACGATTTATGGAAGAGGTTCGAGAGCGCGCTCCTTCCGCTAGACACCGTTGGCAAACTGGGCGTCGTCCTCTTTCAGTTTCCGCCCTGGTTCTACCCCGGCAACGAACAGCGCGAATTCATCCTCGCGTGCAAGCAAAAGCTGCCCCAGTACAGGCTGGCGGTCGAGTTCCGTCACGGCTCCTGGCTCAACGAAAAGAACATTGACCGGACGCTCACCTTTCTTCGAGACAACGACTTGCCTTTTGTGTGCGTGGACGAGCCGCAGGGATTCAAATCGAGCGTGCCTCCCGTCACGGAGATAACGTCCGATATCGGCCTCGTCCGCTTCCACGGCCACAACAAGGAGACCTGGGAGAAGAAAGGTATCGGCCCGGCCGAACGTTTCAACTACCTCTACACAGAAGAGGAACTTAAGCCCTGGGCCGAAAAGATTGCCGAACTGGCAAAGCAGACCAGGGAGATGCACGTCCTGTTCAATAACTGCTACGAGGACAAAGCCGTCGTCAATGCCAAGCAAATCTCCCTTATGCTCCGTTCTCAGACCACCCCGCAAATTGCCCAGGAATAAAAGCCCCTTTTCAGCCGGACACCATCAAAAAATGACATAATTTTGTAAGTTTTGTTGCATCAATTTTATGACTTTTTGATACCGAATTTACTAGACTGAACTGGAATCGGACAGATAAACGGGGAGGATATACAGCCTCAGATCTGAAAAGGAGGGTGAACATGAAGAAATTCGCAATAATCGCAGCGGTCGTGGTCGTGGTGGCACTGGCGGTAACCTTCGGGGTGCTTTGCTCGCAGCCGTCAGGAACGGGAACCTTAAGACTGTATCTTGCCGACGCTCCCATAAACCTCGAAAATGTCACCGGCGTCTATATCAAGATTAATGAAATCCAGTACCATCTCAATAATCAGTGGCAGACGGCCACAGGGTTTACAGGCCCTCAAACGTACAATTTGTTGGAGCTGACCGGAGGTAATTCAACTTTGCTGGGTAATTTAACATTGCCTGCTGGGAATTACACTCAGATTCGTTTTATGCTGGATATTCCCACACTGGGTTCGAATCCGTCCAATCCGGGCTGCTACATCCAGTTTACAGGCGGTTCGACTGAGCCTCTCTTCGTTCCCAGTGGTAACGAGACAGGTTACAAAGCGATAGGCCAATTCACGGTGCCCTCCAACGGGACCGTGGTGGTTACCGCGGACTTCAACGTCGGACAGGCTGTGGTCGTAACGAATTCATTCTACATCTTGCAGCCGACCATAACCATGACGTTGACGGTCAACAGCCAGGGCGGCGGTATTTACTAGCTCGCGTGGGATAAGACCATCCGGAGTGAGGCGGCTATGCCGCCCACTCTTTGATGATGTCTTTGGAGGGCAGCGCCAGGCACATCCGGGGCAATATCTTTAGCGCCATCTCATGCCTCTCCCTACAGCTCGACGAACGCAATCCGACACGACGATGGTATTTAGTTTTGCCATCGTACTCCTCCATATAAGCTGATTTCTCTCTACTGCTATCTATCCGGCATATGCCCTTTCAAGTTCCTCGATATCAAATTTCTTCATTTTGAGGAATGCGCGCGTGACGCGCTCTACCTTCTCTTTGTCCGCGTCTTGCAGCATCTCACTCAGAATAGCAGGGGTCACCTGCCATGAGACTCCGAACTTGTCCTTCAGCCATCCGCAAACACCCTCGTGCCCGCCGCGCGCGGTAAGCTTCTGCCAATAGTAGTCAATTTCCTTCTGGTTCCCGCATTGGACCATAAACGAAATAGCTTCATTGAAGCTGAAGTTATGCTCGTGGGCGCTGTCCATGGCGGCAAACTGCTGGCCCTCAAGCGTGAAGCCGGCGTGTTTCACCGTTCCCTCTTCGTCCGGTTCCTCATCCTTGCCGTAGCGCATGATTTCGCCCACGGCCGAATCGCCGAATATGGCCGTATAGAGTGCAACAGCACTTTCGGCGTTTCCGCACTGCTCGCCGACGAACATGAGCGTGGGGACAATTTTCTGCTTTGCCTCGCGTTCTCCCACAAGCATGACCTGCCAGGAAAGGCCGTATCTGTCCTGAGTCCACCCGTATCTTTCGCTGAAGGGGTAGGCGCCAAGCTCCATGAGAGGGGGTCCTCCCTCTTTTGACAGCTTCGCCCACAGAGTATCAACCTCGTGTCTAGCCTGGCAAGCCACCAGAAAGGATATGGAAGGATTGAACTTGAAAAGCGGTTCTCCGTTGAGTCCCATGAAGCTTTGCTTCTCAATCTCGAACTCCACGGTCATTATGCTACCCTCCGGCACTTCGGAAACCTTCGCTCCCGCCTCACCGTAACGACTGCTGCCGCCCAGCCTGGAGTTTTTGAAGGTACCGGTATAGAACCTGGCGGCGGCGTCAGCCTTGCGACCGAACCATAGAACCGGCAATATCTTCTGCTTAATGGTCATTTCGCCTCCTCCTTTTCACCACCTTTGCCGGCAGGGTGCTCCCGAATCCGGAAACTTCTGTCACTTGCTGGTTCGCCACTCGTCTCGCATGGACTGTCACTCAAATTCCGTCAAGCGGGGCGACCACTATTCCGGTAGTTACCACCTCGGCTTGCGGCCCTTGGTCCTTTGATTGGGCTTCCCTGCTTGCGTCTATTCTCATTCTTTTCCAATGGAATAGTCATAAAATTCACCCGAAAATAGTTACAAAACTGTGACGTTTTTTGAGTGTTGGTTTATGGTAGAATGCAGCTACAAACTGTCCGAGCGAGCTGAGGGGGACGCAAATGAATTACGTTGAAATCCTTAAAGACCTGATCGCCATCGACACTACCGTGCCGCCAGGCCGGAACTACGGCAAGGCAATTCGCTATCTCGAACCGTTGTTCACGGAGTTGGGCTTCGAGACCCGGAGGGTCACGATTCCCGCGCAGCACGCCGAAGGAAGGAAGGGTAGAGTCAATCTTATCTGTCACCGCCCGGAGAAGGGCAAGCCTCGCCTGGTTTTCTATGGCCACATTGACGTCGTCCCGGCAGAAGGGTGGGACGCTTTCAATCCCAGAGTGGAAAACGGGAAGCTCTATGGACGGGGAGGCGCCGATATGAAGGGGGGAATCGTAGCTCTTCTCCTGGCTCTGGACTCGTTGGGAGGGAAACGCCTGGACTTCGATATGTCGGTGATGGTCACAACCGATGAGGAGTTCAGCCAGGCCAGCCAGCTCGAGTACCTGAGGCAGTATTTAGAGCCCGTCGAAGGCGCTTACTTTCTCAGCCTTGACTCCAACTTCGGGTTTGCCTCCATCGCGGGACTGGGAGCAGTACAGGTAGATATCAAAGTGAAGGGGAAATCCGTGCATTCCGGTTTATCTCATCTCGGGGAGAACGCAGTCGAAAAGGCCGTCCTATTGCTCGACGCGTTGCTGGAATTGAAGCGCAAGGTGGAGCAGAGGAAGTCCAGCGTCCCCACCCACCCGGACACGGGCCTTAGCCACATGCATGCCAAGCTGAATATCAACGTGATAAAAGGAGGCATCAAGACGAATATCATCCCGGATGAATGCCTCATATCGGTAGACCGACGGTTGATTCCCGAGGAGAATCCCGACGATGCAAAAAAGGAGTTGCTCGATACGTTGGCCTCGGTTAAAGGGGTGTCCTGGGAACTGGAGCGCACTTTTATTATCCCCACCGTGCCTCCCTGCGATGACCCTATCGTGGATAGGCTGGCGGCAGCCATCCGTGGCGTCACCGGCGAAGGCAACAAGTTCGGGGAGATGGGTTCGGGCGACCTGTCCCACATCGTTGCCGGATGGGGAGGCAAGACATTCGGCCTGGGCGTAATACGTCCCGAGTGCAACATACACGGTAAGGAAGAGTTCGTCTATCTGAAAGACATCGAGGACGCCGCCAAAATCCTGGCCCGATTTGTTTCTACCTAGGCTTGGCACTGTGATATCAGGACAGCCCTCGCCTGGACTTGCTGGGAAACGGAACGCCGAAATGACAGTCTGCTCATTTTGTTTTCGCGCGCGGGTTGGACCGTAGTCGTGGGCAATCTGAGAAAGTACGGAGACCCGCCTTTTGCCGTGGCCGTCATTCATGGCGGTCCCGGCGCCGCCGGAGAAATGTCTCCGGTAGCCTGCCAATTATCATCGCTCGTCGGAGTGCTGGAGCCGTTGCTGACGGCAACCTCGGTAGATGGCGAAATGGAGGAGTTACGAGTTGCGCTGAAAGACGCAGAGCTCCCTTTAGTACTCATCGGCTTTTCCTGGGGTGCGTGGCTGAGCCTGATATTCACGGCCCGCTATCCCGCGTTCGTTAGCAAACTCATCCTGGTAAGCAGCGGCCCCTTCGAGGAGAAATACACCGCCGGCATGATGAGAACCCGCCTGCACAGACTCGATAACGCGGAGAGAGAGGAAGCCGGGGCCCTATATGAGGCAATCGCAAGTCCCGGTTCCTCAACGGATAGTCTTGCCCGCTTCGGACAACTCATGGCTAAAGCCGACTCATACGATTTGCTGCCCGACGAAAGCCAGTCACCACGACCCGACCCTGAGGTCTATCGCTCGGTGTGGGACGAAGCGAGCAATCTCAGGAAAGACGGGCGTCTGCTTCAATTAGCGCACAGAGTCACGTGTCCTGTAGTTGCGATTCACGGCGATTACGACCCTCACCCGGCCGAGGGGGTCAAGCAGCCGCTCTCAAAGGCAGTCGGGAACTTCAAATTCATCGTCCTCAAGAATTGCGGCCACTATCCCTGGCGGGAACGGAATGCCCGCGACACCTTCCACCGCATACTCAAGGCCGAGATCCGGCAGCGGAGAACCCGGATGTGACACTCATGGCCTGCCATTACTCGAACTCAGAATAGCTCGCTATAATTCTCCGCAGGCCAACGGTTTTCGTTGGCAGAGGGCAATAATGGACCAGCGCGACTTCGACATCAGCTTCCCCGATTCTCCTGCCATTTCGGAAGGCAGCGGCAAGGCTGCGCAGGCGGAAACCGACGAACGCCTTCTTGACGTTTACTCGCAGACGGTGATTGACGTGGTCAAACAGGTCGGACCGTCTGTTGTCCACGTGCACGTTCGGCACGGCGACGCCACCCGCACGCAATCAGCGCGCAGGTCCGAGGGAACCGGCTCGGGGCTGGTCGTCACTCCGGACGGCTATATCGTCACCAACAGCCACGTGGTGGAAAATGCCACTAGTGTGCAGATATCTCTACCCGATGGTTCGTCGTTTCAGGCCGAGACAATCGGTCAGGACAAAGCCACCGACCTTGCGCTGCTGAAAGTGTCGCCGACCGCTAACCTGCCCGCGGCTCGCCTGGGAAACTCGGACCAATTGCAGGTCGGCCAGATTGCCATCGCTATCGGTAATCCCTACGGGTTTCAGAACACGGTCACCGCCGGCGTAATCAGCGCCCTGGGCAGGTCCCTCCGCAGCAGAACGGGCAGGCTCATAGAGAACGTCATCCAGACCGACGCCGCCCTCAACCCGGGGAACAGCGGCGGCCCCCTGGCTGACTCGAACGGGCGCGTTATCGGCATTAACACCGCCATAATCCAGCACGCCCAGGGAATATGCTTCGCCATACCGGTGAACACCGTGCGCTGGGTCGTCACCCTTCTGCTCAGGGAGGGAAAGGTCACGCGAGGGTTCCTCGGCATCAGCGGACAGACCGTCCCCCTTCCCGCCCGGGTTGTCAGGCACTTCCTCCTGCCGCAGGAAACCGGCGTCTACGTGGTACAGGTAGCTGAAGGCAGTCCTGCAGACAGCGCCGGCCTAAAGGAAGGAGATGTCATCATCAGATTGGGGGACAACGCAATAGCCACGGTGGATGACGTACACAGGTTGCTCACAAAGGAGACAACAGGAAAGAAGCTCGCCGTCGTTCTTCTCAGGGACTGGACGCAAAGATTAGAAGCGAGTGTCGTGCCGGGTCGGAGCCCGGACTGACGTAGGCGTCGGGAACAACATCCTGAGTTCAGTCACTCATCCCTGATAATGCCCCGTTAGCCCCCTGACACTGCACCCGACGTACGCGGACCTGCGAGCCTTTTCACCACCATCGTGATACCATTCAGGATATCCGGCCCTTCATTCGACGCGCCGGGAAAGGAGGCAGGTTGTGAAAATAAGCGCACGCAATATGCTCAAAGGCAAAATCAAATTGGTCAAGCCCGGTGTCGTCAACACGGAAGTCGTTCTCGAACTCTCCGGAGGCCCCGAAATCGTCTCCATAATCACTAAGGAGTCGGCAGAAAGGCTCGGCCTGGCGCCGGGCAGGGAGGCATACGCCATCATCAAGGCCTCTAACGTAATGATCGGGGTTGAATAGTCAAGAATACCCCTGCTCACCGGCCGTCGTCGAACCGCATCTCGCCGGACCCGACCATTATCAATAGAATAGGCCGGCGTTTCGCGAAAGTCGGGCGCTAAGAAGCTGAACCAAGGCTATTTCCGGGAAGAGCCTCGGCCAACGGAGGCCTCCGCAGACCCCTGAGCAGACAGGCCGACCAAGGCTGCTCAGGCTTCACCAGAGTGGCACCGGCAAGAAGGCCGCCTAAAGCTCAGCCGGTTTGCCTTTCGATTTTCCTTTTGGGAGGCCCAGGTGATAAGGGCAGACCTTTCGACAGATGTTGCAGGAAAGCACCAATCCGCCACCATCGCTGTAAGAATTAGAACGCGCACGGCACAGCTTCTGGTCAATGGTTGTTCCGTCGAGAGCGTGCTGCGGACATGAATCCAGACACGATGTGCATTTGGCGGCACAGGCCTGGTAGGATGCAATCGCGTCCGGCTCCAGGTCAACGGACACAAGGATAGCGCCAAGCCACATCATGTTCCCAAGTCTCTCATTTATGAGAAGAGTATTCTTGCCAAGTACGCCCAGTCCGGCCAGAAAGCCTGCGTGTTTCAGTGACAGAATCCCTCTACCGTGATTTCGACCGGCATCCCAGTATTCGTACGGGTCAGCGGAGGGAATGGGAACCGACACGATGCCTCCCGCCTCCAATTCGCCGGATACAAGCAAGGAAATCGAGTCCATTTTCTCGACCATTTTGTTCCGAACAAGCGTATAAGGCACATTACTCTTGGCCTGGAGGGTACCCGAGGGAAAGCGGCTGGCGAACACGACGACCGACCTGCAATCCGGATAAATATCGCAAGGATGGAATCCCTGTGGGGCGTCAACAAATCGAGCCACCGGAGCAATCCCGCAGATGTCTGCCCCGCATTTAGCTGCCTTTCTCTTGATCCGTTCAGAGGTGACCATCGGCCTTTTCCCTTGCCGCAGACCAGACGTGCGAGTCGAGGATTGTTGCCAGGCCACTATCCGGCGGTCTCCGGCCAGCGCTTTTCACCCAGTGCGATGCGGCAGAGGTCGGTGACGAAGATGCTGGGCAGCCCAAACTGGGAACTGGGCCGTCTGAATACACCCTGACATATGGGACAGGACGTTATGATAGCGTCGGCGCCGCAGGCAAGAGCGTCCTCAAAGTTCCTCTTCTGGATGTCAACTGCCAGCTCCCGATTAGTGTAGATTAGCGGGCCGGTACAGCAGACGCTGTTGGCGCGCTCGTATTTTCTGGCCGGCCGTCTCACTCCGATAAGCGCGAAGACCTCGTCCAGGAAGCCATCGTACTCGGGAATCCATCTGGTGGCGCAGTTCGCATGATAGGCGACCTTCTTGCCCACCGGTCTGATGTCACGCTTATGGGCCTCCAGATAGTCTCGCAGATATTCGAACAGGTGCTGATACTTAAACGGGACCTTGAAACCGTACTCCTTGGCCTTGACGTGCGCCAGCACGAAGCCTTCGTTGTGAATGTACACCACATCCTTCTGGAGCTTGGCCAGATTGTCAAGGACTCGCTGTCCGTATCTTCCGACCAGGCTCTCCCCACCCATATGCACATAGCCCGACAGAGAGGCATACTCACCACCTCTAACTTTGGAAAGGCCCTTGAATAATGCACTGTCAAACGTGCCCTCGGGGAACTGGTCGAATCGGAAAGCGTCGAGCGACAGGACCGGCTTATCAGGGTCGCCCAGTATCAGTTGCGCGGGGTCATCTCCATTCTCGAACGCCCGTATTAGGGCCTCGCATGCCGGCTTGCCGACCATCGCTATGGGGCTGGTGCCTATCTTTTCCTGCATCTTGAAGATGAGGTTAGAGGGGTCGGCGCCGGTGGGGCAGTAGCCGCTGCAGGCCATGCAGGTCGTGCATTTTTTCAGTATCTCGGCACCTTTGCCCTCCATGAGCAATGCAATCTGGGCGACCGCCTCGTCCCTATCATAATCCGTGTACCTGCAGTTCACCAGGCAGTCACCGCACAGATTACATTTTGAAGCATTCCACATTTCTTGCTCTCCTTCCTGATAGCGGTACGGCTGATTGAGATGTTAGCGCATAATTATACCATCTTCAATCGAAGGCTTCCCCGCGAAGCCGTCGGATGCCTTTCATGGCGCCGGCCGGCGGGTCGCGCTAGGCGCCCCGGAGGTTTCGACGGGCGAGGCATGATGTTACAATTACCGTATGCCGGCGAATCTGCCCCCACAGTATTTTGAGGCTGAGAAGAGGTACAGGTCGGCCAAGGAGCCGGAAGACAAAATCGCGGCCTTAGAAGAAATGCTGGGCATCATGCCTCACCATAAAGGCACCGACCGGCTCCACGCGGTACTAAGGCAGAAGATTGCCAAGCTCTCGCAGGAAGCAGAAAGAAAGTATGCCACAGCTCGGAGAACGGGTTTCTATATCAATCGAGAGGGGGCCGGACAGGTCATGCTGGTGGGGCCGGCCAACGTCGGGAAATCGCAGCTCCTGGCGGCGGTGACCGAGGCCGTCCCCGAGATAGCTGAGTATCCCTTCACGACCAAGACCCCGGTACCCGGCATGATGAAATTCGAAGACATCCAGATACAGCTGGTGGACACGCCACCCCTGGGATACAAAGAAGTGCGGATTCTGCTGGCCAACGTCCTGAGAAGCGCCGACCTCATTGCCATTGTAGTAGATTTGTCCCGCGACCCGATAAGCCAGGTTGACGGCGCTCTACAGGGGCTGGCAGAGGCCAGGATAGAGCCCTCGACCGATGGCGCCCAGGCCAGTCCAGGGAGCTATACCAGGAAGATGTTAATCCTGGGGAACAAGAATGAGCTGGCAGCCTCGAAGGAGAACTGGGAGCGCCTGCTTTCGCGATACGCTGGCCGGTTCCCGCTGGCCTCCATCTCGGCAAAGGAGCATCGCGGCCTGGAAGAGTTCAAGAAAGCAATCTATCAGGCCCTAAACATCATCCGCGTCTATACCAAGACGCCGGGCAGCAAGGCCGACCTTACCGACCCCATGGTGTTGGAGAAGGGTAGCACTCTCGAAGAGGCCGCAGAAAGCCTGCACAAGGACTTCTATCAGAATCTGAAGTATGCCGTGGTCTGGGGCTCAGGAAAGTACGACGGCCAGAGGGTCAGCAAAGACCATGTTCTCCAGGATGGCGACATAGTCGAGTTTCACATCTAGGCAGGCCAGGAGAATCGCCCGAACTCTCAAGTTGGAGGAGAAGACCGTGCTCTGCCTCAGGCCTTACGCCAGCACCTTTTTCGGGACTTCTCTGAGGACAGTCTCCGCTTCCGTCATAATGTCCCGAACCAGATCGTTGACCCTGGGCATATTCTTGATTCTCTGAGCCGCCTCACCGGCAGCCATGAGCGCCTTCTCCTTATTCCCCTCGAAGGTGGCTTTCATAGACTCTATCTCATATCTAATCAAAGACATGTCGATGGTTGTGTAGTCGTCGGGAACACCCAGGAAGACGCCGGGTGATTTCTGCAGGGTGTTCCTGGCGTGCTCCTCGCTCCGAGGCGTCTTCAGCCAGCGGGCGGGACCAACGAAGCCGCGCGCCACCACAGTTCCCCTATCGCCCGCGTCCACAACTGCCTGTTTCCACATCAGATGGAAATCGCTCTCCTGAGTGGCCAGAAATCGGGTCCCCATGAGCACGCCGTCCGCGCCCATCACCAGCGCTGCCGCGAGCGACTTGCCGTCGCAGAACCCACCCGCGCCGACTACCAGGGTCTTGTCATCGGACACTTCCTCCACTACCGCCGGCAGCAGAACCATCGAATGGACCGGCTCCCAGGACGTGTGAAAACCGCCCTCATGTCCGGAGGCCACTACCACATCAACGCCGGCTTTCTTGCAGCGTAAAGCCGCCTTGACCGACGGAACAATGTGAATCCAGGTGAATCCCGCTCCCTTAATCTTCTCTCCCCAGCCAAGAGGGTCACCGGCCGATGTATACATCACTTTGAAGTGCTTCTTCATATCCGGGTTCTCGTCGCGCACCCGGATGGCCGTATCAATCATGACCTGGGAAGCCGGGAGGACTTCCTTCGAAACCATCACATTGGTGCCGAAAACACCGCTCTTGTCTTTTACCAGCCGGTACGT
>Ga0172364_10001682_pt1 | contig 17208 bp, 15 predicted proteins | sample LakKivSesite10cm_FD_114545 | JGI IMG/M metagenome (GOLD analysis project Ga0172364, IMG submission 114545) | Sediment microbial communities from Lake Kivu, Rwanda - Sediment site 10cm | ecosystem: Environmental > Aquatic > Freshwater > Lake > Sediment | place: Rwanda: Western Province, Lake... | reverse complement strand
GCAAATAGTGTACACCGTGGTTATGTTTTTAAATTCCAGGTCACTGGAAGTGTTGTGTATCATCTTTTACTTTAGAAGTAAGATTTAGAGCAGCATTTAAAAATCGCGACTCGGGTGTAAAACGTGAGGAGCGATTTTTTCGTTTAAAGACACAATTAAAAGCAGCCGGTGTATAGGGGTCTGCATTGTGCAGAAGGAACTTATTTAAAGGAATTTGTTTCATGGAACAAGGAACAGTCAAATGGTTCAACAGAACAAAGGGCTTTGGATTTATCGAACGGAGCGATGGTGAGGATGTTTTCGTCCACTATAAAGCCATCACGGGCGAAGGTTTCAAGTCGCTGGAAGAAGGAGACAAAGTCGAGTTCACTGTTGAACAAGGACCCAAGGGTCTTCAGGCTGCTGATGTCAGAAAAATCTGATTGAAACAGTAAAGAGAGAATCCCGACCTGGACACCAGGCCGGGATTTATTTTTCCACAGAGAATTCTGCCATTGTAAGGGGAATGATCCCACGTAGCAGTAGATTAAACTTGGGGAGGATGGGTGGCAATCAATCCTATCATTTTCCGGAGGGAAGATTTCAAGGGGTTTAAAAATCCCCCTGAGATTTCCCATTTGTGAATGGAGGCCTCAGGAGGATTTTTGTGATGATTCTCTGAAATATGAAAAGTCCTATTCCCATTTTTCAAGAGTGCACGAGTCTAAGTTTGACTGAAGAAAGAGGGAGTCCTCCTGAATCCTCGCTTGTCTGCCTCTTGCCGGCATGGTCGTTCGGACTTCTGTATGGCAAGTATAGAAAAGACAATTTTTATTAATACAATGTCGAAGGCCCCTACATTTTACAATGTGCGATAAAGCAGGGAGGGAACAATGAAAGATCGGATGCAATTCAATGGAATGTGGATTTTGGCTCTTGTCGCCAGTAGTATGATTGTCCACTGCAGTTCAAACCGATTGCATGAATACCAATTCAAAAGAAAATCCGCATCGGCAATCATGGCAGCTCCTCCGAGGGCGCAGATTTTTACCGAATCCTTTTTTGATACCGGTGGCGATCCCATCAGCACGGTTATCCATATCGGCACGCGAATCGCCAAAGAGGTAGAGACGTACGAGGCCCAGAAACGTTTGGACTCTGCCATGCAGCAAGTGGATATTCCGGAACAGATACGGAGGCGTTCGCTCGAAAGATTTGGGGACTATTTTGATTTTCGCACGATTGGGAGTTCGAAAGACGCGGATTTTCTCTTTATGATGAAAATCACCAAGTATGGGATTGAAGCCGACTCCTGGAATGCCAGTGTCCGATTCAAAATAGATGTGAAAATACGATTGATTGACAATATAAAAAATAGGGAAGTGTGGAAAAAGTCTATCCATGAGAGGATGCCGATCTCCGGTTCGATATTCGGCTTGGGGGATGCTGTCGGCAATGTGATGACCGCATCGGCACTTTCCAACCTCACGGAAGAAGGGATGGTTACAGGATTTAGCCACCTGGCGGAATATACAGCAGACCGCATTGCAGAAAAAATACAGGAAGATTTCATCAAGGCGCATACTGACCAGTAAACAGTGAACCGAGCGACGCGCCATCGGGTTATTCTAAGAAATATGGAAAAGAGGCTGTTTGCAACGCCAAATTAAGCAATCTATCCCTAATTACGTAAGAACAGGGCGGATGCAGAACATAACCTCTGTGCGAAAATTGGGTCCATGTGGCCGGACGGTTATCCATTTTAAGATAAGAATTCGTCAGCCATGCGTTTGCGGTTCGACGCCAAATCTGTCAGCAAACGGGACGAAAAACACGCGGAACGTTTCATTGTAAAAATGGGAGGATAAAATGGCACAAAAAAGGAAAGCAACTGCAGAAGAATCGCCGCCCTATTCGGGTTCTTGTTATGGACATGGATGGCGGCAGATGTGGAAATATTTTTTCGAACTTTTGCTCGTTTTGATTGTTTTGTTTTTGGTGTCAATTCCTTCTTGGGGATTCTCCATTGCTGAAAAGATAGAAGCCCACCCCGGATTATTTTTTATTTTTCTTTTTTCTTTGGCTTATGTCGTTTTGGTGGAACGGCCTATGGAATACGGTGCATCCTTTGTATTTTTGAAAGCGGCTCGGGGAGATCGCCTTGAAGTCAAGGATATGTTCGACGTATTTAAAAATTATGGCAATGCCATCTTAGCGCATTTGCTTTCGGGACTGATTATCGGAATTGGCTTCGTGTTATTGATTGTACCGGGAATCGTATTTGCATGCAAATTGGCGTTTGTCCCTTATTTGATCGTTGATCGAAAGATGGATGCGATCGAGGCAGTCAAGACGAGCTGGCGTATGACGACAGGCCATGCGTTTACGATTTTTTTAATTGGCTTCATAGCGATTTTTGTTGCCATCGTCGGATTGATATGCTTTGGCGTAGGGATTATCGTCTCAATCATTTGGATTAAACTTGCCTTTGCTTCTCTTTACCATTCGGTAAGTCAATCGAAAGGAAAGGGTAGCACAAAAAGATAGCAAAAAAATCAAGCTTCATCAATAATTGCAGGGGAATCCACAGTTTCCGAATGGTGAAATTGTACAGGGAGGATGAAACATGTATCCCAGAAAAATATTTTTCATTGGGATGATTTTTGTTTTTTTGATTGCGTACAGTGCTTGCCTTTTGGCCCAAAATACTCTGACCGTTGGCCAGGTTACAGCCAAACCCGGTGAGAGTCAATCGGGTTTTATTCTTGTTCCGCCGGGGAAGGACGGTCCGGAAATTCACATTCCCATAACCATTGTGAATGGCGTGAAGGCGGGTCCTGTGCTGGCCCTGGTTGCCGGCATTCATGGGTACGAATATCCGCCGGTTCTGGCAATGCAGCAGCTTGTGAAAACGCTGAAGCCAGAAACGCTGTCTGGAAAAGTGATTATCGTTCATGTGGCCAATGTGCCTTCTTTTTTTAAACGAACCGTTTATTACAATCCCTGCGACGGTATGAATTTGAACCGTGCCTTTCCTGGGAAAAGTGACGGCAGCATGTGTGAACGCATTGCCTACGCGATCACCAAAGAGGTCATAGATCGGTGCGATTATTTGATTGACAATCACTGCGGAGACGGAAACGAAGATCTCCTGCCCTATTTGTACTGCACAGAAATCGGAGATCCTGTCGTTGATCAGAAAACGCAGCAGCTTGCTCTGCATTACGGTCTTAAAGTCATTGTCCGTGATGCAACGCGTCCGAAGGATAAAAGACTGTCTGTGTACTGCGCCAATACAGCGCTTTTGCGTGGAAAACCGTCCCTGACGATTGAGTCTGGAAAACTCGGCAGAACCGATGCAGAGGACGTGATTCGAATCGTCAACGGAACAACCAATATTTTAAAACACCTTCGCATGATCGAGGGGGAACCGGCGCTTATTTTTGATCCTGTTTGGGTGACACAGTACACCATTATTCAAGCGGAAAAAAACGGTCTTTTTTATCCTTTGGTACATCGGGGGCAACATGTCCAGAAAAATGAATTGGTAGGTTATCTTACCGATTTCTTCGGAAATACCATCCAGAAAGTAGAAGCCCCATACGATGGCATGGTGCTCTATATTATCGCGACGCCTCCCATGAGTCAAGGGGAGCCCATAGCTTCTATCGGACGCTTTTAAATTCTGCTTGAGGCCGGTCTGGGATTGTCATACATTCTGAACAGGATTGGGGGGATTTTTACTGTGGAACGGGGGTACACATCCATGAAAAGCGGTTTTGAGGTCAACCAGCAGGATTTCATGAAGATTGGAGGGGTGATCGGAACCGGTTTGATTTTTGGGAATCCTACCCTTTGGGCTCAGGAGGAAAGCAAAACCACCATTTTTTGTTTATTCTTACATTCTCTGCGAAGGATCATTTTTCAGGTACATACTACCCGATTCGGATCGGTTTTTTACTCACGAGACCTTCCATTTTAGTCAATCCGACGCGCACTGACAAACCGTTTTTGATAGTATTTTTCCTTTAAGTTTGAGCGTATCACGCCTTTCGATTCTGAAGCATGGATGAATGTTCCGTTTCCGAGATAAATGCCCACGTGAGAAGGTTGTGTTCCTTTTGCTTCTCGAAAGAAAACAAGATCGCCAATGGCCAGCGATCGTACCGAGACCAATCGGCTCATTTTGTACAGTTCGGAACTATTGTGAGGAAGCTGGATCGCATAGATGTCACGATAGATACGTACAACAAGTCCGGAACAGTCCATACCGGATTGGTCGGATCCTCCCGGCTTGTAGGGTATGCCCAGAAATGATTGCGCATGGTGCCAGAGTCGCCTTTGATTTTCGTTGGTGAAACGGGGAGAGGATGGCGTACGGATCGAATAACCGGTACAGGAGAAAAATAAAATGGTTTGAAAGAATGCATACAGGGGGAGGAAGCGATTTTTAAATTTACGGATCATACGGGTTATCATTTTAAAATTTTCTTTTCTTGAAATCAAAATACAAACTCCTGCGGATGAAATCAAGATGAAAATCATGGAGTAGAAGAAGTTGCATGTGCAAGGAGAAATGACCTTCCAGATTTCGAAAAGAAGAATCTGGAAAAATTCGGAAGCGTTCCATTTTGCTTAAAGAATATAATACAGCATACTTTTTCCCCAGACAAAAGAAAACACTCTCCGTGTTCCATTTTTACTTGAAAAATTCCTTGATTCTAAAAAAAACTTTTATTACAATTATTAACTTATGGCATTAAAAACAGATAAACGAACCGGCACTTCTCAACCGAGACTGCCTTCTTGGATGAGGCGGAGCGTGAGGGAGAGTGAGCAGGTACTCTCACTAAAAAAAATCCTTCGCGAAAAGCATCTTCATACCGTTTGCCAATCCGCAGGGTGTCCGAATATTTCTACGTGTTTTCAGAAACCCACGGCCACGTTTATGATCTTGGGTAATGTTTGTACAAGGCATTGCCGTTTTTGCGGTGTTGCGAAAGGCAAGCCCAAGACTGTGGATACGGATGAACCCAAACACATCGGTGAAACGGTGAAACTCCTTGGATTGAAACATGTGGTGATCACGTCGGTCACTCGAGATGATCTGCAATACGGAGGCGCAGAGCAATTTGCCAGTACAGTCAAACAAATTCATCATTTCCTCCCAAGTGCATCGGTAGAAGTGTTAATTCCTGATTTTCAGGGAAATGAAACCAGCCTGCAGATTGTATTGGAAAGCGGACTTGATATTTTAAATCACAATGTGGAAACTGTCCCCAGGCTTTACAGAGACATTCGACCTGAGGCCGATTTTGAGAGATCGTTGGAAGTGTTGAGGAAAGCAAAAGCATTTTCCAGAACGATCATTACAAAATCAGGCATCATGGTTGGTTTGGGAGAAAAGCGTCAGGAAGTGTTGGATGTTTTTAAGAAATTGTACGAAGTTGAGTGTGATGCACTGACGATAGGCCAGTACCTTTCTCCCAGTGGAAGCAGTTACCCTGTTCAAGAATATGTAAGGCCTGAACAATTTGAAGAGTACGAAGAAGAAGCTGTGCGTATTGGAATCCGTTGGGTTTATGCCGGTCCGTATGTGCGAAGTTCCTACAATGCCGACGCGTTGATGAAAAATGTAAAGGAGACCCACGGTGGATAATTTGTATCAAATTTTAGAAAATACATCGGCAGAATATTCCAAAAAGGAAGCCTTGATTTTTGGACAAATCCGGATTACCTATGGTGAGACAAAAGAGGCAACCGATCGGCTGGCCCGTGGTTTGAGCGAACTGGGTCTGGGAGCCGGCGATCACATCGCTCTGATGCTCCCCAACATTCCGCAATTTATTATGAGCTACTTTGCGATTTTAAAAATCGGTGCTGCTGTTGTTCCCGTATCCATTTTTTGCAAAAGCAGGGAGATCCATCAGCAGTTGGAAGATTCGGAAGCCAAAGGCATCATCTATTGGGAAGGATTTCGTTCCGAGGTTCGGCAGGCCGTTTCTGGGCTGGATGCATGCGATAAACGGATTGTGTTGAGCGAAAAGGCGGAATTGGGGGAGGTTCGACTTTCCTATTTAATGGAGAGATACGATCCCTTGGAGAGGACGGTCGAGGTTCCTCCGGACGATACGGCGCTTATCGTGTATACGGGAAAAACGACAGATCGTCCCAGAGGCGCAGAACTTACCCATCACAACATTCTGTCCGATATGGATGCGTGCTGTGAATTTCTTAAACTGCATTCAGAAGACGGTGCGTTGGGAGTTTTTCCTCTTTATCATCCCATGGGCCACACTCTGATCATGGGTTCTTTTTTTCGTGTGGGTGCGCGTATAGTGCTGCTTCCGAAATTCGATGCGGAGAATATTTTAAAAACCATTGAAAACGAAAAGCCAACCTATTTTATCGGCGTGCCGTCCATGATTTCAGAAATTTTAAAAGTGGACAAGAAGGAGGCCTACGATATCCGGTCTCTCAAGTACTGCCTTACCGGCGGCGATGCGTTAACTCAGGAGACCATGGATGCGTTTGAAAGTACATACAAGGTGCCCATCCTTGAAGGATACGAGTTAAAAGAAGCCTCCCCCATGGTTTCTTTTAACAGTCCAACCCAGGAACGGAAGGCCGGTTCTATTGGTTTGCCGCTGCCTGGCATTGAGATGAAAATCGTTGATGAAAACGGGCATGAGGTCAAACCCGGTCGGGTTGGAGAAATCGTCATTCAAGGTCCCAATGTGATGAAGGGATACTACCGTCAGCCGGAGGCTTCCAAAGAAGTATTGAAAGACGGCTGGCTTTGGACAGGCGATCTTGCACTGCTCCAAGAGGACGGATTCGGATTTATTGTCGTACGGAAGAAAGACATGATTGTCAAAAGTGGTTTTAACGTCTACCCGAAAGAGGTAGAGACATTTCTTAAGGGCCATCCCACGGTGAAAGAAGCCGTTGTTTTGGGGGTACCCGATCCAGTTCTTGGGGAGGAGGTTCACGCCTGCGTTGTGCTGAAAGACGGGGAGAAAACGACTCCAGAGGAGATCATAAATTATAGCAAAACACAGTTGGCAACGTACAAATGCCCCAGTGTTGTTCACTTTGTTGATTTTCTTCCCAAGGGCGTGACAGGACGTGTTCTGCGAGACAAGGTCAGACAGTCTATCGTTGAAAATAAAGAAAAATAAGCACGGTTGCACGATAACATAAGGAGGCGTTTCGTGAAAGATTTCACTATGGATAAGATTCGGAATGTTACTTTGGTCGGGCATGGCGGTGTGGGGAAGACGTCACTTGCTGAAGCGTTGCTCTATTGTATGGGTGAGATAAATCGGATTGGAAAAGTAGATGAAGGCAGTACAATATCCGATTACCAGCCGGATGAAATTGAGAGAAAAATTTCGATTGGAACATCTCTGCTGCATGGGGAATGGAAGGATTGGAAAATGAACATTCTTGATACACCGGGGTATTCCGATTTTATAGGAGATACAAAAGGGACGCTCCAAGTGACGGATCTGGCTGCTGTGGTCCTCAGCGGCACAGAAGGAGTTGAGGTGGGAACAGAACAGGTCATAGAATTTGCGGATGAATACAGCACTCCCCGTCTCTTTTTTGTTAATCGGATAGACAACGAACATGCGGATTTTGATAAAACGCTGCAATCCACGCAAGAACGTTACGGAAACAACGTTGTTGCTTTTCAATTTCCTGTAAATCAGGGCGAAGGTTTTAATAAGATAGTGGATTTGATTGATATGAAATTGATCACGTTTGAGTCCGATCGAAGCGGCAAGTTTTCCGTTTCGAATATTCCGGAAGAATTCAAAGCCAAGGCCGAGGAACTTCGAAACAAAATAATCGAATCGGCTGCAGAAAGCGACGACAGTCTTTTGGAGTCCTATTTTAATGAGGGATCCCTCACCGATGAAGAGATTCAGATGGGGCTTCACAAAGGAATTCTTCAGAGGACTCTGTTTCCTGTTCTTTGTGGATCGGCCGAACGAAATTACGGAACGCAGCAGCTTTTGGATTGTATTGGAAGGTTTGCACCGTCGCCGGATGATTTTGAAAAGGTGGTGGGGATACATCCGGATACCAAAGAATCCTTGGAGCGAAAACTGTCTGTTAGCGAACCTCTCAGTGCCTTTGTTTTTAAAACCCTCTCAGAAGCCCACGTTGGAGAACTTTCCCTTGTAAAGGTGTTTTCTGGTGTATTGAATTCGGGCGATGAAGTTCTCAACTCGAGTCAGGGAAGTGGAGAAAAGATTGGGCAAATCTATTGGCTCAATGGCAAAATACGCAAAGAGATTGGAAACCTGAAAGCAGGGGACATCGGTGCACTGGTGAAACTTAAAAAGACTTCCACGGGCAACACCCTCTGCGATAAGAGGAATCCCATTTGTCTCAAAACCATTCAGTTTCCAAACCCGGTCCTCAGCGTGGCCATCAATCCGAAGAGTCGCGGCGATGAAGAAAAGATATCCAATGGGCTCCACATGCTGCACGACGAAGATCCCAGTTTTACCGTGGTGAACGATCCCGAACTTCACCAGACCATCATTTCCGGCCAGGGCGAACTTCATCTTCAGGTGATCATCAAGCGGTTGAAAGAGCGATTTGGTGTCGAAGTGGGAGAGAAGCGGCCCAAAATTTCTTACCGGGGGACCATTACGGCCAAAGCGGGCGAGAAGTACCGTCAAAAAAAACAGACGGGGGGTGCAGGCCAGTTTGCCGAAGTTTGGATGCGGATCGAACCCTTGCCCCAGGGGGAAGGATTTGTCTTTGCAAACGAGGTGACAGGGGGGGCAATCTCCTCTGTTTACATTCCTTCTGTGGAGAAAGGGGTAAAACAGGTTTTGGCATCCGGACCGCTGGCCGGCTACAAAGTTGTGGACGTGAAAGCCATTGTTTATGACGGAAAAGAACATCCTGTGGATTCGAAAGACATTGCTTTTCAGGTGGCGGGTCGTGAAGTTTTCAAGGCCTGTATTCTCAATGCCAAACCGATCTTGCTTGAACCCATATTCGACGTGGAGGTAAAAATTCCTGAAGAGTGTATGGGGGACGTCATGGGAGACCTTTCAAGCCGCAGGGGGAAAATCATGGGCATGGATTCGCAAGGGAAGTTTCAGATCATCAAGGCCAAGGTTCCGTTGGCCGAATTGGATCGCTACGCCACGACCTTGCGTTCTCTGACTTCGGGGAGGGGAATCCATTCCAGGAGTTTTTCCCATTATGAGCCTCTCCCGAAGGATTTTGAGGCAAGAGTCATTGCCGAATCCAAAGCAGAAAAAGAAGCAGAAAAGTAGGGATAGAAGCGTGGACAAAGAGAAGAAACATCCCAACATTCTCTGGGCTCCCTGGCGCATTGAATATATTCAAAACACATTAAAAAACGAAGAATGCATTTTCTGTGAGAAATCCAAAGAAAAAGACGACCAGAAAAATTTGATCGTCCACAGGGGAGAAACGGGTTTTGTCATCATGAATCGGTATCCTTACAACAACGGGCACCTCATGGTTGTTCCCTATCAGCACACCTGTATATTTTCTTCGTTGTCGTCCACTGAAAAAATTGAATTGTTCAATCTTCTCCAGTCCTCTTTGGATATTCTTAAAGAGGTCATGAAACCGCAGGGATTTAATATCGGAATGAATCTGGGGCGTTTGGCCGGTGCAGGAATTGCGGAGCATCTGCATTTTCACGTCGTCCCACGCTGGGGCGGAGACACGAATTTCATGCCCATCGTAGGACACACGAAGGTCATCTCCGAAGCGCTTGAAAAAACGTGGGCCCATTTGAAAGAAGCATTTGACAATCCCCACTGTGGCAGAAAGTGAAAAAACAGGAGGAAGACATGTTCTCGTTGTGGAGTCGTATGTGTTTCTGTATTCTGCTTGTCGCGGTTTTCATTTTGCCTTTGGCCGCAGAAGACAACAATCCCAGAGTTCTTTTGGTGACCAACATGGGTGAGATTGAAATCGAACTGTATTCCAAGAAGGCTCCTGTTTCTGTGGAAAATTTTCTTGCGTACGTGCAATCAGGATTTTACAACGGGACCCTGTTTCACCGCGTCATAGATGGATTCATGATTCAAGGGGGTGGCTATGATCTCACTATGAACGCGAAAACGACACGATCTCCCATTGCCAATGAAGCCAAGAACGGATTGCACAATAAACGCGGAACAATTGCCTATGCCAGGACGGAGAGTATCCACAGCGCCACTTCCCAATTTTTTATCAATCTTGTGGACAACGATTTTCTGGATCATACGGGCGACACACCCAACCGGTTTGGATATGCAGTGTTCGGGAAAGTAACAAGGGGAATGCATGTGGTGGATGCCATAGGTAAAGTGAAAACGGAAAGTCGCTACTCCATGGACGATGTTCCTGCAAAACCCGTTGTTCTTTTATCTGCCAAAGTCCTTGAAGAAAAAAAGGAATCCGATAAAAAAGAAAAATAGGTTCTTAAAATAGGAGGACGGAATGTGTCGAACTGTTTACAATAAGGTTTCGTGGGTACTTGTTTTGACCGTACTGATATTTTTTGCAGGCTGCCAGGAAAAAGAAAGGGTGGAGACCAATCGGGTGCTTTTAAGAACTACCCTGGGAGAGATCGAGCTGGAACTTTTTCCAGATAAAGCACCCATTTCTGTGGAGAATTTTCTATCCTATGTGCGGAGTGGTTTTTATAAAAACGTTCTTTTTCACCGGGTGGTGACCGATTTTGTGATTCAGGGTGGAGGTTATGATAAAAATTACACGAAAAAGGAAACCCAAACGCCTATAAAGAACGAGGCGAACAATGGGTTGAGCAATCTGCGCGGAACCGTTGCATGGGCCAGAACATCGGATGTTCACAGTGCGACTTCGCAATTCTTCATCAATTTAAGAGACAATACACGGTTGGATTATAGAGACAGTACCGCCGCAGGGTATGGATATGCGGTTTTTGGGAAAGTGATCCGCGGTATGGATGTGGTGGATAAGATTGGTTCTGTGTTTATCGGAGCGCATCACGGGATGCGCGATATCCCAATGAAACCGGTGGTTATCCGTTCTGCAAAAATCGTGATGGAAGAGAAAAAGAGCTGACCTCCAAGGTGGATCGAGTAAGGGTTTTTATCCGAAGTGTTTTGCATGTTCGTTTGAAAAAGGGGAATGTATGCCGTATTGAGAATTCCATTGTACAATTCATGGTAGATTGTCGTCAATACCAATAACTAGAAAACACTGACAAAAAAAGGAGTACAGCTATGCTTTCTGATCTTGAAATTGCCCAATCGGCAAAAATTAAACCTGTTGTAGAAATTGCTTCGCAACTCGGAATTTTAGAAGACGAGATTGATCTCTATGGACGAACCAAGGCCAAAATTCACCTTTCGATTTTGGACCGCCTTCAGGACAAGCCGGATGGGAAATACATTGACGTGACGGCCATTACGCCTACGCCCTTGGGTGAAGGGAAAACCGTTACGGCAATTGGTCTTTCCATGGCACTCAATTACATTGGGAAATCCAGTCTCTGTACCATCCGTCAGCCTTCGATGGGACCCACATTTGGCATCAAGGGCGGTGCGGCTGGAGGTGGATACTCACAAGTCATTCCAATGGAGGATTTCAACCTCCATTTTACAGGCGATATCCATGCGGTTGGAGTGGCGCACAATCTTCTGGCTGCGTTTATTGACAATTCCATCCACCACGGCAATCCATTAAACATTGATCCGTACAGCATCACCTGGCCTCGTGTTGTGGATGTCAGCGATCGGGAACTTCGGCATGCTGTTACGGGATTGGGAGGCAAAAGCCACGGCCAGCCGCGGGAGGCAAGCTGGGACATTACGGTAGCCAGTGAAGTCATGGCCATATTGGGATTGACAACCGATCTGGCAGATTTACGAGAACGGTTGTCTCGTATTGTCATTGGCTTTTCAAAGGATAAAAAGCCCATCACAGCCGAAATGCTCAAATGTGCCGGTGCCATGACAGTGCTTTTAAGAGAGGCCATCAAGCCAAATCTTGTTCAGACGCTTGAAAATACGCCTGCGATGGTTCATGCGGGTCCGTTTGCCAATATTGCTCATGGGAACAGTTCTGTTATTGCAGACCGTATCGCTCTCAAGCTCGTTGATTACCTCGTGACAGAAAGTGGTTTTGGAGCGGATATTGGCGCTGAAAAATTTTTAAATATCAAGTGCAGACAAATGCATGTGAAGCCCTGTGCCGCGGTGATCGTCTGTACTGTCCGTGCGCTGAAAATGCACAGCGGTAAATTCAAGGTTGTGGCCGGTAAGCCCTTGGATCCAGAACTTCTCAAACCGAATCCAAAAATTGTGGAAGAGGGAGTTGGTAACCTGGTTAAACAGGTTGAAAATGTCCACATGCACGGTGTGCCTGTTGTCGTGGCCATTAACCGGTTCAATACGGATCATCCCGAAGAATTAGAGTTGATTAAAAAACATGCAGTCAAAGCCGGAGCTGAAAAGGCCGTTGAAAGCGAACTGTGGGCCAAGGGAGGTGCTGGCGGTGAAGCGTTGGCCAGGGCTGTGGTGAAAGCCGCAGAAAAACCGAGCCAGTTTAAATTTTTGTATGATCTGAATTGGCCCATTGAAAAGAAAATCGAAACCATTGCAACAAAGATCTACGGAGCAGAGAAAGTGGAGTACAGTACCAAGGCGAAGCAGCAGATCAAGCAGTACGCCGGACTTGGATGGGACAAATTGCCCATTTGCATGGCCAAGACGCATCTTTCTCTTTCTGCGGATCCCAATGTAAAAGGCCGGCCCACCAATTTTACGATCAACGTCCGAGAGGTTCGAGCTTCGCTAGGGGCAGGTTTTCTTTATCCTTTATTGGGCGAAATGACCACAATGCCTGGCTTGCCAACCAACCCGGCAGGGGAGAGGATTGATATTGATAAAGACGGAAATATTGTAGGCCTTTCGTAAAATAGCTTGACAAAAGGGGGTATCGTGGGACTGTGTTTTAAAAACGTGCCTGAGATGGGGTTTTATATTTTTAAGGTGCAGGCAGTCTGAAGGATACCCCCAAATTGTTTTTGTCCGGTGGACTGTCCCAAAGAACTCAGCTCAGGGTGTAGGGCAGGAATGGCATTTGTGAAGAGGTGCTGTGCGTATGAGGATGTATTTTGAAAATCCCATTGACAGGGAGGGCAATGAACAATGAGAAATGTATCCTTCTTTCACAGATTTTTGATTTTTGGGGTCATACTTTTAATCACTTTGACAGTGCCGATCCTTGCTGAAGAGGGCATGTGGCTACCCAACGATATTCCTTTACCAATAATCAAAGAGATGCAGGCCAAGGGATTGCAGCTCACTGCAGAACAGATATTTAATGAAAAAGGTACAGGTGTGGCCAATGCAGTGGTCAGTCTGGGAGGCGGTACTGGTTCTTTTGTTTCGCCTGAGGGATTGATCATTACCAACCACCATGTGGCCTACGGCGCTGTACAGCGTATCAGCACAGCACAAAACAATTACATCGAAGAAGGTTTTCTTGCCAAAAGCAGAACAGAAGAGCAACCTGCTTACGGTTACACTGCGTACGTACTTTTATCTGTAAACGATATGACCAAACAGGTGCGCGACCAACTTCGCGACGACATGTCTCCCTTGGACAGATACAATGCCATCGAGAAAATATCCAAGAAAATTGTGCAAGAGGCAGAAGCGGGAAAGGATGTGTACTGTTACGTGCGGGATATGTTTGGCGGCATCCAATACTATCTTTTTACTTTTAAGCGCATCAAAGACATACGTGTGGTCTATGTGCCTCCCCGATCCATTGGTGAGTTTGGCGGTGACATAGACAACTGGATGTGGCCCCGTCACACCGGCGATTTTTCGTTCCTCCGTGCTTATGTGGATCCGGAAGGCAACACAGCCGAATATTCTGAAAAAAACGTCCCGTACAACCCCAAATCCTATTTAAAAATTTGCCAGGAAGGTGTGAAAGAGGGCGACTTCGCTCTGATCGCCGGTTTTCCGGGCAGTACCCAGCGGTACATGACCTCCTACGGCATTGATGCCCAAGAGAATTTTTATCTGCCCAGACACATTGACCAGTACAGACGGTGGATCGAAATTCTTGAAAAAGCATCTGCAGAAGATCCGGATGCGGCCGTGAAAGTGGCGGGTCTCATCAAGGGGCTGAACAACAGCATGAAATACCGCCAAGGACTTGTAGACGGTTTCCGCAAGTTCAATCTTCTGGAAGCGAAGCGGAAGATGGAGAAAGAGTTCACCGAATTTCTGAATGAAAATGAACAAGCCCGACGTCAGTTTAAAGACGTACTGCCCAGAATCAAGGAGATTTACGAAGAAGAAAAATCCTACCGATTGAAGGAAGAAGCGTTGGATCTTTTGGGACGTGCCAGTTTTCTTGATTTCGCTTCCACTATGTATAAATGGAGCATCGAAAAACAAAAGGAGAATATGGAACGGGATCCGGCCTTTATGGAACGGAATATTCCTCAAATCAAAAGGAGATTGGAGGTTGCTCAGAGAACACTGCATCCGGCCAGTGACAGGGAGGCAATGAAAATGTTCCTTCATCTGGCGGGTGACCTGCCCGAAAGCCAGCGCATCAAGGGACTGGAAGAATGGCTGGGCGGAAAGTCAGGTTCCCAGTTGGATGAAGCCATTGAAAACTTACTGAATACATTGTACAGCAACACCAAACTTGAAGATGGAGCGACGCGCCTGAAAATGTTTGACATGAATCATCAGGAACTTATAAACCAGGGCGATCCGTTTATTGGGCTTGCAGAAAAACTTTATCCAGAACAGGAAGAACTGGAGGAGAAGAGTAAAGCGGTCAGGGGTGCACTTTCAGAGATCGAACCCTTATGGATTCAGGGACTTGCTGCCTGGAAGATGGGCACGCTTTACGATGATGCGAACGGCACCATGCGTATTAATTACGGTGTCGTCAGAGGATACTCACCGCACGATGCGGTTTGGTACGCACCGTATACAACACTCTCAGGTGTAATCGAAAAGCATACAGGAAAGGAACCTTTTAATGTTCCTGACCGTTTGCAGGAACTCTACAATGCCAAGGACTATGGACGCTACAAGGATGAAAAGTTAAGCGATATACCTGTGAATCTTTTGACAACCAACGATGCGACAGGGGGCAATTCAGGAAGTCCGCTCCTCAACGGAAAAGGTGCGCTGGTCGGAGTTCTTTTTGATGGGAACTACGAGGCGATGTCCTCTGACTATCAATTCAACGAAGCCATTACACGATCCATTCACGTGGACATTCGGTACGTTCTTTTTATAGCGGACAAATTCAACAATGCGCAGAATGTATTAATGGAAATGGGAGTGAAATAACAGACGATTTATTCTCTTTAACTGAAGTTTGGCAAATTTATATTTTATGTGTCATCCTGAGCCCTTCTCCCGAAACTTCGGGGTCAGAATGACCACTCCGCTCTTAAATTTGCCAAACTTCACCTCTTTAATTTATTTTTACGAGCTGGCACTCTCCTTAGAGGTTTTCAAAGAAGAGTGCCTCTCAGTCGGCAAGTGAATAACCGAAAGGGTTTTTTCTTCAAGAGCCGTATCTTTGATCCGATCAAGGAAGAGTATGGATTTTAAAATCGGTTTTCGCAATGTTTGGATCAAACCCTCAACGCGCTTGTTTATCCAGGAAGCGCGACGCACACAAGGATACTCGATTCTTGACGGTATTCACGGCTATATTTATGCTCGGTGGCCTTATTTGTACATTCGTGTGGCTGTAGGAGAGCTTCGTTTTGCCCGTATCTTCAAACCTGCCGTGAATTGGATAGGTCAGGTGCTGATAAAAAAATCGGCTGCGAAGAAAGAAAAACTTCTTCCCACCATGCGCTCGGGAAAAGATCCTGCCACGTCCCGTTTAAAGAAGATATCCTTGGCCGACACCTATCACGGCAAGGTTGTTCCGACGCCGGCAGCCGAGCAGTTGGTGACCCTCAACAGAGAGATCCGTCTGACGAATCTTGAAAAGATTATCCCTTACGGTCTTGCCCGCGATATCATTTTGCAAAATCCCGATCACATTGTCGCTTTGGATTGTCCTTGCCGTGCTGCCCGTTCCAATCCCTGTCTTCCTCTGGACGTGTGTCTTGTCGTTGGAGAACCTTTTGCCAGTTTCATTACCGAGCATCACCCGAGCCGTTCGCGGCGGATAACCTCCGAAGAGGCGGTGGCCATTCTTCGTTCCGAAAAAGAACGGGGACACGTGCATCATGCATTTTTTAAAGACGCCATGTTGGGACGCTTCTACGCCATCTGCAACTGCTGTCCGTGCTGCTGCGGTGCGATGCAGGCGCATCGGCACGGAATCCCCATGTTGGCATCCTCAGGATACACGGTTCGCATAGATAAAGATCTCTGTACGGAGTGCGGTTGTTGTGTCGCCGTATGTCCCTTTGGAGCACTCACCACAGAGGAAGAGTCTGTGGCTGTGAATCCTATAGCTTGTATGGGCTGTGGTGTGTGCGTGTCCACATGCGCAAAAAAAGCCCTTTCTCTCATGCGGGACCCCAGCAAGGGGGAACCATTGGAGATGGGAAAACTCATGGTAAATACAAACAGTGTATCATAAGTTTAGGGAGGGGTTGAGAGGTACAAAATTAGGTAAGGCGAACAAAGTTAAGGAGAGAATCATGGCCCGGATTCTTGTAATTGACGATACGGCTGTCGTGAGGGCAATGATCCGGCGATGGCTTGAGCTGGAAGGGCATGAAGTTGTAGAGGCTTCGGATGGGGATGTGGGAATCCAACTGTTCAGGGAACAACCTGCCGATCTGGTGATCACAGACCTTATCATGCCAACAAAACAAGGCATTGAAGTCATCCAGGAACTTCGTGAAGAATTCCCAGAAGTGAAAATCATTGCCATATCAGCGGGAGGACAATTGGAACAGGAAGAACAATTAAAACAGGCCGAACAGTTCGGTGCATCTCGCACGTTTAAGAAAACGTCCAATTGGAAAGAGATCATTCAGGTTGTCGAAGAACTCTTATCCTCTGAGAGCGACAGATGATTTCTGGTTTGTGTCATCCCAAAAGGCAGAGTAAAAGCGAGAAGTTTTCTTAGCGTCAAGGTTTCGGAAAGGATATGCAATTGTGTATCCGGGCATGCAGCGTTGGAACGAGAACAGAACAATGTCAAAGAGGAGTAAACCCAAATGGCATGCATTCTTGT
>Ga0172364_10001679_pt1 | contig 17219 bp, 13 predicted proteins | sample LakKivSesite10cm_FD_114545 | JGI IMG/M metagenome (GOLD analysis project Ga0172364, IMG submission 114545) | Sediment microbial communities from Lake Kivu, Rwanda - Sediment site 10cm | ecosystem: Environmental > Aquatic > Freshwater > Lake > Sediment | place: Rwanda: Western Province, Lake... | reverse complement strand
TGAACTCGTTTCTCCTGAACGCAATCACAGGGTATTTTCTTATAAGCGCCCTGGCAAGCTCTTTCGTCCAGATATCAACAACAGGTATCCCGAGGAATCCGTTCTTATATGCAACCGAGGATGTCGCTCTGAATCTTCCATATTCATCGGGCTGAAAATCAAGATATTCTTCATAACGAGTCACCAGGTAGAATGATGCAGCGAAGATATCGAACGGGAAATCCGAATCTGAATCTGCCTGAAAAAAGATGGGCATATTTTTCCATGTTCCCTGATTGATCTCTGCCTGTCTGATTCCCTGCTCAAACAGTAGAGGTGAAGGATCAATCCTGAAAGAGCCTGCAATTTTTTCCAATGAATAATTAATAACGGGATGTTTTCCCAGCTTCCTTCTGTCGCTGGTGAACTCCCACGATAATCCAAGTATATCGCCGAGAAGAATGCCTGCGATATAGTTCAGCCGCGGAGACATTTGCCGTGCAAATATCTTTACCTGGTGTTTCTCCATTTAACAAATTTAACAAAACTCCGCGATACTTCAGAAGATCCTGCTGATTCCATGTCAATTTTATTACTTATATCCCGGAAGATATCGATCAGGCTGTTTTACTTCCAGGCTCCTTCACAACTGAAGCAAGCAGGATCATTGATACGATTGCAATTATACTGCCGAATCCGAATGCAACTGTTCCTCCGAATCCGGGAATTATTTTATCTGAAAAGCTGTAGAGGAATCCGAAAATCACGCTTGCCGGAAGAGCACCCAGTCCGATTGAAAAGTTGAACAACCCATAAGCAGATCCTCTAAGATGCTCGGGAACCAGGTCAGCTACAAAAGCTTTCTCGGCTCCTTCAGAAAATGCATAGAAAAGTGCATAAACTGCAAAAAGCAGGAAAGTGACCGGGACCTGAAGATCTGCAGGAAGAAACGAAAGGCCTGCAAATGAAAGATATACAAAGGAGTAGATCGCCCATCCCGCATTTATTATTCTTTTTCTCCCCACCCTGTCTGACAGTGCGCCGAGGGGTGTTGACAAGACAGCTTTGATCACATGGAAGAATGCCCATACCAGGGGAAGAAAAAGAATATTGATCAGCTTTTCCCGGGCTGCCTCATCGCCAAACCCTGATACCATTTCATTCAACGGACCAATACTCCTTACGAGGTCACTCACTGCACCGCTCCTGGCGATGGATTCTTCAACCCTGAAAAGGAGGAAAGCATCTGAAGAATTACCGAGTGTAAACAGTATCATGATGAGAAGATAGTTCCTGAAGTTTGAATCAAAATTTTTCAGCGAAAAATTTATATTCCCCTTATTTTGTGCTGCCGGAGCTGACTCTTTTACAAAAAATATTACAGTCATTACAGCGATAAACCCTGGTATTATTGCCAGAATGAATGTCCACCTGAGCGCGACAAGCGAATCGCTAATATTGAAGCCGGAAATCAGAATAAGAAGGGTTATGATTGCCAGGATAGGGCCGATTACTGCACCAGTATGATCCATAGCCCTGTGAAAACCGAATGATTTCCCCCTTATTTCCTGGTCAACCGATGAGGCAAGAAGGGCATCTCTTGGTGCAGTTCTTACCCCTTTACCTACCCTGTCCAGCATTCTTATTGCCACAATCTGCCATGCCGATGTAACAATTCCTGTTAACGGACGTATAATAGATGATATGGTGTATCCTGCCAGCACAAGCGATTTCCTCCTGCCAAGTCTGTCTGAAATTATGCCGCTTACAAGTTTCAGAAGAGATGAAGTGGATTCAGAAACACCTTCAATTATTCCGAGCATGACGGCTCCCGATCCCAGTGCAGCTACAAAAACCGGTATCAGCGGGTAAATCATTTCTGTGGCCGCATCTGTAAAGAGGCTCACAAGACCCAGTGTAATAACAGCTGCAGGGATCCTTTTACTGTTTTTTACTGATAAAAACATTATGCAGTCTGAAGGTTAATTATCGTTTCAGAAAATCATCATACATGGTCTGAAGGTATGCTTTTCCGAGTGTTCCTGCCATTTCTGCTCCTGCACCTTCCTGCACTACCGGCCCACCGAGCTTATGGTCGTAAATATATCTGGAACTATCGGTTATAAATGCGAATCCTTCATTGAAGGTATAAAATGCAAAGGATCTTGACTCCTCTGACAGAATATCCTTGCCGAACGGATATCTATCGTCGAGACCGAGCTGATGCAAAAGTGTAATCGGTATATCAACCTGGCTCCCCATCTTATCTATCCTGATCCCCGGCGATTTTACAACACCACCGAGCCACAGCATGGGTATCCTGAAAATATCTTCAGAATATGCCATTTCCTCAAGAGAATTCCTGCGGCAATGGTCAGCGACAAGTATAACAAGGGTATTCTGCCACCAGGAGGTCTGTTTCGCCCAGTCAAGAAATCCGCCGACAGTTTTATCAGTGTAAAATACCGAATTTTTGAATTTCGTAAGATCATCTTTACCTTCAAAGACAGGATCCATCGGGACCTCAAAGGGTTCGTGGCTTGAAAGTGTCAGCACTACTTTAATAAAAGGTTCTCTCACGGAGATCATTGAATCTTTCAAAGCTTCAAGAAGAACATGGTCGTGCACACCCCATTTGGAATTATAATTCTCCGGGCTGAAATTATCCATGGTGATGATCTGACCGAAACCGTTGTTAATGATAAATGAATTAAAATTTGCAAAATTGATCTCGCCTCCGTACCAGAAAGAACTGGAATAACCAAGGGCATTCATTGTTCTGATTATGGACGGGAGTGATTGTGTCTTTTTCGGTTCCTTCATTATTGATGCTGCCGGCTGTGCAGGGTAGCCGTTAAGAATAGCCGGCATTGCCTTGTCGGTGCGGTTTCCCGAAGCATAGAATCCTGAAAAGAGGATACCTTCAGAAGCATACCTGTTTAAACACGGAGTAGTACGGGTATCACCTCCGAGCGGACCTATAAGGCTGCTCCCGAAGCTTTCGAGCACAATGAATAGGATGTTCGGCCTGGTACTGGTAAGCATCATCTGAGTCTCTCCCCCCGGCAATGTAAGAGACTCCGCAAGCTTAAATGCCTCTTCCTGATCTCCGAAATTATAGGGATTCCTTGTCTGTTTCCGGTTTATCACTGAACTGCCAAGATTCCATGTCACATTGATTGCAGTGTGATTGATAAACATATCCTGGCTGAAATATACAGTCCCTGCATTTATCGGCGCTATTCCGAATCCTCCCCTGATGGGGATCAAAAGAGATCCCAGGAATATCATAAAAAAGAGCATGGCCGGCTGCCACAGCCTGATCTTTTCAAATCCGTCAAACAACTTGATTGTGAACTTATTAAAAAGCCAGATAAACAATGCTGAAATGAGGATAATTCCAGCTGATACGCCTGCAATCTGGATGAAAGTAACAGAAGCTGCTGCTTCCTTCGGGGTTTTAAGATATAACAGCGGAGTATAATCCATCCTGAACCCCCAGTATTTGTAGAGTAGTGTATCAGCAACAATAATGATTGATGATACAATTATTATAATATATGAATACCATCTTATGAAGGTACTGAACCATTTCCCTGTCAGGATCACTCCCGGTATCATAAGTAATGCAGGAATAAGAAAAATATATCCTGTAGCGGAGATATCCAGCAGCAGGCCATGAACAAAGGTTCCTGCAATTGACCAGGGGCTGAACTGAGCAGCTTCCCTGAAATGAGTGGCAATGAAGAAAAACCTGGCAAAATAAAAGAATACAAGCCAATAGATTGCATAACCAAGTATCGCTGCCAGTCTTTTTTTCATTTCTTTTCTGCAGAAGGTTTTATACCGTTTTTATAGAAGAATACCAGAGATACAGTAATAATTACCATTCCTGCTATTGTCAGCAACTCAGGTTTCTCGTCCGGGGCAAGTATCCAGCTTAAGACAGCTCCCACAACCGGTATTACAAATTTCCATAGATTAAGTTCCGATACCTTAACATGAGGTCTTTGCAGCAGTTTATACCATATTGAAAAAGCAACTGCTCCTACAAGGCTCAGCCAGAAAAGAACCAGCCAGTAATCTGCAGGTTTGGGCCCTTCGGGAGGATTTTCAACGAGGACCGACAATAAATATATTAAAATCCCGCCCGTAAATAGTGAAACTCCATTCAGAACAAGAGGATTTACCCCCCTGCTTTTTAATGATACTAATACGTTGCTGGTTGCAGTGGAAACATTTGCACCCAATATCAGTACAACTCCCAGCATCTCGATGGCACTGCCAAGTTTAAAGGCCTGCCTTCCGGCGCTTATCAGAATTACGCCTGCAATGCCGGTCACTATAGTTACCATCTTCCTGACTGTCAGCCGGTCGCCTTCATGCATCATGCCTGCTACGAGTGCTGTGAACAAAGGCTGGGATCCGACAATAACAGCACCAAGTGCACCAGGTACCAGGTTCATTCCGTAATAAAACAAGATATAGTTGCATAGTGCCTGAAGCAGGGTTACAAGAAGAATAATCTTCCAGTGTTCCCTTATCATGGGAAAAAACATTGTTGGTCTGAAGGCAAATGGCAGGATTATAAGTCCTGATATAATGAATCTTATCCCTGCAAAATGCAGCGGCGTATCATACTGAAGGCCTATTTTGATTGATGCATAAACGGTTGACCATAAAAGACAGGCTGCCAGTGCCCAGATTATTGTGTCATCCCTTTTGTCCACCGGAGATATTTTGGCCGCAAATATGAGAATTTTTTTTATTTATCAGCACGGTTCCATTCCGGAGGTTCTGCACCCAGAAGGTTTCTTACAAAGAAGTCGCGGCGTTTCCTGGTTCCATATGTTCCGCCGTTGCTTATATGCCTGGCTCCAGGCACGAAGACATATTCAAACTCCTTTTTGGCCCTGATCAGCGCGTTAACAAGCTGTTCGGTTGATGCCGGATCGACATTATCATCTATTTCGCCGTTTATCAGCAGGAGTTTACCCTCCAGTCGCCATGCATTTTCGGTATTTGATGATTCTGCATATTCCGGGCCAACCGGCCAGCCCATCCATTGCTCATTCCACCAAATCTTGTCCATTCTGTTGTCGTGGCATCCGCAGGCTGCTGCTGCAGCCTTATAGAATTCCGGGTGAAAAAGAACAGCTGCTGCAGCATTCTGTCCTCCTGCTGATCCCCCGTATATTCCCACCCTGGCGATATCCATATATTTATATTTCTCTGATGCTGCTTTTATCCACAGTATCCTGTCGGGGAAGCCGGCATCCCTGAGATTCTTCCAGCATACATCATGGAACGCTTTTGAGCGGTTGGATGTACCCATGCCGTCTATCTGAACGACAATGAATCCCAGTTCAGCAAGCTGGCTCATTTCACCATAATTGGGCCTGAAGCTTTTTGGCACAAAACTGCTGTGAGGACCTGCATAGATGTATTCTATGACAGGATATTTTTTTTCAGGATCAAAGCTGACGGGCCTGATTATTATCCCGTAAATGTCAGTGATGCCGTCTCTGCCTTTTGCTGTAAAAGGTTCAGGAAACCTGATCCCGGTTTCGAGAAGTTTCGTAATATCAGCCTTTTCAAGTAACATAACCTGGCTTCCGTCAACTGCATTTCTCAAAACTGACACGGGAGGTTCGTCCACCCTCGACCATGTGTCTACAAAATATTTTTTATCAGGGGAGAATGATGCTTCATGAGTGCCGTTCCCATCTGTAAGTCTGATCAGCCCGGTACCATCAAAATTGATCCTGTAATATTTTACGAAATAGGGATCTCCGGGTTCCATACCTCCTGCCTGAAATACTATCTGCCTGTTTTTCTCGTCAACAGATGTGACTCCTCTTACCACCCATTCTCCCTTAGTGATCCGGTTCTTCACTTCTCCTGTCACGGAATTATAAAGGTATAGATGATTCCAGCCGTCTCTTTCCGAGGCCCAGATCATCTCGCCGGACTCTTCAGCATTATAAAGATATTTCTTCCCGCTATAGTCGATAAAGGTTTTCGAGGTTTCATTGATTATCACTTTGCTCTCACCGGTTTCGGAATCAACTTTAATTACCTGGTAAAGCTGATGACCGCGCTTATTATATTCAAAAGTGAAGTATTTTCCGTTTTTGCTCCATGAGACATTACTGATGTTATACTGATTGGATATCTGAGAATCATCCACTTTAATATGTTTTCTTGCCTCTATATCAAATAATTGCGGGTAAAACTGGGGCACTGCATCCCCCGGTTTGGGGTATTCTGCTGAATAGTGTTTTGGCTGAAGCTGATCGGCAGGAGATGATTCTATATAATGAATTATATGCTTTTCCGCGGGTTTCACCCTGCACGAGACAATCTTCCTGGAATCAGGCGACCATCTCATGAATGATGAATAGTATTCACCTGTACCCCCGTCATAGCTGAGCTGATACTCTTTGCCGTCATCTGCTGACCTGACCCAGACATTGAAATTCCTTATGAATGCCGTCCATTTCTTGTCAGGCGATACCACGGGATCATTTGAAAGTTCATCCCTGAAAGACCAGTCGATGGGGCCTGATGACCTGCGCTGGGTTACTCTGTCACGCTTTACAACCGAATAATCCTTCAGATTGCATATCCAGTTATAATCATCCCAAACAAATGCGAAAGAATTCGTCTTATCTGAAAAAACTATGTTCCTTATCGGCAGCCTGCCCGGCACAGCCTTCGTGCCTGTTGCAGATTCAAATGATGCGGTGAATTTCTTCTGGTCAAATGCCGGTCTCTTTGACTTATTAACCGGATTGACAATAATATATTCTGTTCCTCCGGGTGTCAGGTTCTCATAAAGGAAACTACTTGTGTTGCCGATCCAGGAAGGTCTCACGCTTCCGTAAAAAACCTTGCCTGATGTCATGCTGACGAGGCTGTCGGCTCTCAGGTAATCATTTGTTGTAACCTGCGAAAATGAAAATTCTCCTGAAATCAGAACAGAAAGAATAATACCGGTAAAAAGTTTTATAATTCTCATCTTATGCTTAATTTAATTTTCCTGAACTCACCGCTAAAATTAACAGAATTTACAATCGCAGGATATGCTTTAAAATATTATTTGATAGATTTGTTATGACATCACTACTGAATCAATGACGGTTGCAGATTTTCTGGCAAAACGTTTTCATGATACCGGCATTCTAAATGTTTTCGGAATTCCTGGAGGGCCTTCTCTGCCTTATCTGGAAGCATTCAGAAAAGCAGGATTGGAATTCATACTTACCTCAAACGAAGCCGCTGCAGGTATCATGGCTGATGTGTCGGCACGCCTGACGGGAATTCCGGGAGTCTGTCATGCCACTTTCGGCCCCGGGGCTACAAATATTGCAACGGGCGTGGGAGGAGCCCTCCTCGACAGATCGCCGGTCATCGTCCTTACAAGCGAACTGGATGATACGATGATCAACAGGACCTCCCAGATGAATATCAGTCACCAGAAGCTTTTTGAACCGCTGACAAAAGCCACCTTCAGGATCAATACAGGGAATGCTGCCGTATCGTTGGATTCTGCGCTCCGGATTTGCATGGAAGAGTATCCCGGGCCCGTACATATAGGATTGCCCGCCGACATGGCCGATAAGGAAATCATCGGACCTGTCAGCAAATCATCAGAGAAAATAATCCCGGAATACAGAAATGATATTGACAGGATAGTATCACTGCTTGAGGATTCGCGCAGGCCTCTTCTCGCTGTTGGTCTTACAGCCCGAAGGCTTGGCCTTGGCCCACAGATCGCCTCTTTCCTTGAAAAATACAGGATACCTGTTGTAATCACACCTATGGCAAAGGGGATCATCCCTTTCAACCATCCGTCGTATACCGGAGTTCTTTTCCATGCCCTGAGCGACTATATTGAAGATATTTTTGAAAAGACCGATCTGGTCATCGGGCTTGGCTATGATCCTGTTGAATACAATTATGAAGAATGGATACCCGAAGTGCCTCTTATACATTTTGATACAAAAGTGACAGATCTTCCTGCCGGGGTCAACGTTGCCGGTTATTCAGGAGCGCCTGAGGAATGGTTCAGCATAATCGCGAATCTCAATCCGGGCCTTATTATTCCGGAACTTCATATAGTCAGGGATATACGTAATGGGATGCTGGCTGTATTTGAAGGATTCACGGGTCATTTCGGTCCTGTGTCCGCTCTAAAAATACTCCGTGAAGAATTGCCTGAAACTTCTATACTTACTGTTGATGTAGGTTCTCATCTTCATCTTGCAGGCCAGTACTGGGATCCTGGTGATAAAGGGAATATTCTGATGACAAACGGCTGGTCTTCTATGGGATTCGGTATACCGGCAGCTTTATCTGCCCAGTTGATTAATCCGGATTCAACCGTTGCCTGTATCACCGGTGACGGGGGATTCCTGATGATGGCAGGGGAGATAATGACAGCAATAAGATATAATCTGCCGGTAATCATTGTCGTTATTTCTGATGGCGAGCTAAATCTCATCAGGCTGAAACAATCATGGAAAGATCTCGCCCCATATGGGACAATAATTTACCACGGTGATCTGTTTGGTACTGATATATTTCTTGGGATCAAAGTACTAAGAGCCAACTCACAGGAAAGCATGAGAAAAGCGGTGATAAAAGCCATGTCATTGCATGAACCAGTGATCATCAATACGGTAATAGATCCTGAGGATTATAAGTGGTTGATAGTCAGGCGTTAATTCCCCGTGTTTTTATTTCTTAGGCTTAGGCTTTGTTGTTTTCTTTCCGGCTTTTACTGTCTTTTTCTCTTTAGGAGCTTTAGCTTCTTTCTTCTCCCTGACTTCTTTAGTTGCTTTCGCCGGTTTCTTTACCTTTTCTGTTTTTAAAGGCTTTTGTACCTTTTTCACTTCAGCTGCTTTTACAGGTTTTTCCTTTTCAGGCTCTTTTGCAGGCTTGACAGGTTTTGCTTCTTTAGCAGGTTTTGCTTCTTTAGCAGGTTTTTTCTCCTTAACCTCTTTAACTTCCTTAGCAGGCTTCGGTTCTTTTATTTCCTTTGTCTCGACTTTTTCCTTAACTTCCTTAGCAGCGGCCACTTCTTTAACTTCTTTTACCTCGGGTGCCGTAACTACAACTTCAGCAACTTCCTTAACTTCTTTTACGGGTTTTGATTCTTTCTTTTCCTTCAGAGGCTTTCTCTCTTTAATTTCGGTTTCCCTGATTATTAATTCAGGTTTGATTGAAGGTTTATTTACCTTCTTCCTGCGGCGCCTCACACCATAAGTGCCAAGAATGATTTTGCCTCTTCGAGTTTTTTTGTCACCTTTTCCCATAATTGTATATTTTTTATTATTAATATCCCTCCAGCGGTGGCGGCAAAGTTAATAATATTCTTTATTTTTAATCAATGGTACGGATTTTACCTTAACAAAAATGAAAAATATTACCAGTGAAAACTGTTATGTGTTACTTAGCGCTCTTAGAGATTACCTTAGTGTTCCCGTAGCTGCTTTTTTCTAACCACGAGGACCAAAGTACGCTCAAAGAGCACAAAGGTTTGACAAAGAAAATCTGTTATGAGAAAAAAGGAAAGAGAAATTACCGATATAGCTGCGATTGAATCAATAATTCAACGTGCGGATGTCTGCCGGATTGCACTTGCAGACGGGAATATACCATATATAGTCACGATGAACTTCGGTTATTCCGGCGGTGAAGAAAAATGTCTCTATTTTCATTGTGCTAACGAGGGAAGAAAAACAGATATGATCAGGAAAAACAATTATGTCTGCTTTGAAATGGATACAGATCATAATCTCATTAACGGGAAGAAGGCCTGTGATTTCACGATGAAATACAAAAGCGTCGTCGGTTATGGCTATATATCAATTATCGATGATTATGAGGAAAAAATAAAAGGACTGAATTGCATAATGTCACATTATACTGGCAGCTCATCTCCAAAATATAATACGGAAACTATCAGGAAAACTTGTGTTCTGTGCCTTAAAATCACTGAAATCAGTGGGAAAAGATGCTGAAAAATAATAACTTGCGCTTTTAATTAAAACCTTAAATGCAGAATTTAAATGATTTACGGCTGGCAGTGCTTATAGATGCCGACAATATACCATTCGGCAATGTAAAAGGCATGCTCGAAGAAATTGCCAAATACGGCACACCGACATTCAAGAGAATATACGGAGACTGGACCAAACCGACAGTGAGCGGCTGGAAATCGGTTCTTCTGGAAAATGCGATCACTCCCGTACAGCAGTATAGCTACACTCAGGGCAAGAATGCAACTGATTCAGCCATGATCATAGATGCCATGGATATTCTCTATTCAGGCAGGGTGGATGGTTTTTGCATCGTATCCAGCGACAGCGACTTCACAAGGCTCGCAACCAGGCTCAGGGAGGCTGGCATGAAAGTTTTCGGAATCGGTGAACGTAAGACACCTTCACCGTTCATTGTTGCCTGCGATAAATTTGTTTACCTGGAAATAATAAATTCTGATACGAGTGGCCAGGAATCGGTCCCTCAGAAGAAAAAAAGCGGGAAACCTTACAAAAACAGGCAAAAGGGCGAGGAAAATGACCAGCAGATACAATCCAGGAAGGCAAAAAGGCTGATAGCTTCATCAATAACTGACCTCGCCGATGAAAACGGCTGGGCTTATCTTGGCGATGTCGGAAACCTGATCCTTAAGAAACAGCCCGACTTTGATCCAAGGAACTTTGGCTTTACAAAGCTGACTCCCCTTATAAGATCGCTTGATTTCGAGATCGATGAGAGAGATTCTGGACAGAATAATATCAAACACATCTATATCAGGAACAGGAAATTATAGGTACCGGGTAATAGGTGCTGGGTGCCGGGAAATTACCGAGTTCCGAGAACCGGGTACCGGGAACCGGGAACCCTGCTTCTTAAACAATTCAATCCAATCCTTGTTTATAATTAGAAATGCCGGATAAGATTCTGAACATATACGATTTATCCCCAATTATTTTTTGTTTCGGAAAAAAAATATGACCTTTGATCGTTTAATATCACTTTAATATTTGAATTATGAACATTTATGTCGGAAGTCTTCATTTTAAAATGAATGAAGCAGAATTAAAAGAACTATTTGAGGAGTATGGCGAAGTTGCATCTGCAAAGATCATTTTTGACAAGTACTCTGGAAAAAGCAAAGGATTTGGTTTCGTGGAAATGCCCAATGAAGCTGAAGCAAAAAAAGCCATTGAAGAGCTTAACGGAGCTGAGATTCAGGGCAGAAAAATTATCGTAAATGAATCCATCGAAAGAGAGCGAAGAAGAGGCGGTGATGACCGGAGGGGAGGCGGCGGAAACCGAAGAGACAATATCAGGTAAGAACATTTTAAAACAACAACTATGAAAGGCACTGTTAAATGGTACGACAGAGTTAAGGGTTATGGATTCCTTCAGACAGAAGACAATAAGGATATCTTTGTCCACCGATCAGGGCTGGAGGTTTCACAGAACGAACTTGTTGCAGGACAGGCTGTTGAGTTTGAAGTTGAACAGAGAGAAAAAGGACCAGTTGCTGTCAAAGTTAGAAAAGCTGAATAGGTCACACCCGGAAAATAATGAGAGGCTGCACAATAGTGGCAGCCTCTTTTTTTTTGGATTAATATTATCTTTAAGATCCTAAAATAAAAATCATTATGGGATATTTTAAACGTCTCCTGATCATAGTATCTTTACTGGTATCAACAAGCCAGGCACCTTCACAGTCACTTGAAGAAGGATTCAAAAATCCTCCCGAATCCGCAAAACCCCGTGCATGGTGGCACTGGACCAACAGCAATATCACCCTTGACGGAATTACAAAGGACCTTGAATGGATGAGCCGTGCCGGTATAGGTGGCTTCCAGCTGGCCGATGTCGCATCCGGACAGGGTCAGACTGTGGAAAAGAAGATCCTTTTTGGATCACCAGAGTGGCTCGATGCAGTCCGCCATGCAGCCTCGGAAGCAGAAAGGCTGAATCTGGAAATGACGATCTTCAGCTCGGCAGGATGGAGCCTTACCGGCGGACCATGGGTGAAACCGGAACAGGCAATGAAAAAACTGGTATGGAGCGAAACAAATGTGACCGGAACACGGAAATTCAGGGGAAATCTTCCTCCGGTACCTTCAAACGAAGGGCCGATCAGGAATTTATCCAGGTCAGCAAAACCAGGAATCAGTGAGCCTCAGTTTTCAAGAGACTTTCTGGTTCTTGCTTTCCCGACTCCTCCTGACGAAGCCGATATTCAAAACCTGAATCCCGTAATAACAACCTCAGCGGGACAAATCGGGGGTAAAGAGCTTCTGGATGATGACCTGAACACTTCAGCAAGAATAAGATCAGGAAAAGACAAAAATATTGCCTGGATCCAATTTTCCTTCGATAAACCTGTGAAGATTAAAGCAGTCACCCTGGCAAGCCGGAATGGAATCCCGGTTGGTGCTTTCAGATATGGAACCAATGGCGCCGATTTCCGGACAGCTGCAGTACTGCCTGGTGCCCAGCTTTACAGAGCCGGCAAGGTTGAAACGATATCCTTCCCGGAGGTTACTGCCAGTTATTTCAGACTTGAATTCACGGGAGCTCCCATGCGGCCGGCCGACGTTATGGCTGAAACGGTCACAAAGCCTGATTCCGTTTATGTCTTCAGCGAAATAAAGCTTCATACAGGCGCCAGGATAAACCGCTGGGAAGACAAGGCAGGCTTCTACCATCTTTTCAGCTATGAACCGGTCGCATCATCAGAGGTTCCTGCTTCTTCAGCAATAGATAAATCGAAAATAATTGACCTCACAGACAGAATGCTCCCTGATGGTACCCTCGACTGGAACGTTCCGGAAGGGAGATGGACTATAATGAGATTCGGTTACTCCCTGACAGGATCGACGAACCGGCCTGCGGTTCCTTCTGGTCTGGGATATGAGGTTGATAAGCTCAGCAAACAACACAGCGAGGCTTACATCAAAGCTTACACCGATCCCCTGAAAAATTCACTTGGCCCGCTTTACGGGAAAAACCTTCAGTACGTTCTTCTCGACTCCTGGGAGGCAGGAATGCAGAACTGGACCGACAATATGATTGAGGAGTTTACATCAAGAAGAGGTTATGATCCGACTCCCTATCTGCCATGTCTTACTGGCAGGGTAGTCGGCAGCAGCGAGATAAGCGACAGATTTCTCTGGGATTTCAGGCGCACCCTCGCCGATATGTTCGCTGAAAACCATTTCAAGGTGATTACGGAATATCTTCATAAACAAGAGATCAAGACATACGGCGAGGTTTCGGGGGTCTCCCTTGAAATCCTCGAGGATGCACTTCTGTGCAAGAAATATGTCGATATCCCAATGGGTGAATTCTGGCGCGGGATAATGCATCCGGATCTAATGTATTATCAGGATGTAAGGGGTGCAGCTTCTGCTTCTCATATCTATGGGAAAGAAATAACGGCAACGGAATCATTTACCGGCGGAGGCTTTGATTCGCCAAGGGTGCTGAAAGAGACCGGCGATTACTGGTTCACCCAGGGCGTAAACAGGATCATCTTCCATACATCCGCCCATCAGCCGCTTGACTCAAAACCCGGCAACACGATGGTGGGTACCCATATAAACCGCAATATCACCTGGGCAGAACAGGCCGGTCCTTTCATGAAATACCTTGCGAGGAACTCCTACATGCTTCAGCAGGGTAAATTCGTGGCTGATATCGCGTACCTGCTCAACGAGGGCGCTCCCTCCACGATGCCTATCTGGGGAGAAGGCCTCACCCCTGCCCTGCCTGAAGGATACGATTTCGACTATATAAATGCAGATGCACTGCTAAACCTCATGTCGGTAAACACAGACGGAAAGCTTTCGCTGCCTTCAGGTATGACTTACGATCTTCTTGTTCTTCCTCAAATCGATAAAATGACTCTTCCTGTCCTCAGAAAGCTTCATTCCCTTGTATCAGCCGGAGCAAGGATCAGCGGACAGAGGCCTCTGACGACTCCGGGACTTACGGGATTTCCCGGATCACAGGAAGAATTCAATGAGCTTGCCTCCGAACTCTGGGGCGATCTCGACGGAGTAAGCCGGACCAGAAGGACATTCGGCAAAGGAAAAGTCTACTGGGGCGTCCAGCCGGGAAGAATACTTGAGATGTCGGGTATAAGTCCTGATGTGATGTTTAATGCACGCAGCGATGAGATCTCGTGGATTCACCGCAGAACAAAGGATGAGGATATCTATTTCATCGTCAACCTGACAGACACGACGGTCAACCTGAACATTAGGTTCCGCGTTGCAGACCGCGAAGCTGAAATATGGGACCCCTCTGCAGGTACTGTCAGGCCTGCATCTTACTCATTCTCACAGTCAAATACCACTGTTCCACTGTACCTTGAGAAACGGCAATCTGTATTCGTAGTATTCAGGAAGAAAACCGACATAAAGGCAAGAACGATCCCGCGGGAAGAACCTGTTCTTCTGACAACGCTAACCGGGACCTGGGATATCAGTTTCCCCCCGGAAATGGGAGCTCCCGCAAGGGTAAGTGTCGGGAAGCTTGAATCATGGACATCCAGTAGTGACGATGGTATAAAATATTTTTCAGGAACAGCGGTGTATACCATGCCTTTTGAGGTTCAGAAAGGCTGGATCAGCGAAGGGAAAAAATTGATGCTGGACCTCGGGAAAGTCGGTGATCTTGCCGAAGTTAGGGTAAACGGCCAATCTGCCGGTATTATCTGGGACTATCCGTATCGTACCGACATAACATCCATGGTCAGGAAAGGTGCAAATAAGCTTGAGATAATGGTTACTAACCAGTGGACCAACAGACTGGCAGGAGACCGCAATGCAAAAGCCGGAGATAAAGTATTGAATTCAACTCTTTTTATATTCCCGGGAACAACGTTGAAGGAATCAGGGCTGCTTGGTCCGGTAACAATTCTTACCTCAGAATAAAATAAAATGACTATCGGTAATGAATAATAAAAATAAACTTCTTTCTTTTAAGATTCAGAATCTTCCGAAGATAGAATATTTCTGCGTGTTGCAAAAGATGGAAGAGTAAACAAACAATGCCGGATTATTCGTTTCCATTTTCCTTTCAAGGTGAAGCACGGGCTGGCCTTTATTGATCTGGAGGAACCGGCTGATTTTCGGGGATGCAGGGATTGCCTTGATTCGCTGCTCCCCGCCTTTAATTTCAATCTTGTAATGGTCCCTTAATATCTTGAATAACGATCTGTTTTCGAACTGCCTTGAAGTGATCCGGGGCAGATTTATATTTGCTATGTAACTGATATCATAAAATATCGGGATATTTTCGAGGAGTCTCAGCCTTTCCATATAGATGCAGCCTGATTCTCTTTCGAGACTCGTGAGAGGAAACATAAAATCTTCATCCCAGGGAATAATGACGGGTTTTACTATTATCCTGGTTTTTAGATTACGGCTGCCCACGGCTGAGGTTGTGCCTGACACTGAAAGTATCCCTATTTCTCTCGGCAGGTTATGGACTATACTGCCCTTCCCCTGGTGTTTTGTTATATAACCGTCTGCAGCCAGAGTGCTGAGGGATTGTCTGACTGTCGGCCGGGTCATTCCGTAAAGCTGGCATAGTTCATTCTCCGAAGGCAGAAGATCTCCTTCCTTATAAACGCCCTCAATTATATGCCTGCGGAGGATCTCATAGAGCTTTTTATGCCTGGGGATTGACTTTTGATGAACCATACCCGCGAAATTTCCTGTAAATATATTAACATTTACTTGTAAATACAAGTTAAAATAATTATTTTTGTACCTTCTGATTTATAATAATATATATTATAATACTTAAGTATTTATTGTACCTATAATAACAAGTTGTCAGACAATAAAATAATATTAAACAGGCGACTTGCACATGCACCAGTAAACAACAGACTATGGCAACACCAGTTTTAATGCCGAAGCAAGGACAATCCGTTGAGACATGCATAATTACCCGCTGGTTTAAGAAAGTGGGGGACAAAGTCTCACCAGGAGATCTTCTATATGCTTACGAGACCGACAAGGCAGCTTTTGAGCTCGAATCGCCCGCCGATGGTACATTGCTGGAGATATTTTTCAATGAGGGGGCAGAGGTTCCTGTACTGGTCAACGTTGCAGTTATCGGTCAGCCAGGAGAATCAATATCTGCTTTCGCACCGGCTGGATCACCATCTGCTTCTGAAAAGTCATCGGAGACTTTACCGGAACATTCTGCAAAAAAGCAAGAGACTGAAGCCCAAGAAACTCATACCAAGCTATCAGGCGATTCCAGAATCAGAATATCCCCGAGAGCAAAGAATCTTGCAGAAGCTAATAAACTTAACTACAGTACAATATCCGGAACTGGTCCTAACGGGAGAATAGTTGTCAGCGATATTGAAAAGGCACTTGCAGGAGGTGCCACAACAGATATCGGACCAAAGGATATCTCAGGAGAATTCACTGAAACTCCTGTTTCAAACGTCAGGAAACTTATTGCCAGGGCTATGCATTCTTCATTACAGAACTCCGCACAGCTGACACATCATATGAGCGCTGATGCGCGCCGTCTGCTTGCCGCCCGAAAAACTATCAAGGAAGGCCTCTCCGCCGGCAGGGAGAAACAGGACATCACCCTCAATGACATGATCTGCTGGTGCGTGATAAGAGCACTCCGGAAATTCCCGGAAGCCAACTCCCATTTTCTTGGCGAGACTGTCAGGATATTCAACAAAGTGCACCTCGGCATTGCTGTAGATACACCCCGCGGACTTATGGTGCCGGCAGTGAAAAATGCCGAAGACATGGATCTAATAACTCTATCAAGGAAACTTAAAGCTGTTGCAGATTCGTGCCGTAAGGGAAATATAGACCCGGAACTGATCAAGAGTACATCTGCTTCCTTTACTATTTCCAATCTCGGCAACTACGGCGTTGAGATGTTCACTCCGGTAATTAATCTGCCACAGGCAGCTATATTGGGCGTATGTACAATTACATCCAGGCCTGCAGACCTGGGGAACAACACATTCGGGTTTGTTCCGTACCTGGGACTTTCACTTACCTACGATCACCGTGCAATAGACGGAGGTCCTGCAACATTGTTCCTTAAAGAGATAAAAGAACAAATAGAGAACTTTGAGTATTAATCCCCCATCCCTCCTTAAAAGGGGGCTAAACTCAGTCTGGGATATTATGGAGGGTGTGAGGGTGTGAGGG
>Ga0172364_10001678_pt1 | contig 17233 bp, 12 predicted proteins | sample LakKivSesite10cm_FD_114545 | JGI IMG/M metagenome (GOLD analysis project Ga0172364, IMG submission 114545) | Sediment microbial communities from Lake Kivu, Rwanda - Sediment site 10cm | ecosystem: Environmental > Aquatic > Freshwater > Lake > Sediment | place: Rwanda: Western Province, Lake... | reverse complement strand
TTCTTCGAGGGCTTCGGAGAACGCTACCACCTTCATTTTTGCTTCGTAGTTCTTATATGCGGATTCCGCAATACCAAGCAACCCTTCGCATGGAGAGGCGTATCCCAGGACCCCTGACATTTTTGACTCAACGAGGTTTACCGTTCTGTTTACAAGGTTGCCGAGGTCGTTTACAAGATCGCTGTTGTATCTCTTCTTGAAACCTTCCTCCGAATATTCGCCGTCCAGGCCGAAAGGTACTTCCCTCATGAGGAAGAACCTGAAGGCGTCAACGCTGTATTCGTCAATGAGTCTGCCGGGGGAGACCACGTTCCCCTTTGATTTTGAAATCTTATCCTTGCCCGATATCCACCAGCCGTGAGCGAATATCGTTTCCGGCAGCTGGAGACCGAGTGCCATAAGCATGGATGGCCATATTACGTGGTGGAACCGGATGATGTCCTTTCCTATGAATTGCATGTTTGCAGGCCAGTACCTGTTGAATATCTCGTCGTCCTGCATGTATCCTATTCCGCTGAGATAATTAAGAAGGGCATCAAACCAGACATAAACCGTATATTTCTCGGGAGTCGGGGAAGGGATGCCCCAATCAACATTTTTTCTCGTGATGCTCACGTCGCACAAGCCGGACTTGATGAAGTTGAGAACCTCGTTCTTCCTGAAGTCTGGCTTCACGAATTCATGCTCTTCAATATATTTCTGGATCCTGTCCGCGTATTTTGAAATTTTCAGGAAATACGAAGGTTCGGAAATCCTGTTCATTCTTCTCTTGCAGTCCGGGCACAGTGGATTATTTTCATCCTCGGGTATCAGGTAACTCTCGCAGGGGACGCAGTAGTATCCGGTGTATTCGTCCTTGTACAGGTCCCCCTTTTCCATGAGTTTTCTGAAGACGTTTATCACCAGTTCCCTGTGGGACGGTTCGGTGGTTCTTATGAACCTCGTGTATGATATGTTCAATCTATCCCACAGGTCTCTGTAAAGACCTGAGTTTCTGTCCGCGAGGGTTTCCGGTGTTGTGTTCTGTTTTTTTGCCGCTTCCGCTATTTTCTGGCCGTGTTCGTCCGTGCCTGTCAGAAAAAATACGTCGTGACCCGCCATCCTGTAAAATCTTGCCAGCGTATCGGCCGCGACCGCCTCGTAGGCGTGTCCGATGTGCGGTTCGGCATTTATGTAGTAGAGCGCAGTTGTAATGTAGAATTTCATTTCTTTACCTTTTCCCTCCTGTACATCTCGTCTTCGTATCCCAGGCAGCAGAGCAGTCTTCCGCATTGCCCGGTAATCTTATTCATGTCAAGGGGCAACTGCTGGTTTTTTACCATCCGCATCGTCACGGAATCAAATTTTTTCAAAAACCTGGCGCAGCACAACTCGCATCCGCAGATGCCGTAACCGCCCTTTATCTTGGCCTCATCCCTCATCCCTATCTGCCGCATTTCAATCCGGCAGTTGAATATCTTCGCCAGTTCCTTGACCAGGTTCCTGAAATCAATCCTTTCTTCGGCCCAGTAATAGAAAGTGATTCTTGTCTTGTCAAAGGAATACTCTGCGTCAATCAGTTTCATGGGCAGTTTGTGCGTCGTTATTTTTTCCTTGCAGATGAGAAGGCACTCTTTTTTCCTGCTGCTGTTGTCCCTGATTGTTTCCACGTCTTTTTCAGTCAGTTTTCTGAGGACCTTTCCCGAAAGGGTCGGTTTAAGGAGGACCCTGGATTCCGTGATGCCATAAACCTTTCCGTAGTCAACCGTTCCCTGCGTTAACTCAACGATGCAGAAATCCCCCTTCTTCAAATCAACGATATCATGACCGACCCTGAAGTGCTGGGGTTTTTCTGTCTTTCTCGTTTCTATTTCTGCGATTCTATCCATTTCTCATAGCCCTCAACGGCATCCGCCTCTTCCATTGTGACCGCATTGAGTCTCCGGCTTGTCTCGTAGTAATGCCTGAATTTTTTGTCATTCCCTCTTTTCATATAAAATACGGCCATTTCAATATTATACTGTTTCTTGTTTGGATATATACGCAGGAGGTCAAGGTACATTTCTTCGGCCAGACCGTATCTGCCGGAGTTTTCGTACAGGAAGGCGAGTTTCCTGTAAGCCGCTGCAAACTGCGGATTCAACATAATCGCGTGGCGGTATGAATTTTCCGCAGATTCCTCGTATCCCAGGTCCGTTCTGAAAGTAAGAATGTCCGAGAAGATGTCTCCTTCCGTGCCGTAGATTTCAAAATTGTCAGGGTACAGTTTCTTCGCCCTCTCAATATAATAGTACTTGCTGCTTATATCCCATTCCATGCGAGCATTTACCAGCGCCCTTTCCGAAAAGGTAAATCTCGCATAATCAAGAGACGTGAAAAGAACTGCGATTATGATAAGGCAATTGACCGGTTTTGTCAAAAATCCCCGGGAGTACGAAACACCTTTTTCTGCAATCGCTGCGACCAGCCCTCCGGATATGAAAAATAGTATGCACACAGCCGGGTCGATGAAGTTGAAATCAATCAGGTTGTGGAGGAGAAATGCGAGGAAAGAAAAGGCAAGCCCTGCGTAGAAGGGTGATATCCTGCTTTTCCTGAAAAGCATTGATGCCGTGGATAGCAGGAACGCGAAAAGAAAGAACGTGCCGGTTATCCCGGTTTCAGCCAGTGATGCAAAAAGTATTGAATGCGGGTGCTTTGCTTCCATGCTCGACGGAGACTTGAATTCCGTGTAGTAATACCTGTAGTTTCCAGGACCGACACCTAAGACCGGTTGCGTCCTGAAGACCCTGACGGCTGAATTCCAGTATCCGATTCTATCAGAGAAAGAACTCATCTTGGGGAGATTCCCGGCATGGTATCCTGCCGCAAAGAGCAGTATCTCAAAAACCACGAGCAAAGAAACTATCGCCCTGAATCCTCTCCTGTCCCCGGCAATGAGGAACAGAAGCATCACCTGAATGAGAAAAACAAGTATGAGAAGCCCGCCGTAGGAGCCTGTCAGCATGAGGTTGTACAGGGCCAGGAGCAGAAGGCCGGCGCAAAGAACCCTTGTCGGAACCTTCTGGCCCGAGAAAGCGGGAAAGAAGGACAGGGGAATGAGGAAAAGCAGGAAGGACGCAAATGTGTTCGGGGAAGCGAACGTGGCGAAAATCCTGTCGCTGCTTATCCTGTCAAGGAATGTGGGGGGCAGCGATTTCAGCAACTCGGGACGGGAATACACGTAATGTCTTGTCTGCTCCAGTCCCCAGAAATGCTGGTAAAGCCCGTACATGGTGATGAGCAGTCCGCTTACTATGATGATGTGAAATAGTATCCTGGCAGAGGAGGCCGTAAAATTACGTGCCAGAAGGATGAGAATGCACCAGTATGCAAGAATCTGCCCGTTGAATGCCGCGCCGGTGCCCTTCACGGGAGATATACCCGAGGATATCGCCGAAAACGAAAAGAAAAGCAGGAGAAGAGCCTCTTCCCTTCTCAGGGGAGTTTTCATCCTTTCCCTGATGATCTGGACAACGGCAAGAACGGAAAAATAGAGGTTCCAGAAAAAATTGAAAAACGGGGAGCTCAGACCATCCACAAAGAAGCGGAGGAATATGAAAACCGAAATGCTTATGATGACAAAACCCTGCCAGCCGTTAAACCTTTCCCTTTCTTGCTCGCGAATCACCGTTTGTTTTTTCTTTTTCATTCAATAGCCCTGTTGCTTCCGAGAGTTTTCCCATTCCGTTCTTCTGCAGGAAACCGGTCAGTTCGTGGTATATATCGTCCACCAGCAAGGGATTGGAGAAGAATCCGCTTCCCACGCCAACCGCGGATGCGCCTGCAAGCATGTACTCAACAGCATCCCTGCCGGTGGTTATCCCTCCCATGCCTATCAGCGGTATCTTTGTTCTCCTGTAGACCTCGTAAACCGCGTGCAGTCCCACGGGCTTGATTGCGGACCCCGACAACCCGCCCTCCATTATCCTGCGGTTTTCAACGTCAACCGATATTGCCCTTACGGTATTGATCAGACTCAGGACATCCGCCCCGGCATCCTCGGCCGCCGATGCAATCTCCGTTATGTCAGTGACGCTGGGAGAGAGCTTGATTATCAGGGGCATCTTTCCGCATGACTTCCTGGCGGTTTCCACGAAAAGCGCCGTCATGCGCGGGGATTGCGATACCATCGGCTCATTCCTGTTTACGTTCGGGCAGGAGAGGTTCAACTCCACCGCATCAATCTTTTCCTCCCTGCGAAGGAGTTCCATTATCCTTGATATCTCGCCGGCTTCCTGCCCCATGATGCTCACGATAATCTTTACCCCGTCCCTTCTTATTGAGGGCAGATTTTTCCTAACAAAGGTCCTGATGCCGGGATTCTGGAGACCTATTGAATTGAGCATACCGGCAGGGGTCTCCCATATCCTCGGCTGCGGATTTCCCTCGCGCGGATTAAGGGATACGGTCTTGGTCACTATCGCTCCCAGTTTCCTGTAATCAAGGTAGTCAAGGTTAACCTCCCCGTAACTGAATATGCCGCTCACCATGATGACAGGAGATCTCAACGAAAGTCCGCCGAGTTTTACGCCAAGGTTTTTCAGTCCCATCTTATCTCCCGGGTGTCAAATACAGGCCCTTCCCTGCAGATTCTCTTGTATTCCCATCCGTTTCCGACCCATATCTTCGTGACGCAGCCGTAGCATATTCCTGTCCCGCAGGCCATCCTGTTTTCAAGCGATACGAAGGCCGGGATATCCATGGCATTGGAAATAGCGGCTATCTTTTTCAGCAGCCCCGCAGGTCCTCCGCCATATATCACATCCAACTTTTCAGATTTCCTGATAAAGTCCTTAAGAATTCCATCAAGAAGCCCGCTGCGGCCGTAACTGCCGTCCTCGGTAGAGAAAAGGGATTCAATGCCGCATGGTAATACCCTGAATGCAATATCTTTCCTGCTTTTTGCCCCGCATAGAAACGTGATGTTTGCGTCCTTGCCCGACAGCCGGTCGGACAGAAAGAGGAGAGGGGCAATTCCTGTTCCTCCTCCAGCGAGGCAGATGTTTTTCCAGTCCGCATTCAAAGGGTAGCCGTTGCCGAGAGGTCCTATGACGCTCAGAGAATCGCCTTTCTTTTTCCGGCTCAGGATTTCGGTGCCCTCTCCGATGACCTTGTAAAGAATCCCTATCCTGTTATTTTTGCATTTTGCAATGGAAAAAGGCCTCCTCAGGAAGAGGTTGTCTATCTTTACGTGCATGAACTGTCCGGGGAGTGCAGGTGGGGTGAAAGAACCTTCAAATTCCATCCAGTACAGGGAATTTGCGACTATGAAGTTCTGGTACACACTTAAATTTTTTGCCTCCATCGCTCTTATATACTATCATATCCGGACCATTATTGAAAGACTTCCAGGTGTGTAATTTTACCCGAGGAGGATTGAATGATGAAAGTGAAAATCGGGTTTATCGGGTGCGGCGGAATATCGGCAGCGCACATGATTGCGCTCAGGAAAATCAAGGGAGTTGAATTTGCCGCGATGTGCGATATTGATGTCAGAAAGGCGGAAAAATCTTCCGCAACCTACGGGGGCAGGGTCTATACTGATTTCCGGAAGATGATAGACGGAACGAAGATTGACGCCTGTTTCATATGCACTCCTCCTTTTGCCCACAGCGGACAGGAAGAGTTGTGCATAGAGCACGGGATACCCTTCTTCGTTGAAAAGCCCATCCATCTTCAACTGAAGCCGGCTCAGGAGATAGCGGAGAAGGTGAGAAAAGCCAATCTAATAACCTCGGTCGGGTATGTTCTGAGATACTTTGACGTCGTTGATGCGGCGAAAGGCGTGATAGCGAAAAACAGGATTTCCTTTGCCACGGGCAGATACTACGGCGGCGTTCCCGGGGACGGGAAAGGGTGGTACAGCAGGAAATCCCGCTCCGGCGGACAGCTGGTTGAACAGGCAACGCACATCGTTGACATGATGAGATATTTTCTGGGAGACGCTGAAGAGGTTTTCGCATACAAGACGGAAGGGATAAACAGCAAAATATACAGGGACTACGACGTTGAGGATACCTCAACGCTTCTCCTGAAATTCAAGAACGGGTGCGTGGGCAATCTCACATGCACATGGTTATGGAACGGGTTTGAAAGCGGTCTGGAGGTGGTGGGAAAGGGCGTGATCATTACCTATGCGCGCAATACGCTCACCGTGGATAACTTCAGAAAAAAAACCACGCACGTTTCCAGCGTTGACCCGATGCTGGAGGAAGACAGGGCTTTCATTAAGGCCGTGATGCGCAAGGACCCGACTTTCATCAGGTCAGATTACGGAGATGCGGTGAAAACCCTTGCCATTTCCCTCAAGGCTCACGAATCAATGCGCACCTGCAAACCCGTCAGGATTTAGGTCAGAATAGATGCCCCGATTTACGGGGTATTAAAGTCTCTCCAATACTTGAAGGGGCAATTGCATTGAGGTATAACAGTTGTGATGGGCAGGGTGATTGCAGGCATGGTGGCCGGATATATTCTGGGGAGCATCTCGTTCGCATACCTTTTCACGCTTTTCCTTACGGGCAGGGACATCAGGGAGATAGGTACAAGGAATCCCGGCGCGGCTAACGTTGCGAGAAACGTGGGCGAAAAATGGGGTGTGCTCGTGTGGATTGCGGATACCATCAAGGGTATGATACCCATGGTTTTTGCCAGAAACCTCGGCATCACGAACCTGATAGCACTCACGGTCATCGGGCTGTCTGCAGTTTTCGGCCACTGCTATCCAATATTCATGCATTTTAAGGGGGGCAGGGGCGCCGCGACGACTGGAGGCATAGTGTTGTTCCTTATGCCGATTCTTTTCCCTGTTGTCATGGCATTGTGGTTCATCGCACAGAAGATAAACCCGCGTTCTCCCAAGGTTTTGTTTCTCTGCACCGCTTTCTATTTTCTGTGCCTTTTCCTTGCATACGGTCTCAGGGTCAATACTGCGGTATTTGTGCAGACAGCGGCATCAACCATTATTCTCATCGCATCGGCTTTTCTGATAAACCCGGAATTGATTAAAGAGTTGAAATCAGGCGGACATAAAAAATGATTATGTGGAAAAGGAAGGTTTACAGGATAGTGATGGGCTCCATCTTTCCCGTTGCATACCTGGTAACCGGAAGGCCGCACGTACCCCTGATGATTGCCTCATTTTTTCTTGCCCTCCTGCTTGCCCTTGAGTATGAAAGATGGAGGAACCCGAAGGTCTGGGAGTATCTTCTCGGCAAGGCGAGCGGCATATTCAAGAGAAAACCGGGAAGGTTAACGGGTGATACGTATTTCATCATTGCCGTGTTTTTCCTCCTCTTTTTCCCCAGGAGCATCTCGGTTGCGGCGCTTCTTTTCCTTGTCTTCGGCGATGCCGGAAGCGGGCTGGTGGGTACGAGGTTCGGCAGGACCAGGATATTTCCAGGCAAGACGCTGGAGGGGTTTGGAGGCGGACTGCTGTTCAACCTGATTGCGGCCCTGATTGTCTTTCCCTTGCTGGATGTCCGTTTCTGCCTGCTGGCTGCAGGAGCGTTAACCGCCTCAGTCGTGGAGATGCTCCCGTTGAAGATTGACGATAACCTTACGGTGGGGTTTTCTTCCGCTGCGGTGATGCTGCTGCTTTCAATTTAGGTCAGCGGAATCTCCTGTGCATCCAGGAGAACCACTGCTCGGGACATTCCCTTACGTGGTGTTCAACCCTTTTCATGAAAAGAGCCGTGTTTGCCCTTATATCCTCCGACGGGTTATCCGTTCTTTGCAGGGGATACGGACCCTCAATGATTACCTTCTGCTTGCCGTTAGCCATCCGGCAGGTGAAGAGCCCGACCGCCGGGCAGTTGTATTTCCTCGCGAACATGGCGGCCCCTGCGGGCGAGAGCACCTTCCTGCCAAAGAACTCAACCTCCACCCCGTTTCCAGCGTGCTGGTCAACGTAGAAACAGAGAATTCCCTTGCCGGCAATCCACGCCTGCGCTTCCCTTATGGCCCTGCCCCTGTCCGTGAGGTATATCAGGGGAACGCTGACGCTGCTGAAGAGTTTCCTGAAAAACCTTGCGAGATAGAGACCTGAAGGAGGTCTTGAGAAGTAATTGGCAGGGAAGCCCTTCTTTATCAGCACCGCCTGGAATCTCGGGAAATTGCCCATGTGGGAAGATACGCCCACGACACCCCTGTTCTGCTTCATAGCCGCGCGAAGGTTCTCTTCGCCTTCAATGACGCTCATTTCAAGGAGCCGTTCCACCGTAATCTTTGATATCTGCACGGTCTCGCAGAAGTTGAGCACCATTGAAACGAAAAGGTTCACGCAGATTCCCCTTTTCCTGCATTGGTCCATGGTCTGCCCGTAGGCGATATCAAGGTTTTTCAGCACAAGGCGCCTTGAACTTCCCATGACGCAAAAGGCCACCAGTCCGGCAATCCTGCTGATGGCGGGATACATGACGCAGGGCAGGAGCTTGACCACATAAAAAAAGATAACGAAGATGATGAACGTCAGAAGATGCAGAAAACCTTTCTTTCTCTTTTTCCATCTCTTGATGCCCATGGTCCGCCTTTCTTTATTTATTGCTTCACATTTATTATAATATGAATGGCGGGTTTTAGAAACCTCTGTGTTTTTGTGCCATGCTTTCTACGGCAAACAATATACCATGAAAAGATTGCTCATTTTCCCCTTCAACCGCAGGAATAAGACCGAAACGCTTCTTTCGGAATGTCTCGGCGGCGGTCCGGGCGAAACGTTGTACATCGCCCCCCATATGAGCAAGGTGAAGGATTTCAAGATGCGTTACCACAGGATGGGGAAGGGAAGTGCCCTCCTGCCCGCGACACACACGATAAAGACGCTGGCCCTCAAGATACTGGATAACCACTGCGAAGAAAGGATTATCTCCGAGGTGGAAAAATACGTGGCCATCCTGGGGATACTGAAAAGGAGAAAAACGGATGAGTCCAGCCATGCACTTCCCGGAATGGCGCTTGCCGTGTCCCATTTCATAAAGGACTTCAAGATATCTTCCGCAGGCCCGATATCGCTTGAGAAGGCAAGGAAGGAGATGAAGGATTACGGGTGGAAGTTTGAGCATAACATCTCCCTTCTGCTCTTTGCCGTTGACGTGATGGAGGAGTATTGCGGGTTCTTGAAGAAGGGAAAACTCCTGGATATGGAGGATATATACAACAGGGCGGCGCAGCATGCAGGCGAATTGAAATACGGGCAGGTTCTTTTTGACGGATTTTGCGAGATACCTCCGTACCAGAGAGGATTCATAGAAAGCATGCTGGAGCAGGCGCCTGAGGCGACCTTTTCGTTCTGCCACGATGAGAAGGTCTCTATTGATGTGAGGGAACTCGTTCTTGAAAAGGCGCTTTCCTGGTTGAAGGGACTGTGTCCCTGGGAGGAAAAACGGTTCGAGACCGAGGAGAGAACCGTTAATACGGAATGCTACAATTTCGCATCCCAGCCAGAAGAGGTGGCAGGGATGGCAGGGATAATAGCGAACCACATCGCTGCCGGTAACGGTCGTTCGCTCAATGATGTCATGGCGGTTTTCCCGAGCATGCCCTCGTACAGGCCTGTGGTTGAGAGGATATTCAGAAGGTATAACCTTCCATGCGAGATTATCCCCGGGTATTCACTCTCGCAGGATTCATCCGTAACCACGCTGCTTGAATTATTCGCTTTCCACACTTCGTACGACTGGGAAACCCTCATGAATATTTTCACCAGCCCGCATCTGACAGAAATTGACCTCAGGGAGGCTGAAAGGTTTTCAATTCATTCCAGGAAGTATTATGCGAGAACCGGGTTCCTGAGAGAGAACTTCTACGGGTTGAGGGGGAGCAACTTCAGAGTTGTAAAGAGCATGCTGGAAAAAATAGGCGGCAAAGATAAATCCCTGAAGAAATGGGCTGAAGCGATGGAGGAATTGGTGGAACTTTCAGGGTGGACGCCGGGACTGCCGGAGGTCAGGGTCCGTTTCAGAAATGTCATGGAGGAGATAAAGAATGCAGCCGTCTTTTCGCAGGATGAGTTTGTGAACATCCTGAACAGAATATTTGGACTTGTTGAGGTGGAGGAAGGCAGGGGTCGGGGGGTGAAGGTGAGCGGAATCCAGGAGAGCGTTGGTCTTGAGAAGAAACTCTGCGTCATAGGCGGGGCGACCGAAGGGAATATACCCGGCGCTCCTTCAATTGAAGAGGTTTTCATGCCGGACGGTTTGAAAAAACAGATGGGGCTCACCGACTGCGGACTGAGGGTTGCCAGGGAGCGTCTTGACCTCTATCGCCTCAAAAACGAGAACGAGAAGGTAGTCTTCACGTATCCCTCAAAGATGCATGGGGAAAACCAGATGAAATCAATCTTCCTTTTCGGGGAGAAAGAATCCGTCACCGGGAACGAGGTGTTTGTCTCGCGGCCGCGCGAAATCTTCAAAATGGAGTTCTCGGCGGAGAAATTCAGGAAAAACTTTGTGGTTGACGGCAGGTTGAGAATGAGCGTCACGCAGTTTGAACTTTTCAAAAGATGCGCGTACAGGTTCTATCTGCAAAACGTGGAGAAGACGGAGCCGTATTGCGTGCCTGAGATAAACGAGACACCCGACATATGGGGAACAGTTGTACACGAGGTGATGAGGAATATTTTCCAGGATTATAAGCGCAGGGTGATTACGGAGCGGGAAACCGTGGAACTGAAGAGGGCTTTCAGGGAAGGCGTGCACGCGGGAATCAGGAATCTTCACGATAAGGGCAGCATATCTACCTTCTACGGGAAGGTTCTTTCACTCCGCTCAGAGGAGGTGTACGGCAGGTTTGATTCAATAATCACCGCTCACCATGGATGCGAATTTGTTGATGCGGAGTGTCCCATGGAGGTGCAATTGCCGCACATTCATATCAGGGGGACGATAGACAGGATTGAAAGAACGGCGGAAGGTGGGATAAACATAGTGGATATAAAGACAGGAACTTCTGCCCCGCCTTCCTATACGGAAAATGATTTCAACAATGGAAATATGCAGATTCCCCTTTACATGTGGATGTACGGCAGGATATCAGGCATCGGAAGGGAAAAATTGACAGGGAACATATGGCGTTTTGATTTCACGGAGGACACCGACGGCAAGAACGAAAAGTTCTATCCGGGGAAGAAGCTGAATTACCTTGACGGAGTGGAGGATTTCTTGGAAAAGACGGGCGTCACGCTGCTTGAAAAGGAGATGGACTTCTCCGCTGAACAGGCGGGTGCGTGCTATGGCTGTCCTTTCGGGGGGATGTGTCCTTATGAAGGGGGTTGATTTCCGGGCTGTTGTTATTGAGGCGTCGGCCGGGACAGGCAAGACCAGCCGCATAGCCGATGAGTTCCTGAAGAAAATTGACAGGGACGAGCCGGATGAAGCGATGCGGAAGATTCTTGCGGTCACGTTTTCCGAAAAGGCGGCGATAGAGATGAAGATGCGCATCCTTGAGAGGATATACGCGGAGATTTATCCCGACCTTTCCGAGCGGAAAAAGGTTGAGGCGGAAAACGCGATGCTGAAGTTGCGGATATCAACGATACATTCATTCTGCCGCCTGTTGCTGAAGCGGTTTGCATTTTATGCAGGGATAGACCCGTTCTTCACGGTCATAGATGAGAGACAGAGCGGGATAATATATTACAGGGCGTTCGGCAGTTTCCTGAACAGTCCTGCTGCCAGGGAAATTCTCCATGTTCTGAAATCCCTGAAACTCAACAGACTGAGGGAATTTCTTCTTGACATGAGGAAGTTGCATCCATATGCAACGATGGGAAGCCCGGAAGGGACTCTTTCTGAAAAAATATCCGCCATTTCAAAACATATTGACAGCATTCAGGCGGAGATCAAAAAGGACCTGTCAATGATGGATTTCAACGACCTTGAGCTCATCACCTACCGGCTTCTTGAAGAGCATCCCGAATCGCTCACAATACTTGAGGATTTTGACGAGAAGAACAGTTACATATTCGTTGACGAGTTCCAGGATACAAATATCCTCCAGTGGCGAATAATTCACAAACTCGCGGAGGAATGGCTTTCCGGCTACGGTGCAAAGGCAGAGCGAGGGGAATCCTACAGGATGCTCGTTGTCGGCGACAGGAAGCGGTCCATATACAAGTTCAGGGGTGCGGAAGGCAGGATTTTTGACGAGGCAAAGCGTGTCCTGGGGGAGTTTTATGATGAGGAGAAACTCCTGAAAAATTACAGGAGTGCTCCGGAAATAATAGGTTTCGTGAACGAGGTTTTCAAGGATACCAGTCCCTGGACAGAGCAGATGCTGTCGCCGGGTGTCAGGAGAAAGATGCCGGCAGGGATAGAGATAAACCTGCTGGATGCCTCGGGAAACCCTGATGCGAAGGATGACGAGTACAACTGGGTGCTGGGCAGGATATGCCAGCTCGTGGGACAGAAGACAATGGTATGGGACAGGGCCAGGGAGGAATTCAGGCAGATTGATTTCAAAGATATCGCGATACTGATGAGAAAACGCGCGGGCAGGAATTTCCTCCTGCTGGAGAAAAAACTGAAGGAATCCGGTATCCCCTTTGTCATAGTGGGCGGCATGGGATTCTATGGCGAGCCGGAGATAGTATTTCTTCTTTCACTTGTGTTTGCACTCGCGGACCCGACGGATGAGGTTGCCGTGTGGAACCTCCGGAGTTCCGTACACAGGGTGACTTCTGAAATGGTTTATCGCTGGAAGAATTTGCTTGCAAAAGAGGAACTCACGATGGTCATAGAGGAGATATTGAAGGAACTGAACTTCCGCGACGGGCTGAGCACCCAGCAGAAAGCCAACACCGAGAAGTTTCTCATGCTTCTGCAGGAGTGGGAAGGGACGCCGCTTTACAGCATATCAAGGGATTTAAGGACGATGTCGCTTGACTATGTTGAGTCCAAGGCGGATATATTCTCGGAGCATCAGAACGCGGTGAGGGTTATGACGGTGCACGGTGCCAAGGGGCTTGAATTCCCTGCCGTTTTTCTGCTCAACGCCGAGGATGGCAATGTCATTCTGAGGGACAGGATTTTCTACAGGAAGACGGATGACGGAGAGTCTCCCTATGCCTTTGTACTGAACGTGGAGGCGGAAAAGGAGGCGAGGGAAAATTTCAGGGGACTTCTGAAAGAGGAAGAAGAGAGGGTTCTCTACGTTGCTCTTACGAGGGCATGCCAGTACCTCTTTGTTTCAGGGGTCAGGGGAAAGCGGGGGTGGGACGCTTCCCTGTGGATCGGCCGGCTGCGCAGGTTTGAGGATAGATTCCCCGCCAGCCCTGTCCGCGAGAGGAAAGAGCCTCCCGCACAGGAGAAAAAAGAAGGGATTGAGAAATTTGAATCCGGAGAGGCGGCGGGATATGCCGCGGGGCTTACATCATACACGGAGGAAAGGGAGCGGGATTTTTATCATTACGAGAGAACCGTTGCAGGAGAGATTGCGCACAAGATTCTGTGCGATATATCCGAAGGCAGAACAGGAATTGACAGGCAGTCATACAAAAAAAGGGTGAGTTTTTACCTTGCGAAGTCAGGTATTCATAATACATTGCAGGTGGAAGAAATCCTGATAGCTGTTCATGATGCAGTTGAGAAAAATTCTAAAATACAGAAGATTGCGAAGAAGAGAGAGCCGGGCAGAGCGTATTCGGAACTCCCGTTCATTGTTGAGATGGAAGCGGAGAAGATTTACACCGGCTTCATAGACAGGGTCATTCTTGACGATGATAATACCTGCTGCTCTATCTACGATTATAAACTTGAGGGTAATAAGCCGGAATTATACAGGAGACAGATGGACATATATGAAAAGGCGGTCCGCAACATCTTCCCCGGCAATCCCGCAGTCAGAAGGTTTATTATCTTTCTACTGAACGGTACCATAAAAGAGATATAATAATTCTCCCCCGGTTAAATTCCGTAAGAAAAAAGAGACTTCTGAAAAACTCTACCGATTGTCATTGCGAGGGAGTGTTCTTTACGACCGCGGCAATCCTACGATAAGCGGTATGGGATTGCCACGAGACTTCGTCCCTCGCAACGACAAACAACATCGGATTGCTTCGCCAGGCTCGCAATGACAAAACCGGGGCAAACCCGCTTTTTCAGAAGTCTTAAAAAATAGACTTGACAAAAATAAAAAAGTATAGTAACTTAGTTACTAAGTAATTAACATAAGGCGGTGATATGAAAAGGGAAATCGTTATAAAAACAAAGCAGGATCAGATTAAGGATGAGTTGAAGAAGGAGATTGTTTCCGGCAGGTATGAGAAGGGCGCAAAGTTCCTTTCACAGAATCAGATTGCCGACCATTTCAAGGTTTCTTCGATAACCGCAAGGCTGGCCATAGCGGCCCTGGTGCAAGAAGGATTGCTTGTCAGAAGACAGGGAGCCGGAACCTTTGTTACGGATTTTTCTGCCGTTATGAATTCCAAAAATATTGGTCTTGTGATTCACCACAGCGAATTTTTCAACTTTTCATATTTTGCCGAAATAGCGAGAGGGATACAGATTTCTTTTGAGGCGACGGAGTTTCACTCGCTTCTGATACCTTTCAGGGAGGAAGATTCTGTAAGGAGCGGGGAGAGATTTCTCATTGAACTTGTGCGGAAGAAAAATCTTGATGGTTTGATTGTGGCCGCCTCGCAGGTTGTTCCGGGCGAGCTTTTGCGTCTCCGCAAAGAAAAAATACCTTTTGTTCTCGTAAACTGTTACTGGCCCGAGAAGGATTTTGATTTTGTATGCCCGGAATTTTTCAATACAGCGTACAAAGTTGTCAAGCATCTTGCCCGGAACGGGTACAAGAATATTATTTATTTTGGCGGATACGGCAACAAATTCCCCATAGAAAAGGATCGTCTCGAGGGTTACAGAAAAGCACTGAAAGACTTGCGCATTGAGCGGCGTAAAGAATATGAAATCCTTCTGCCCCTCGAAGATTTTGCCAAGGTTTCTCAGAGGGTGGGCGAGGTTGATAGTATCCTTGAAAAATGCAAAGGCAAAAGCCGTGTTGGCATCTTCTGTGGTACTGACCTTATGGCTTACGATCTCTGTAAATACCTTGTTCGAAAGGGATACAGAATATCGGAAGATGTGGGAGTTGTCGGATTGGGAAATCTGCGCTTTTCCGATAACATGGAGTCTTCATTGACAACCGTTGATTGCAGGGAAAAGGAGATGGGAAGAATTGGAGCAGAGATATTGCTGAGGAAGATAAACGGACAATCTGAAAGAAAAAAGATTTTTCTTGATACCCATCTTATTGTGAGGCAGACATGCGGGAGTTCCCAAAAAACCGGAAAGGGGGTGATGGCAAGAAATAGTTATTAGTAATGAGTTCAGAGTGCTTGGCAAGAGACGGAATGCAAAGAGGAGGAAAGAAAGATGGAAAGAAAATTTATCCGCCGGAGTTTTAACGCAAGAGGAGGATTTACGCTCATAGAATTGCTGGTGGTGGTGGCGATAATAGCCATACTGGCCGCGATGCTGCTTCCCGCACTCAGCGCCGCCAGGGAAAAAGCCCGGCAGGCAGTATGCATGAATAACCTGAAGCAGTGTTATATAGGGTATATGATGTATGTCCAGGATTACGGAGGATACCTTCCTTCAAACGAACACCCGACATTCTGGCCGGGCAAGCACTGGTGGGCACGCGTGCTCGTGGAGCACTGCGGATATCTCAAGTACAAGGTGGTGGTATGTCCTTCAGAGCCCCCGAAGATAGGCGACGGACTTTATAATTATGCGAGTTATCCCAGAACCCAATTCTGGAAGATGGACAACGAACCTCGCAGGTTGGGAGTTACCATGTCCCGGCTTATACTTCTTGCGGATTCGTATGATATGGGCGCTAAAATGCAGACTACATATGGGTATGCCCGCAGTAGTGATACCTGCATCCATTGCCGCCACAAGGGGATGGCCAATCTCCTGTTCCTTGACGGACATCTGGAGACGAAAGACAAGAATGGTGTCTGGTCGCTTATAAACGGTATAAACTATCGTGATGCGGCTCCCGTGCAGTATCCGATTCTTGACTACATTGTTGTGAAATGATGACCTGAGCAACCGGATTTGTCCGGACAACTGGAATTCATTTCAGGCAATATAAATATGGAAATAAAGAAGCGGGGATTTTTGCTTATTTTTCTACTGCTGGCGCCAATGCTTTACGGCGGAGTTGTTAACGGTTCATTTGAAGAGAGCCAGCAGTATACCGCCGATAACGAGCGTATTGTTTCGTGGGAAAAAGCAGGATGGAAACTTCCCGAGGACCTCGTACTGCCGAAATATTGGGGTATAAATCCATCCACGCCAGACGGTACAATAGAATATCTTCATAAGGGGGGATGGAAAGGCAGTGCCTGTGTAAGGTTGGACGGCAGCGCTCATATCGGTGCAGCGTTAACAGAAAAACCCCTTACCGGTAAACCGTATATCGCAAAAGCGAAGGTTAAAGGGAAGGGAACTTTTGTGCTGGGCATCTATGCGTATTCGGAGAAAGGGTCCCGCGGGTGGAACCTTATAACCCGGAAGGTTGATTCGGATAGGTGGGTTGAATGCAGAGGAATTTTCCCCAATGAGAATCCCGAGGTTAAATCTATCAGCGTGTTCATATATGCGGCAGGTCCTGTTGATGTTGACGACGTGGATTTTTTTGCGGCGGAACTCATAGATATCATGATGACTGAGGAAACGGTTAACCTGGCCGGGACAGGCGCCTTGATAGAAGACCTTGAAATTGAGGCGGTGCAGGTGGATGAGGGCTATAAAAGGCACCTCTCCGGATATGAGGAGTCAATAGAAATCTTCCGAAATGCCCGACTGCAAATTGACAAGGGACTTTACGAATCGGCTGAAGAAAGAATAAGAGAGAAAGATGCTTATGTGAGCGGGAAGAACATAAAAACGGTTCTCGCGGAACACTACAATGAGATGATAGTTTTGACCCGCGTCCTGCGGAAACTGGCAGGGGAAAGAGCGGCAGAGATAGCGCCTGTTGAGGTAAGACCTGTTGAGCCGGTCAATATCGCGTACAAACCGGGCGAGCGAAATATCAGGAAGGGAACATTGACAATAACGGATATCCATTCCGACAAAGTGCGTTATGACGAGAGTGAGACTGCCACCACGGAAGCGACACTGGTGAATGATTCTTCAGAAGGATTCAGAGGGAGGTTGATTGCCGTCATGCATCTGGACCTTGATATCAGCCGCGAAAT
>Ga0172364_10001675_pt1 | contig 17244 bp, 20 predicted proteins | sample LakKivSesite10cm_FD_114545 | JGI IMG/M metagenome (GOLD analysis project Ga0172364, IMG submission 114545) | Sediment microbial communities from Lake Kivu, Rwanda - Sediment site 10cm | ecosystem: Environmental > Aquatic > Freshwater > Lake > Sediment | place: Rwanda: Western Province, Lake... | reverse complement strand
GGCCGCTGCGGCGACCGCTTCTCCCGACCTCGTCATGTCATCCTCCTTTCGGGCGCCAGCGTGGCGTGATGGCACCATCTGGCGATTCGTAGCACTTCCTGTTTGTGCCCTTCATTCTCCATGTCGGACAAGTCTCCTCCGCTCCTACCGGGTGATTCGAAACGCGACCGGAACCGAGACCCTCAGGCGATCCGCACCGAGTTCAGGGGGCAGTGGGGCGAAGGGGGAAGCGCGGGCGACCGTCGCGACGGACTCGCCGTCGAGATCGGCGTCGCCGCTCGCGCTCTCCACACGGATGTCGGACGCCCGGCCGTCGGCGGCTATGGTGAAGGCCACGACGGCGGTCCCCTCCACGCCGAAGCGACGCGCATCGGGCGGGTATCGCTTCGCGGCATGGAGTCTCGTCGCGACGGACGCCAGGTAGACGGTCCTGGAATCTGCCCCCGCGCCGGCCGTGACCTCGGCCGCGCCGGGTACCTCAGGACTCCCCGGCGGAGTCTGGTGCTCGGGGATCGCTGCGGTCGTCCGGTCGGTCGCGACGGCTTCCGGATGAACTCCGAGCTCCGCCGTCTCTGCTGCGACCACGTCAGCGACCGGGGAAGTAGCCCGCTCGCAGTCCTCGCAGAGCTCCGCAGGTGGCTCCGGGGCGGTCTGCTCGCGATGGCGGGCCTGCGGCTCATCGGGTCCCGTCCGTCGGTCGGGCTCGACGCGCTCGTCCTCCCGGGCGACTGCGGGGGGCGAAGGGGCTCCGGGGAGCTCCACGACCCCGATGACCGACGTCCTCGGCGCGGCACCGGACTCTCCCGGTAATCGCTCCCGGACGGCCATGACGCCCGCCGCCCCCGCGTGCAGCGCGACGGCGAGGCAGAATGGCATCTTCAGGTCACCGCTCATCTGATCCGCCCTCATCCGCGGTGCGCGCCGCTATCACGAGGCGCGCGAGGCCCGCCTTCCTCGCCGCGTCGGTGACGCGGGTCAGCGACTCGACGCACGCCCTCCTGTCCGCCATCACGAAGACGCACGCCTCACCCTCTCCGGCAGCCGCCCTGCGGAGCGCGGCCTCCAGCCCCCCCGGCTCCACGCGCTCTCCGCCGACCCGCATCTCCCCGCTCGCGGCCAGCTCGACCTCGATCCGCCCGCGGTCCGCCGCCTCGGCGGTCGACGCCCCCGGCAGCTCGATCTTGAGGCCCTTCCTCGACGCGTAGGTCGTGGTCAGAAGGAAGAAGACCAGGAGCAGGAAGACGCAGTCTATGAGCGGCGCCATGCCGATCTCGGGCGGGTCGAGCCTGCTCCCCGGGACGAGTATCACGGCGCGTCCCCCGCCTTCCGACTCGACGCGACCAGGCGCTCTCCCGCGTCGCGCATCATGCGCAGATACCACTCGGCCGCAGCCCTGAAGTAGTGCCACGCGAACAGGGCGGGCACCGCGACCACCAGGCCGAACGCCGTCGTGAGCAGCGCCTCCCAGATGCCTCCCGCGAGCGCCGCCACCTCCACCTCGCCGCCGGCCGCCTCGACCCGCATGAACGCCCGCATCATGCCCGTGACCGTGCCGAGGAGCCCCAGGAGGGGCGCCCCCCGCGCGGCGACCGAGAGGCCGCCGAGGTGCCGCTCGAGGCTCTCACGGGCGCGCTCCAGCTCGCTGTTGAACGCGTCCTCGACCGCCGGGAGCCCCCAGCCCCGCGCGGCGAGTGCCTCCCGGAGCGCCCCTCCCGCCGGGCCGCGGAAACCCGCGCACGCGGTCTCCGCTCGCGCGAAGTCGCCCGACGCGCACGCCACGCGGAACGCATCGCCGGTCCGCCGGTCTCCACGAAGCCGCGCGAAGAAGATCGCGCGCTCGATGGCGACCGTCGCCGCGCCGACCGAGACGGCGAGAATAGCCCACATGACGGGCCCGCCATGCGCGAAAAGACTCAGCATTCCATTCCCCAGTGCTACTATTCGCTGAATCATGCTACCGGCCCCTCGGCCGCTGTCAAGGTCTCTTTCGCTTGCCCGTGGACGCGGTCAGGCGTATACTGGGATGCGCCTGCGGTGACCCGCGGGCCGAGGTGTGTGTTATGCGAGGCGTGATGGCGACAAACAGCGTTCTCCGGAGACTCGGGGCGGCGGCGCTCGCGGCGTTCTACCTCTTCGTCGCGACGGGCGCGGACCTGTTCCACACATGTGGTCGCGGCGGGGAACGACACGCGGGCCTTATCGAGCTGCGCGGCGCCGCCGACACGCATGAGTCCGGGCCCTTCTGTGAATCGGGCGTCCCCTGCGCCGCCTGCCAGTTCCTTTCCGGACACAACGCGCTCATCGGAAGCCCTTCCGCTCTCAACGCGGGTGAAGCTGTCGGGCCCCCGCTCCTCGGCGAGCGTATCCTGCCGGCCAGGGACAGCCTCCGTTTCTGCTTCGCCGTCCGCGCGCCTCCGGCGTAGTCCCTCTTCCATCTGACGTCAGTCATGGTATTGAACGCCGGCCGGGCCGCGGTCGAGTCCCGGCCAGGCCGGGCTCGGCAATCGCACGGAGGACTACGCATGAGGAGGTTTCTGAGGCTCGGCTGTCTCGCGCTCGGGGCGCTCGCCGTGGCGCGCTCAAGCCCTGCCCAGGAGATCGGCCGATCCTGGCAGGACTTCAATCCGGACATATCCATCATCATTGATGGTTTCTTCCACTATGACGATTCCGACGAGGGGCTCGGGCATGTCCTGTCCGAGGTCGCAGGCTTCGGCCATGTTCACGCAGGCGAAGAGCATCACCATCACGGCCCCGAGGCCGGCTTCAATCTGAATCATCTGGAGCTCGCGCTCTCGGGCGAGATCGACCCGGCCTTCAAGGGCCGCGCGATAGTCGGCGTCACGCCGGAGGGCGCGGAACTCGAGGAGGCCGTCATTGAAACCACGAGCCTGCCGGGCGGGGTGGGCATGAAGTTCGGCAAGTTCTTCTCGGACTTCGGGAGGATCAATCCCCAACACAGCCACGAGTGGGACTTCACGGACGCACCGCTCGTGAACCTGCTGATGTTCGGCGCCCATGGCGTGAACGATATCGGCGCCCAGGTGTCGTGGCTCGTGCCCACGAGGAGCTACCTCCTTCTTGGCGCCGAAGCGTTTCAGGGGGACAACGAGGCGACGTTCCCGTACATCGGCGGAGAGCCACTGCCGGAGCTCGGGGGCCCCCGCATGGGAGTCGGTTGGGTCAAGTGGGCTCCTGACATCGGCGAGAGGCACGGTCTACAGCTCGGCGCCTCGTACGGGTTCGGAGCCAGGCAGGAGGCCCACGACGGAGACGCCGACGGGACGCTCGACCATTGGCTCGATGGCGGTGCCCGCTTCTGGGGGCTCGACCTCGTCTACAAGCTTGACAGGCCCGCAGCGTATGGCAGGGGCGATCTCCTGTTCCAGTGCGAGTTCATCAGGAGGGACATGGACGTGGAGGTCGTCCGGCACGACCCCAATCCAGCGCTCGTTGGTAAGCACAAGGTGGACGCACAGGACGGCTACTACATGCAGCTCGTCTATGGCTTCGCGCCGCGCTGGAGGGTGGGGCTCCGCTGGGAGGAGGTCGGGCTCACGAACAGGACGGACCTTCCCGACGGCTCGGTCGAGGACAACGATCCCTCGCGCAGGCTCAGCCTGATGTGCGATTTCTCGAACAGCGAGTTCTCGCGCCTGAGGTTCGGCGTGACCCGAGGCGAGTACGCGACCGACGCGGGCGTCCAGGATGTCTGGTCCGTCGCCGTGCAGCTCCAGGTATCGCTCGGGACTCACGGGGCGCACAAGTTCTAGAAGGGAGAATGCGGACATGCTTCGGCCAACGATACGGATTCTGGTGACGGCTGTCGCTCTCCTCTCGGTCGGACAAGCGGCGGCGGCGCTCAACGTCGTAACGACGACCACCGATCTCGCGTCGATCACGCGGGAGATAGGCGGCAACAGGCTCTCGGTCGATAGCCTTCAGGATGGCACGCGCGACCCGCACTTCCTCCAGGCGAAGCCGAGCTACATCATGCTCGCGCGGCGGGCCGACCTCTGGATCAGGATCGGGATGGAGCTTGAGATCGGCTACGAGCCGGTGATCATCGATTCCTCCCGCAACGCCCGGATCCGGCCGGGAAGGCCGGGACACCTCGATGTTTCGGAGCGCGTACTCAGGCTCGACGTCCCCTCCGCGAAGGTCGACCGTTCGATGGGGGACGTCCACCCTCAGGGGAATCCGCACTACTGGCTGGACCCGCTGAACGGCCGCATCATCGCGGAGACGATCTGCGAGCGGCTGAGGGAGCTGGATCCCCCGGGCGCGGAGGCGTACGACGCCGGTCTCGCCGCCTTCAAGCGGAAGCTCGATACGGCGATGTTCGGCGAGGGCGCGGTCGCCGCGCTCGGCGGAGACGAGCTCTGGGAGCTGAGCCGGTCGGGAGCCCTCGACGCCGCTCTCGAGTCTAGGGGTATCGTTTCCGGTGGATGGTGCGCCCTTCTCGGGCCGCACAGAGGCGCATGCGTCGCGAGCCACCACCGGAGCTGGAACTACCTCCTCGGCCGCTTCGGCCTGGTTCTCGCCGCGGAACTCGAGCCCAAGCCCGGAATCCCCCCGAGCTCGCGCCATCTCGCCGAGGTGGTCGAGACGGTGAGGGCGAGAGGCGTGAAGGCCATCATGGTCGAGCCCTTCTATCCGCCGAAGGCGGCCGGTTTCGTCGCGGAGCGGACGGGCGCCAGGGTCGTCGTCGCGGCCAACGCGACGGGCGGAGACGAGGCGGCCACGGACTATGTGGCGATGCTCGATTCGTGCGTCCGCAGGCTCGCGGCGGCTCTGGGAGGAGGCGGGCAATGAGCCTGGCGGAACCCGTCATACGGTGCGAAGAACTGACCGTGGCCTACGGCGACGATGTCGTGCTGCGTGACGTAAGTCTCGACGTCCCACGTGGCGCGTTCCTGCCCTTCGTGGGGCCCAACGGCGCCGGAAAGACCACCCTTCTCAGGACGATCCTCGGGCTGGTCAAGCCGCGCCGCGGCAGGGTTGTGGCGCCCTTCGTCAGGAGGCCTCCGGGCTACGTGCCGCAGCAGAAGGCCATCGACCCCCTGTACCCCGTTTCGACGCGCGGGATCGTTGAGATGGGGTTGTACCCGAAGCTCGGCCCCTGGCGTAGGCCCTCGGCCGACGACCGCCGCGCGGTCGATGGGGCCCTCCGGCGCTTCGGTCTTGAGGCGCACGAGAGGAAGACGTTCGCTGAGCTCTCGGGGGGGATGAAGCAGAAGGCTCCTCTCGCCCGTGCGTTCGCCTCCGGCGCCGAGGTCTTCGTCATGGACGAGCCGACGTCGGAACTCGACGAGCAGTCCGAACACGAGGTCCTGGCGCAACTCCACGCCCTCTCGCGGGATGAGGGGAGGACCGTGCTCCTGGCCCATCACGGCCTCGACAAGATTGCCTCCCTCGCCGAGATGATATGCCTCGTCGACCACGGCCGGACGCGGATCGTTCCCACGTCGGAGGCATCATCTTGGCGGGAGGATGCCCACAGGATGGGGGGCGGGATCAATGTTCAGTGACCTGGCCGATCTCTTCACCATGTTCCCCGCCCCCGTCGTCGCGGGCATCGCCGTCGCGGCGATCTCGTCTCTCCTGGGCGTCTTTGTGATCCTGAAGCGTGTCGTCTTCATCGGCATCGCCCTGTCCGAGGTTGCCGCGTGCGGTGTGGCGGCTGGGCTCGTACTGGGCTTGAGCCCCTTCGCTTGCGCGTGCGTTCTCACGACGCTGGTCGTCGCGGCGCTCGCGTACCCCTTCGAGACGGAGCGGATCCCGCGCGACGCGGTGCTGGGCGTCGTCTTCGTCCTGGCTTCAGCGGCGAGCATCCTCCTGGTTTCGAGGAGCGGCTTCGGCCTGAACGAGGTCAGGTCACTCCTCTACGGGGATCTGATCCTCGCATCCTGGTCCGACGTCGGGGTGATCCTCGGCGTGGTCGTGCCCGTGGCCGCCTACTTCCTGGCGTCGTTCCGTCCGACGCTCTACACGTTCCTCGACCGCGAGACGGCGCGCGCGTCGGGCCTCCGAGTGACACTCTGGGAACTCGGCTTTTTCCTCGCGTTGGGCCTGGCGGTCTCGGCCGCGTCGAAGATCGCGGGGGCGCTCCTCGTCTTCTGCTACCTGGTCGTTGCGCCCTCTGCGGCGCTGCTCATAGCCCGGCGCCTGTGGGCGGTGATGCTGGGGAGCGCCGTTGTCGCTGTTTTCGCGACACTGGGTGGGCTATACTTGTCCTTCAGCCGCGACCTCCCGACGAATCAGACCGTGGCCGCGCTCGCGTGCGTGGCCTTCGGAGGTGCGGCGGCCTGGCGTGTCATCCGGTTCGTGATGGCGCGCGCTCGCGGGACGGCGGAGGGATCGGTCGAAGGGGAAAGGCGATGCTCGGCAGATACAGGCTGAACGGGGACGACGTCGACTCGCTCGAGCTCAAGGCGCTGGTCGTCACGCGGGGCGTCAACATCTCGCCCTTGGTCTTCGAGCGGTTCAGCGGGAGCCACCGCGTCTCGCCGCCCGGCGACCCGACGGCGTGTGACTGCTTCCTCCTGCCGGATGGTTCGGTCGTCCACGCGGCGAACGTGGGCGAGCGCTCGCCGTTCGCGCTCGGCGTCGGCGAAGACGGGAAGCCCGTGCTCAAGTACGCGGGCCGCGACCTCACGCAGGTCGAATTGCCTCCCGCGACGGCCTTCTACGAGCAGAGAACGTCCAGCGGCGTGCCATTCAAGGGCACAGCGGTGCTCCAGGGCCTGGACGTCCTCTCGTTCTTCTACCTCTGGCCGTGCGACTACGCGAAGGCGGGCTTCGCGTGCCAGTTCTGCAACGCAGGGGGCTACACGCAGGCTCTCGCCGCCGCGGGGAAGGCGCTGTCGCCCTCGCCCTCTGCGCGCGACGTGGCGGAGATCGTGGACTACGCCGTGAACAGGGAGCCTGTGGCGTCGTACGTTCAGATCACGGGCGGCTCCTCGATGGACCCCGGGGCCGAGGTCGGCCACGTCGTGGAGATGCTCCGCGAGATCGACCGCGTCGCGGGGCTCGGGAACGTCGAAGGCGAGATTCTCGTCTACACCTCGCCTCCCGCCGACCCCGCGATCATCGCCGACGTCTTCGATGCCGGCGCCGACCGGGTCGCGTGCGACATCGAGGTCTGGAACCCAAACTATGCCGCGCGCATCACCCCCGGCAAGTGGCGCTTCGCGGGGCGGGAACGGCAGCTCGCGACGCTCGAGTTCATCGCGGAGAGGTACGGCCCCAACAGGGCGTGCAGCGCGTTCGTGGTGGGCGTCGAGCCGGCGGACAGCTTCCTGGAGGGGGCCCGGTACCTGGGCGAGCGCGGGATCGTGCCCATCGCATCCGTGTGGCTGCCCCATGGCCGACCGGTCGAAGGCAAGGCCGAGGCGCCGGGCCTGGACTTCTACCGGAAGGTCATCGACGGCCTGGCCGAGATCTACGACAGGTACGGCTGCGAGCCTCCCGGCGATGCCGGGTTCAACGTGTGCCTGTGCCGCGACACCTGGAGGCACCGCCGCAAGAGGAGGAGATGCTCCTGCAGCGGGTCAGGTTCTCCTGGGGCGGGTCAGTCCTGGTGACATGAGCAGGAGGTCGAAACACATGACGCGCACCGTGAGCCTCGTCGAGATGGACGAGGGACAGGCGGGGACGGTCAGGGAGCTCGCTGGCGGCCTCGCCTTCGTGCGGAGGATCGAGGCGATGGGTCTGCGCCCCGGCATCGCGCTCGTCAAGACGAGCGGCTCCGCCATGTGGGGGCCAGTCACCGTGAGGGCGGGCAACATCCAGCTCGCGCTGGGTCACGGGATGGCCTCCAGGGTGCTCCTCGATGTCGAGATCGGCGAGAAGGGGCAACGCCATGCGTAGGGTGCTCCTCGTCGGGAACCCGAACGTCGGGAAGAGCGTCGTCTTCGACAGGCTCACGGGCGTCTACGTCGTCGCCTCGAACTACCCGGGCACGACCGTCGAGTTCACGCGGGGCCGGATGCGCCTGGGCGCCGAGCAGGCGGAGGTGATCGACGTCCCCGGGACGTACTCCCTCGAGCCCACCTGCGCCGCCGAGGAAGTGGCCGTCCGGATGCTGGACGGGATCGCGGTCGACGACGTCGTCGTGAACGTCGTGGACTCGACCAACCTCGAACGCAGCCTCAACCTGACCCTGCAGCTCCTCGCGCGCCGAAGGCCGATGGTCGTCGCCCTCAATCTCTGGGACGAGACGAAGCACACCGGCATCGAGATAGACGTGCCGAAGTTGGAGGCCGCGCTCGGCCTTTCCTGCGCTCCTCTCGTGGCGGTCACAGGGATGGGCGTGAAGGACCTGGTCGAGAGGATCGGCCTCGCACGTCCGTCCATGGTGTCCTTCGATCAGGCGAGGAGGTGGGAGGAGATCGGGCGGATCGTCGGCGAGGTTCAGCGGGTGACCCACAGGCACCATACTTTTCTGGAGAGGTTCAGGGACGCCTCGATCCGGCCGTTTCCCGGCCTCTTCATCGCCGCTGGGGTGCTCTTGGCGGCCTTCGAGATCGTGAGGCTCATAGGCGAGGGGCTGATCGGGTACGTCCTCGGCCCACTCTTCGAGGGCCTGTGGGCGCCTGTCATGATGCGGCTGTCCGGTCTCCTCGGGGGGAGCGGTTTCTTCCATCAGCTCCTGATAGGCGACCTCGTCGACGGCGGGATCAGCTTCGCGGAGTCCATGGGCCTCCTGACAACGGGGCTCTACGTGCCGCTCGCCGCGGTGCTGCCTTACGTATTCGCGTTCTACCTCGTGCTCTCGTTCATCGAGGACACGGGCTACCTACCGCGTCTGGCCGTGCTCCTCGACGGGGTCATGCACCGCGTGGGGCTTCACGGCATGGGCGCGATCCCCATCCTCCTCGGACTCGGGTGCAACGTCCCGGGCGCGCTCGCCACGAGGATAATGGAGACGAGGCGCGAGCGCTTCATCGCGATGACACTGATCGCCATCGCGACCCCCTGCATGGCGAAGACCTCGATGATCGTCGGTTTGGCGGGCCGCTTCGGGGCGGCGGGTCTTGCGCCGATCTTCATCGCGCTCTTCTTGGCGTGGCTCGTCATCGGGAAGCTGCTCGCGTGGCTGGTGAAGGGCGAGAGCCCGGAGATCCTCGTCGACATCCCTCCGTACCGGTTCCCGCACGTCCGGGCCCTGGCGAAGAAGCTCTGGATGAGGATGGCCGGCTTCTTTCGGGAGGCCGTGCCTTGGGTCCTGGCCGGCGTCTTGCTCGTGAATGTGCTCTACTTCAGCGGCGTCATGAGGCTCATGGGCCGGCTCGCCTCGCCGGTGGTGAGGGGCGTCCTCAGCCTGCCCGACGAGGCGGCCGGCGCGCTCGTGGTCGGCTTTCTCAGGAAGGACGTCGCCGTGGGGATGCTCGCGCCGCTCGGGCTGGGTCTCAGGCAGACCGTCGTCGGCTGCGTGGTGCTCTCGATGTACTTCCCCTGCGTGGCCACGTTCGCCGTCATGCTCAGGGAGCCGGGCGCCAGGGACATGCTGAAGGCCTCCGTCGTGATGGTCGGTTCGGCGCTCGCGGGAGGGGGGCCTTCTGAACTTGGCGATGTATGCCGCGGCACGTAGTCCATGATGGGTTCGCGGGCTTGACGGCGGCTAAGAAGAGCTGAGGGGGTGCTTTCGGTGTGCTGGGCCGGAATCGGCGCGAGGCTCGCCTCGCTCCACCTCGCGGGAGACGGGCGGAGGCGCGAGGCGCAGGCCTTCTTCGACCTCGTGCTCGGGAGCCTCGGCGGATCGCAGACGGTCCTCGACCTGGGAGCGGGAACGGGCTTCCTGAGCGTTGAGATCGCAACGAGCTTGCCCGGCGGCAGAGTCGTCGCTGCGGACGCCTCAGAAGCGATGCTCAAGCGCCTTGCGCGACGGGCGACAGCGGAAGGCGTGGCCGACCGCGTGCGTACACTGATGGCCGACGCGGGGGCGACGGGGCTCGAAGGCGGTTCCGTGGACGTGGCCGTGTCGAACGCGCTTCTGCACGAACTCGCCCGCCCGGAGAGCGTCCTTCGTGAAGCCTTCCGCGTCCTCAAGCCGGGCGGAGCGGCGTTCTTCAGAGACCATGCGCCCGGTCCCTTCTGGAAGCTCATGAGGGTCGTCCACGGCCGGGGCGCGCGGGGGCCTCTGGACGCGGCGCGCCTGGGGGCGCTCCTGGCGGGCGCCGGGTTCCTTGATGTGCGGGTCGTCCTCCAGGGAGGCTGGCTCACAGGCGCGGGCAGGAAGCCATGATGACGCGTAGACGCACCACCTCAGGCGAAGGCGGCGACGCGGAGCGCACCGCCGTCATCCTCGACTCCGTGGCGGACGGCGTCTTCACCGTCGACCGAGATTGGAGGATCACGTTCTTCAACCGCGCGGCCCAGGAGATCACCGGCATCCCCCGCGAGGAGGCGCTCTCGCGGCCGTGCCGCGAGGTGTTCCGCGCAAGCATCTGCGAGTCAGCCTGCGCGCTGAAGAAGACGCTTGCCGACGGCAGACCGGTCGTGAACGCCCGCGTCGAGATCGTGCGCTCGGACGGTCGGCGTATCCCGATCAGCATCTCGACGGCGATACTCCGCGACGCGAAGGGCGAGCTTCTCGGTGGCGTCGAGACCTTCCGGGACCTCTCGGAGGTCGAGGCGCTGCGCAAGGAGCTCGCGGGCTCGTACTCGTTCGCCGACATGGTCGCGAAGAGCGCTTCGATGCGCGCCGTCTTCGCGGTCCTGCCGCGGATAGCCGAGTCGGGCTCGACCATCCTCGTCACGGGTGAATCGGGCACCGGCAAGGAGCTCGTCGCGCGCGCGATTCACTCGCTCTCGCCGAGGAAGAAGAGGCGCTTCGTCGCGGTGAACTGCGCGGCGCTCCCCGAGACGCTCCTCGAGTCCGAGCTCTTCGGCCACGTGGCCGGCGCCTTCACCGACGCCAGGCGCGACCGCAAGGGCCGCTTCGCGGAGGCCGAGGGCGGCACGCTCTTCCTCGACGAGATCGCCGACATCCCGTCCGCCGTCCAGGCGAAGCTCCTGCGCGTCCTCCAGGGAGGCGAGTACGAACCCGTGGGTTCGAGTTCGACCGTGAAGGCCGACGTGAGGATCGTCTGTGCGACGAACCGCCCTCTCGAAGACTTGGTGAAGGAGGGCCGCTTCAGGCAGGACCTGTACTACCGCGTCAACGTCGTCCGCGTCGCGCTCCCCCCCGTGCGCGAGCGCATGGAGGACATCCCGCTCCTCGTGGAGCACTTCCTCTCACGGCTCGCCGGCCTCCGGGGAACGCCGAAGCCGGAGGTCTCGCAGGAGGTCATGGCGTGCTTCCTCTCGCACGACTGGCCGGGCAACGTCCGCGAGCTCGAGAACGCCGTCGAACATGCGCTGGCGCTCGCCGGCTCCGGACGGATCGAGCCCGTGCACCTGCCGGCTCATCTCGTGCCAGGACCGGGTGAGCCCGCTCCGGGGCTCACGCTCCTGGAGATCGAGAGGCGCACCATCGTCGAGGCCTTGAAGCGGAACGACTGGCGCCGCCTGGCCGCGGCGCGCGAACTCGGCATCAACAAGACCACACTCTGGCGCAAGATGAAGTCGCTGGGGATCAGGGATCCAGAGCCCCGGTAGCTGGGGTGCAGTCCGCACCCGGCCCGACGGTTCCGGTTACATTCTGCACCCGCGCTCTCGACCTCCACCTGTTCTCCGCAAGCCGCAACTGTCCGTCTCCTCGTGAGTTGCGTACGGGGGCGGGCCCGAAGCGCCATGGCACGGTTCATGCTAACCGTGAGACATCGGGAGGAACGCGTGAAGGTCGCGGTCCCTGTCTTCGAAGGGCGCGTCTCGCCAGCCTTCGACTGGGCCGAAAGGCTCGTCGTAGCGGAGCTGGTCGACGGACGCGAGACCGGACGCGCGGAGGCGAGCCTGGCGGGAGAGACGCCTCCGGGGCGCGTCGAGCGGCTCGCCTCGCTCGGCGTCGAGGCGCTCCTATGCGGGGCGATCTCCGAGCCGCTCCTCGCCCTCGCCGAGGCGAAGGGCGTGAGGGTCGTCCCGTGGGTGTGCGGCGACGCCGAGGAGGTACTCGCGGCGTTCGCGCGGGGCGAGTTCCCCTCGGAGAGATACGCGATGCCGGGATGCTGCGGGAGGCGCCTGCGGTGGGGACATGGTCGCAAGGGCGGGCGACGCGGGAGAGGGGGGTGTGGGCGATGAGGATTGCCGTGAGCGCGAAGGGCGCGGACCTCGACAGCCCCGTCGACGAGAGGTTCGGCAGGGCTCGGGGGTTTATGCTGGTGGATGGCGAGACGTGGGCGTCCGAGCACATTCCCAACACGCGGAACCTCGAGGCCGCCCAGGGCGCCGGCATCCAGGCGGCGAGGCTCGTCGCCGGGAAGGGGGCGGAGGTCGTCGTCACGGGCCACGTGGGTCCGAAGGCGTTCAGGACGCTCACGGCCGCCGGGATCAAGGTCGTCGCGGGAGCGTCCGGGACCGTGCGCGAGGCGGTCGAGGCGTTCGTCTCCGGAAAGCTAAGGGGTGCCGAGTCGGCCGACGTGGAGAGCCACTGGTGAGACAATGCCGGGAATGAATGGAACCGGCCCGCTGGGCTTGGGGCCCATGACGGGCAGGGCGATGGGCTTCTGCGCGGGACGGGTCGTCGAGGACGGTCGGGGCGGCACGAGGATCGTGGTGCCGTCGGAGTGGGCGGGGCTCCCACAGGAGGCCGCCGGAGGATATCGGGCGGGCGCGCGCGAAGTCGTCCGCCAGAATCGGAAGGAGGCAGTCATGCCGGGTGGAGACAGGACTGGACCGATGGGAATGGGGCCCGTGACGGGACGCGGGGCCGGGTTCTGCGCGGGGTTCCCCGTGCCGGGATACATGAACCCTATGCCGGGCCGGGGCTTCGGCAGAGGGTTCTTCGGCAGGGGCGGAGGCGGTCGCGGTCGCGGCTTCCGACACAGGTACTTTGCGACAGGGGTCCCCGGTTGGGCGTGGTTCGGCGGGGAACCGTGGGGCGCTCCACCACCCGCGCCGGAGCAGGAGGTCGAGGCTCTGAAGCGCCAGGCCGAGTTCTTCGAGCAGTCGCTGGGCGAGATCAGGAAGCGCATCGACGAGCTCGAAGCGGCAGCGAAGAAGGACGAGTAGCGCCGGCCGCCGGCGAAGGAGAATGCCATGCCCAGAGGGGACGGAACAGGTCCCCCGGGTGGACGCGCGCCGGGTCGAGGCCAGGGCGCGGGGCGCGGGAGGATGGGACCCGCCGGCCCCGGCGGCGAGTGCGTCTGTCCGAGCTGCGGGCGCACGGTCCCTCACGAGCGAGGCGTGCCATGTTCGAGCATCGAGTGCCCGTCGTGCGGCGCGGCGATGACGCGGCGGAGATAGCGGAGCCCGAGTGCGAACCGACTGTCGTGCCGAGATCGGCACCCGCAACGAGCCGGCCTTCCTCACGGAGGGGCGGTCCGAAGCGATCTGCGGCCGGAGACGCGCCGTTGTCGCCGTCGCGAGCGGCAAGGGCGGGACCGGCAAGACCACAGTCGCCGTGAACCTCGCCGTCACTGCGGCGCGCTCCGGCCGACAGGCGGCGCTCGTCGACTGCGACGTCGAGGCGCCGAACGCGCACCTCTTTCTCCGGCCCGAGATCGCGCGGAGCGACCCGGCCTTCGTGCCCGTGCCGGTCGTGGACGAATCGAAGTGCACCGCATGCGGCGAGTGCGGCTCGTTCTGCAGGTACAGCGCCATCGTCTCCCTCAAGACCAAGCCGCTCCTCTTCCCCGAGCTCTGCCACGGCTGCGGCGGGTGCGTGCTCGTCTGCCCGACCGGGGCGATCACGGAGGGAAGACGCGAGATCGGCCGCGTTGACGAGGGCCACTCGGACGGGGTGGCCTTCGCGGGGGGCGCGCTCCGGATAGGCGAGGCGATGTCGCCGCCGCTCATCAGGCAGGTGAAGGCGCGCGCGCCCCTCGAAGGGCTCGTGATCCGCGACGCTCCTCCCGGCGCCGCATGCCCGGCGGTGGAGGCGGTGCGCGGCGCTGACCTGGTGCTGCTCGTGACCGAGCCGACGCCCTTCGGCCTGAACGATCTTGGGATCGCGGTCGAGACCGTGCGCAGGCTCTCCATCCCGTTCGGGGTCGTGGTCAATCGTGCCTCGCAGGACCGCCCCGAGGCGCGGCAGTGGTGCACGGAGCGCGGGATCGACGTGATCGCCGAGTTCCCGGACGACCGTCGCGTGGCGGAGGCGTACTCGCGCGGGTGCCTGGTCATCGATGCGGTTGAAGGCGTGCGCCCTCTCTTAGACGTGCTGCTGGGCGAGGTCGAGAGGCGGCTCCCGCGGTGAAGGAACTCGTCATCATCAGCGGCAAGGGCGGCACGGGCAAGACGAGCGTCGCGGCGTCGTTCGCTGCTCTCGCGGCCGGCGACTCGGTCATTGCCGACTGCGACGTGGACGCCGCTGATCTGCACATCGTCCTGGGGCCGCGCGTCGAGAGACATGAGGAGTTCAAGGCCGGCCGCGTCGCACGGATCCGCCAGGACGGCTGCATCGGCTGCGGGGCGTGCCTCGCGCGCTGCCGATTCGACGCCGTGAGGCGAACCGAGGGGGCCGAGGGCACTCAGCTCTTCGCCATCGACGAGACCGCCTGCGAGGGCTGCAGTGTCTGCGTGCGTTTCTGCCCGGCGAAGGCCATCGACTTTCCCGAAAGGACCGCCGGTGAGTGGTTCGTCTCGGAGACGCGCTTCGGTCCGCTCGTCCATGCGAGGCTCGCGCCGGGACAGGAGAACTCCGGCAAGCTCGTTACGATCATCAGAAAGGAGGCCCAGGGGCTCGCCGAGGGGAATGGCGCGAAACTCGTGATAGCCGACGGCTCGCCGGGGATCGGCTGCCCGGTGATCGCCTCGCTCACGGGCGCCACGCTCGCCCTTATCGTCACCGAGCCGACGGTCTCGGGACTCCACGACTTCGGCAGGGCGGCGGAACTGGCTGCGAGACTCGGCGTGCCTGCGGCCGTCTGCGTGAACAAGTGGGATGTCAACCCCGGGATGGCCGACGAGATCGAGGCCGGCGCCCGCGCGGCGAAGATCACTGCTCTCGGGCGCATTCCCTACGACGCCGACGTAACGGAGGCTCAGATCGAGCGCCGGGCGGTCGTCGAGCATGGGGACGGCCCGGCCGCGGATGCGATCCGCAGCCTCTGGCGCGAGGTCGAGGCGCTGCTCGGGACCGCCCGAGCCCGGGTAGCAGGGGGCATGCATGGGTGAGAAGGCAGGACACGGGTGTAGCTCCTCTCACGATGAACTCGAGGCGAAGGTCGGCGAGCGCATGCGAACGGTCCGGCATGAGATCCTCGTGCTATCGGGCAAGGGCGGCGTGGGGAAGTCCACGGTCTCCGTGAACCTCGCGGCGGCGCTCGCCGACTCGGGGCGACGCGTCGGCCTGCTGGATGTGGACGTCCACGGCCCGAGCGTGCCGAAGCTCCTCGGCCTCGAAGGCCGAGCGATTGGTGTCGCCGAAGGCGGTCTCATGCTGCCCGTCGAGGCGGCGGGGCTGCGCGTGATGTCGGTGGGCTTCCTCCTCCAGGATGCCGCGGATGCGGTGATCTGGCGGGGGCCCATGAAGCACACGGTTATCAGGCAGCTCCTGGGCGAGACCGCGTGGGGCGAGCTCGACTACCTGGTGATCGACGCGCCGCCAGGCACGGGCGACGAGCCGCTCTCGGTGTGCCAGCTCCTTCCGGACGCGGACGGTGCCGTAGTCGTCACGACGCCCCAGGACGCCTCGACCGCGAACGTGCGCAGGTCGATCACATTCTGTCGCCAGCTGAATACGCGTGTCCTGGGTGTGGTCGAGAACATGTCCGGTTTCGTCTGCCCCCGCTGCGGCGGGCGCGTGGACATCTTCAAGGTCGGAGGAGGAAGGCGCCTCGCCGAGGAGGCGGGCGCGCCCTTCCTGGGTGCCGTGCCGCTCGACGCAGCCGTTGTCGAGTCGGCGGACTCCGGCTCCCCCTTCGTGCGGCGCCTTCCCGGCTCGGCCGCCACGAAGAGCTTCGAGGCCGTCGTGGCCTCGCTCCTCGCGACCATCGAGGCCGTCGCTGCGCCGCTGGCGCGGGTGCAGCCCGGGAGTCGTGAGGCCGTGGCTGAGGGCTCGAGCGGAAAAGGAAAGGACGGACCCATGCGCATCGCGATCCCGCTGGCGGAAGGGAAGCTCTCGCAGCACTTTGGCCACTGCGAGATGTTCGCTCTGGTCGACGTGGCCGAAGGCAAGGTCTCCTCGCGCGAGGACGTGCCCGCGCCCGAGCACCAGCCGGGGCTCCTGCCGCGCTGGCTCGCCTCGAAGGGCGCGAACGTGATCATCGCCGGCGGCATGGGCGCCCGCGCGCAGGGCCTCTTCGCCGAGCATGGGATCAAGGTTCTGGTCGGCGCCCCCAGCGACGAGCCCGAGAGGCTCGTCGAGGCGTACCTCGCCGGCACCCTGGTCACCGGCGAAAACGTCTGCGACCACTGATCGACAGGGCATGAGGACAAGACTTCGTGAGCGAAGGCGCCAGCATCCGAGCCGGGCCGACGGTCTTCGACCGCGTCCGCTCTTTCCCGCCGATGGTCCCGAGGCGCATCTTCCTGACGAAGGGCGTCGGCAGGGACCACGAGAAGCTCGCGAGCTTCGAGGCGGCGCTCCGCGACGCCGGCATCGCGTATCTGAACTTGGTCAGGGTCTCTTCGATCGTTCCGCCTGGCGCGAAGATCATACCCAGGGAGGCCGGTCTCCGGCTCCTCAAACCCGGCGAGATCACTTTCGCCGTGCTGGCGGAGAGCTCCACCGAAGAGCCTCACCGGCTGATCGCGGCGTCGATTGGCGTGGCCCTCCCTCGCGACCTCGGGCGCCACGGTTACCTCTCAGAGCACCACTCGCACGGTCAGACCGACGAGGAGACGGGCGACTACGCCGAGGACCTGGCGGCGCAGATGCTCGCATCGACACTTGGCGTGCCGTTCGACCTGACGAAGGCGTACGACGTGAGGCGGCAGCAGCACACGGTGGGAGGCTCGATCGTCCGCACGGCGAACTGCACCCAGTCGGCGGTGGGCGACAAGAACGGCCTCTGGACGACAGTCCTCGCAGCGGCGGTCATGCTGTAGCCCGCGCGACCGGGGGTGGAAAGGAAGAAGGACGTGAGCGAGTTCGAGGACACAGTCAGGAAAGTCGAACACGAGTTCGGTGGGGTATGGATTCCGGTCCGATTCCTGCCGGAATCCCTGGAAGCCGGCGCGCACATGCGCTTCTGCGAG
>Ga0172364_10001674_pt1 | contig 17246 bp, 13 predicted proteins | sample LakKivSesite10cm_FD_114545 | JGI IMG/M metagenome (GOLD analysis project Ga0172364, IMG submission 114545) | Sediment microbial communities from Lake Kivu, Rwanda - Sediment site 10cm | ecosystem: Environmental > Aquatic > Freshwater > Lake > Sediment | place: Rwanda: Western Province, Lake... | reverse complement strand
TGGACCGCTCGGCGCTGGCCCCGCTGGGCGCCGGGCCGGTCGTCGCGGCGGCGGGGCTGCTGGAGTTGATGCGGACGTTCCAGGACCGCACCGAGCTGTGGCGCCGCACTGGCGGCGTCCACGCCTGCTCGCTGGCGCGGGCGGGCGAGCTGGTCCTCCTGGCCGAGGACGTCGGCAGACACAACGCCTTCGACAAGGTCGTCGGGCGGGCGCTGCTGGAGGACGTCCCGCTGGACGACAAGCTGGTGCTCACGACGGGGCGCCTGTCGGCGGAGATCGTTTCCAAGGCGGTGACGGCCGGCGCGGGGCTGCTGGTCAGCCGCGGCGCCCCCACCGCGCTGGCCGTGCGGCTGGGCTCGCGCTTCGGGGCAACGCTGGTCGGCTTCGCCCGCGCCGGTCGGCTGAACGTCTACTGCGGCTTCCACCGCGTGACGGGGGCCGGCGCCCCGGCGTCTACTGCACCTTAGGCGAATTGTCCGGCTTCTCCGAAGGGCGATCCCACTGCCCCGCGCACATGCGAGCCACTTTGATCCTCGCCCGCGGGAGCCCCGGTAGCAGTCCGTTGACGAAGCCGCCCGGCCGAGGCGGTCTGGTACGGTTCGACGGTTTAGGTTAGGCTGCTCCCATGGTCCATGCCTCAAGCCCAAGCAGGAAGGAAGGTATCGCTGCCGTACCTCCGGGGATGGCACACCGTTCATTCAAGAGCGATGCGGAGTTTCTTGCGTATATCTCGATGGGGGCCGTGGGCGTGCGGCAGACCGTGAAGGACCTTCGCGCGCAGGGGCACGATCCTCTCGTGCTGGAACGGGGTTCAGATGACTTCAAGCTCTGGAAGAGCACGCGGATCAAGGGCTGGCGCGTGCCCGACGTCCTGTGCGTCAACGACGCCAAGCGCGTGGAGGTCCGGGCCAAGAGCCAGTTCAGGATCAGCGGCTCCCACTCCGTTGGCAGGGCCGAGCGGCACTGGTCGTTCGGGCTTTCCGACAGCGACTACATGGCCTTCCCAGTCTGCCGTCTGAGGGGCCCGCGACCCATCGACTGGGAGGCATCGGACCTGATCCAGTACGTGCGGGTGGGAGACATGAAGGCCGCCTTTGACGCGAAACAGACGATCACCACGGAACCCAAGGCGGCCTCCCAGGGGGCAGAAGTGCAGGTTGTCTGGCCGACAGCTGTCGCCGCGGAGCCCGGGCTCGTAGTCGAGGTGAGCGACCGGCGCGTCGCGTATGTGCCTTCCGGCGGCACTCGCCGGGCCTTCTGTCAGCTGCATCGGAGGAAGAACGTGCGCCTTCTCCCACAGGTCCGACAAGGGCAGACCGTCGAGGCTGACCGAGTCCTGGCATCGGTTGTTCCGGTTACGCGCGCCGTACCCCTCGGGCCAGCGGTCGGAGTGGACCACTACGTTGCGGAACTGTCCTCCGCGAACGAGCGCGTTCGCTTCGCGGCAGCCAAGGCGCTCTCCGGGTTCCCCAGCGAGACGGCGGACCCGGCGCTCCTGGCGCGAGTGGCAGACACGGCAGACCACATCTTCGTTCGTCTCGAAGCCGCAGCCAGCCTCGTTCGCCACGGGCGGAGCGAAGGGTGGGAATTCCTGGCGCGAAAGCTGAAGGACCAGTTCGCCGAGAACCGTCTGGAAGCCTGCATCGTGCTGGCGGAGATCGACGCGGATGAAGCAAGGGCGCTGTTGATGCGCAAGTTGGCGGAGCAAGACGAGTGCGTCGACGTCCGGGCGGGAGCGGCATGGGCGCTGGGCGAGCACCGTCACGTGACGGCGATGCGAAGCCTTGCGGCTGCCTTCGCCTCGGCCCCGGAGCAGATTCGCGTCGAGGCCGCCCGGGCACTGACGAAGCTGGCCCGGGCCCATCGCTCGGGAGTGCTCGACCTGTTCGTCTCTGTCGCGGACGAGGCCAGGCCGGCGGTCGCGTTCGCGCTGCGCACCGGGGCCGCGGCGACGGTGGACGATCTGGCGCGAGCGATGAAATCCGACGACATGCGGCAGTGGATTGCCTACGTCATCGGGACCGGACAGAGCGTTGACGAGATCGAGAAGCTGAAGTCCCTGGACGGGCAAGTGTACTTCGCAGCTACGCTGCTATGGAAGATGCTGACCAGCGGCATCTACGACCTGGAAGAGTACGGATGAGGCTGCCTGAACCGTTGTACACGACCGGAACCGGCGAAGCCTACGTTGGCGACGCCCGCGGACTGCTGGACAGGTTGCCCGAAGCTTCGGTCGATCTGGTCTTCACGTCCCCCCCGTTCGCCCTCCAGCGACAGAAGGCTTACGGCAACAGGGCCCAGGCGGAGTACGTCGACTGGTTGCTGTCCTTCGCGCCCGGGGTACGGCGGGTGCTCAATGAGACCGGCAGCTTCGTGATCGACATGGGCGGCGCCTATCGGAAGGGCCTGCCCATCCGGTCTCTCCACCAGTACCGCTACCTGATCCGAATGTGCGATGAGCAGGACTTCCGCCTTGCCGAGGACTTCTTCTGGTACAACCCTGCGAAGCTGCCTTCGCCCATCGAGTGGGTGAATAAGCGGAAGCTCCGCGCGAAGGACGCCGTGAACACCTTGTGGTGGTTCTGCAAGGCCGACTCCCCCAAGGCGAACATCTCCAACGTCCTTGCGCCCTTCTCAGAACGCATGAAGCGGTTGATGCAGGACCCGCAGAAGTGGTACACGCCCAAGAAACGCCCATCGGGCCATGACATCAGCGCGGGTTTCAGCGAGATCACCCCGGAGAAGAACGGGGCCATTCCGCCAAACCTGCTTCAGATCCCGAACACCGAGAGCAACTCCTTGTACCTGCGCCTGTGCAAGGCTGTCGGCGTCGTCGGACACCCCGCACGCTTCCCCCAGCGGTTGCCCGAGTTCTTCATCAGGTTCCTGACCGACCCCGGCGACGTGGTGCTCGACATCTTCGCCGGTTCCAATACCACCGGAGCTGCCGCCGAGGCCCTCGGCAGGCGATGGATCGCGTTCGAGCTGGACCACGCTTATCTCGCCGCCTCGGCCTTCCGCTTCATGGGCGGCGCGCCGGTGAGCGAAGTGAAGCTCCTGTACGGGCAGCTTTCCCAACGCCGTGCAAGGGGCATCCCAGTCCTGTTCCGGACTCCTTCCCCGGCGTCGGGACCCGATGACCGCGCGGCGGATGGTGCGGCCTCGCGCGTGGCCGACACCCCGTTGTTCAGCCGCGATTCGCGTGCTGTTGCCGGCTAGAACAAGAGAGTACATCCATTTGCTAACTGCTCTTTCGTCTCGTTTCGGAACTGTTGCGGTCCTTCTGGCCGGGGGAGCGGTTGCGGCGGCGGGGGCGGGCAAGGCGGCGCCGGGGGCGCGGCCGGCGCCGACATCGGCGCCCACGCACCCCAACAGCGACGGGCCGGGCGGGTGGTTCTTCCCCATGCAGCTCAACCTGCCCGACAGCCTCCGGGGCGGCTGGAAGCCGCGCCGGGCGGGACAGCAGTTCCCCATCATGGTCTGGACGCCGCCGCAGGCCAGGCGCATCCGGGCCGTCATGCTGTTCTGCTCGAACACCGACTCGATGGCTCTGTCGGCCCACAAGCCCCTGCGCGAGGTCTGCACCCGTCGCGAGGTGGGCATCGTCTACCTGCGGTTCCTGCCGTTCAACCAGATGGCCATCAAGCCCGAGGGCGGCAAGAGCGTCCAGGACATCCTCGCCCGCGACGCCAACGCTCTGCAGACCATCCTGAACAAGGTGGCCGACAGGAGCGGCATCGCCGAGTACCGCCACGCCCCCTGGGTCACGCAGGGCAAGTCGTCCAACGGGCGGTTCCCCATCAACACGATGTGGGCCCTGCCCGACCGCGTGCTGGCGACGATCACCTGGCACGGCGAGGTGCCGCCCTTCGCCCCGCCGCCCTGGGCCGGCCTCAAGGACCAGACCGTCCTGCACATCAACGTCAACGGCGAGACCGAGTGGGGCGGCACCTGGTATCGCCACGTCCGCCCCTGCCTCCTCATGTACCGCGCAAAGACGGGCGTGCTGCCCCACCAGGTCGTCTCCTGGGGCATCGGCCACGGCGACTACCCCGACGAGACATCCGGCAAGGGCAACCCCACACCGCGAATGAAACGTTCCGCGGTCTGGGACTACATCGCCCTGTGGCTCGACAAGGCCCTGGAGCTTCGCCTGCCGCCCGAAGGCTACCCGACCACCGGGCCGATCAAGCTGAAGCAGGTCGACGACACCGACGGCTACTGCATCGACGCACGCGCGCCGGAGGAACTGCTCCAGATCCCCTACAAGCCGCTCATCCGCGAAGCCGACGGAACGTACAAGGTCAACGCCTACAATGCCCGCGCGCCCAACAGGGGCGAGTCGGCCGAGGATTACGAGAAGTACTACCGCGCCGCGAACCCCTCGGCCGGCGATGAGCAGGTCAGGAAGGACGTGGCCGAGCTGATGAAGTTGCAGGAGCCCAAGGGCCTGAAGGCCAGCCAGCTCATCCGCAAGGCCGCGGACGTTCCCGAGGCCGAACGCAGGAAGATGCTCTGGGTGCCGGACCGCGACACGGCCGAGGCGTGGTTCAAGCTCCACGCCATCAAGGGCCAGAAGTTCGACGTTCCGTGACGGCCGGCGCGCCGCCGCTACGGCGCGGTCCAGTCGAACACGGCCGCCAGGGCGGGAAAGCGGCCGCCGAAGAGGTCATCGTAGACCTGCTGGCAGTCGGCCGGGGCAACCTTGCGGTACAGGCCGGCGACGCTGACGCGCCCCTCGGCCAACCATGCCAGCGCCGCGGCGTAGTTGGCGAAGATGCTTCCGGTGCGGAAGTCGGCCGGCCGGCGGGCCAGCTCCCACTCCCACCCGCTGCGGACGACGGCGTAGCGATGGAACACCGCGTGCAGCAGCGCGTGGCCGAGCATGTCGCTGCACGCCCGCCACGGCACGCCCACCAGCGCCACCTCGCCGCGCTTCCGCACGACCTTGCAGCCGTCCAGCACGGCCTGCTCGTGCCCGGAGCACTCGACGACGAGATCCACCTGGTCGGCCAGGTCCGCGGGCACGGCGGTCTCGACGCGGCAGCGCCCGGCCGCGGCGAGCATGTCGCGCCGCGCGGCGATCGGGTCGACGGCGGTCACGTCGTAGCCGCAGGCGGCGAAAAGCTTGGCGGCCAGGTGCCCCACCGGCCCCAGGCCGGTGACGAGCACCTTGCCCGGCGGGCGGGCGGTCGTCGTGGACAGCGTGGCCATCGAGACGCCCATGAGGCGGGCGAAGACGGCCTGCTCCGGCGGCAGGGCGGCAGGCACGGGCACGACGTTCGCCCTCACCTGCCGCTGCCAGGAGGCGTGCGGGCCCATGCAGAAGACCACGTCGCCGGCGGCGACGTCGCTTACGCCCTCGCCCGCCTGCTCGACGCGGAACGTCGCGGCGTAGCCCACCTGGCGCGGGAAGCCGTCCTTGGCGGCGTAGCACATGGCCAGCTCCGTGCCCGCGCTGACGGCGGTGGCGACGGTCGGCCCGGCCAGCTCGTCGGGCGCCAGCGGGTCGCGCTTGACCGGGGCGTCCACCAGTTCGGCCCGCCGGTTGGCCGTCACCATCACCTGCTTCATCGTCGCGGCCGTCATCGCAGCACCACGCCGGCCCTGGCGGCCACGGAGCGGATGTGCTCCCCCGCCGGGCCGTAGTCGTCCTGCTTCATGTGCTCCATCATCAGCGGCGTGTCGGGCCCGATCGACTCGACGAGGCGCACGTACTGGGCGTAGTCCAGCCCGCCCTTTCCCGGCGGCACCTCCGACAGGTGCACGGTGAGCTTGTTGTCCAGGAGGATGTCCTTGGCGTGGCAGCTCCGGATTCGCGGGCCGAGCTTGCGGAAGCACTCCCGCAGCAGCTCGGCGTTGCGGAAGTACCGCTGCGGGCAGTTGACCAGGTTCACCGGGTCCATGTGCACCGCGAAGCGCTCGCGGTCGATGGCCGCGACGAGCCGGACGTACGAGTCCGCCGAGTCGGGGTACATCCAGGGCATCGTCTCCAGCGTGTAGCACGCCCGCGTCGGGCGCACCGCGTCGATGATCCCGCGCACGGATTCGACGATGAGGTCGAACGTCGCGTCGGTCAGGTCGGCGGGGTCCGGCCCGTCCCACTTGGCCCCGCACGAGCCGGCAATGTTCACGCAGCAGTTGGCGCCGATCCGCTCGGCCAGGGCCAGGCGGTCCTGGCAGAGCTTGACGGCCTTCCGGCGCGTCTCCTCGTCGGGGCTGATGGGGTTCGACCAGGCGCCGACCTCGGCGATGACCAGGCCGGCCTTGCGCGCCGCCTCGGCGTAGGCGCGCACCGTCGCGTCGTCGGCCTGCTCGTTGACCGGGCAGTAGGCCGCGCCGTAGCCCAGTTTCCTGGCCGCGGCCGCCCACTGCTCCGGGGCGAGGTCCTTCTCAAACACCGGTCCGCCAAGTCGCACGTGAGTCTCCTTCGGCTGGTAGTCCGGCTCGCCCGCCGCACGCGCGGCGGCACGGCGCCGGGGCGGATGATAAGCGGCGTGGAGGGGCCGAAGCAATGCCCCGCCGAAGTGGAACCGGCTGCGATGCCCCGACTGCCAATCCGTTCCGGGCGTTGGCTGAGAGCTTTGGCGGGCTTGCCCGCGGCTGAGCTTGATTCGGTTGGCCCCGTGCCGTCTGCGGATGACGGCGGCGCGTGGGCGATGGGCGAGCGGCGCTGCACGGGGCGTTTCGATGCCGAGCCGGGCGCGAAACGCGGATTTCCGGGGCGATCTCCGGCCGGGGGTGTCCAGGGTCGTCCAAGGGCTCGTTCGTCGGTTTGGCGCCCGTTTCACCGTCGAGCGGCCGGTGAACGAGGCGCCGGCCGGGCGAGGTCGATGGCAAAGGCGTCCCAAAGGCGGCGGACGTTCCCCCGGCCGCGCCGAGTATTCCGATTTTCGGCAGAATCTGGTCCGCTCGACGGGATTCTGGCCCAAAGATCGACGAACGACCCCCCGGGGGTGTCCAGACCCGTTCGAGGGGGCGTTCGAGGCTCCTGCACCGGAAATCCCGTCGAGCGGCCGGCATTTCAAGCGCCGGCCGGGCGAGGCCGCCCCGCCATGGCGCCGGCTGACCCACCGCCCGACCGGTCGGCCGCTTCGCGGGCACCATGCCAGGGGGCACGCCTGTCCCAGGGGCTTGGGCCCGTGGGTACAACCAGGCGGCCGCTCCGCGGGCTTGCCGCAATGGTCGGCTGCCACAAGTGCCTGTAGCGAAGCAGCGGTGTCGAGTCTGGGGGGAAACCGGCGGGACCGGAGCCGGGCGCGTGGTGGGCCGCGCATGTGGCTGTCGCCCGCGTGGAGCGGCCTGCTGGAGCAGCGCAATCGGCCCGCCGAAGTGCGGGCGGGCAGATGCGGGTGCGCTCAGGCGTCCGAGCAGAACTCGACTATCAGCGCGACGGTCCGGCAGCCGAGGTCCAGGATGATGCCGAATGCGTCGTCGGTGCCGTCCGGGCGGCGGAAGTCCAGGGGCGTGCGGACGTCGATGAGCGGGATGTCTCGCTCGGCGGTCTCGAAGACGCCCTTGAGCAGCCGCCTGTTGCGGGGCACGTCCTTGAGGGGCAGGGCGTCGAGGATCTCGGCGGAACAGACGGCCTGCCGGAGTCGGTCCAGGCCGAGCAGCCCTCCCGTGCGGCCGGGGATGGCGAACGCGGTCGACTGGAACGCATCCTGCGATGGTTGGTCCATGGACGGCAATCTCCCGCTGCTAAGAGTTTTCCACAAATCTGGTTACCTTAAGCAGCCGTCCTGCGACGCATGTCAGGACACTCGGGCCGATCCCGCAGTCGTCAGCTATTATATGCATGAGCGTGGCAGAATGTGCGGCAGAATCCGGGCACAAGTAAGGTTTTTCTGGCGGCGAATCTAAGGTATATACCTTACCCGCGCCTCCCCAGGCGTGTCAACGTTCTTCCGCAGCCAACGGGGCGCACGACCTTATCCCTGCTGGCGCGGAATGTCCCGTCGTTGGCACGGTGGCCGTATTGCACGGTAAAGGCATTGCAGCGCCCGAGCGGTCATCGCGGCGCCCGGCGGGCCTCGAGTCGCCAAGGAGCATGGTCTACGGCAGACAGGGACTGAAGAAGGGCGGCCCGGCCGGCGCAGCCCGTATCCAAGCTACGCCTGGGAATGGCTAAAGGTTACACGGCCGGCGACACGATTCTCCTTCTGACGGAGCGGTCCGCGTTGCCGCGTCCAAGACAAAGGGACTTGTCAATGGTTCGCAGAGGACTGTTGGGTTGCCTGGTTGTCCTGTCCGCCGCGTTGCCGGTCCCGGCTGAGGGGCCCGCCAACGAGGAGCTGATGAAGGTCGTGGCCGAGCTGAAGGCCACCGTCGCGCGGCAGGAGAAGCGCATCGCGGAGCTGGAGGCCGCCAGGGCCTCGGCGACCGCCGCGGCGGGCAAGGGCGAGCTGGCCGCCGCCGCTCGCGAGATGTCCGCCGACGCGGCGAAGCGTCCGGCCCTGCCCACGTGGCTGGACAACCTCCGCTTCTACGGCGACCTGCGCCTCCGCTACCAGAGCGAGTGCTACAGCGGCGAGGATCGCAGCGACGACAAGCCCCGTAACCGCCTGCGATTCCGCCTGCGCTTCGGCGTGCTGAAGACCTGGCTGGACGGGCAGCTCGAGACAGGCTTCCGCCTGGCCAGCGGCGAGACCAACGATCCCACCACCACCAACCAGACGTTCACCGACAACTTCACCGAGAAGCCCGTCTGGATCGACCAGGCGTTCGTGCGCTACCTGCCCAAGTGGATGCCGGGGCTTGTGGCCGTCGGCGGCAAGATGGCCAACCCGCTCATCCACACCGAGATCACCTGGGACAGCGACGTCAGCCCCGAGGGCCTCTGGGTGCAGTACCGCCACAAGTTCGGCCCCGTCGAGCCGTTCGCCAACGTCGGCTTCTTCTTCCTCAACGAGAACTACAAGTCGCCCGCCGGCGTCAGCAAGGACTCCACCGGCCAGGCCGTGGACTACACCCTCCGCGACAGCACGCTGTGGAGCTACCAGCTCGGACTGGTCTGGACGATCGTGCCGGACGTGAAGTGGACGTTCGCGATGACGTACTACGACTTCGACCACCTGGACACGGGCTTCCGGACGGCCGGGGGCAACCACCAGGTGAAGGTGATCTACGGCCCGGGCAGCGGCGACTACTACTACCGCCTGGGGGCCGGGCAGTTCCGCGTGATCAACATGACCAACAGCGTGGCCTGGACGATGTGCGGGCTGCCGATGCGGGCGTTCTTCGACATCCTGCGCAACTGCGGCAACGCCGACAGCGGCGCGTACGCCGACCAGGACACGGCCTACAACGTGGGGCTGAAAATCGGGACCAACCGCCGCAAGGGCGACTGGGCCGTCGGCTACCGCTATGCCTACATCGAGGCCAACTCCTGGCCTGGCGAGTTGAACGAGTCCGACTTCGGCAGCTCCAACCGCAAGGGGCACGTCTGGCAGGCCGGCTACAACATCACCGACTGGCTGCTGCTGATGGCGACGGTGTACTGGACCGAGCCGATCACCGGCCCGGCCAGGGACCAGCGCGACGTGAGCACGCGGATCGACCTGATCTGGAGCTTCTGACGGCCGCGGCGCGACGCCGGGCGCTGTGCCTTCGCAGCCGCCAGGGCGGTCAAGACGGGCACGCCCGGGCGGCATATCCCGCGATCCCCGCAATGCCCGGGAATCGTATGTTTCAGGTGGACAAACGGGTGCGGTCGGGAGCCCCCCGGAAGGAAGGAGTAGCGCTATGAGAGCCACATGCTGCGCGCTGGGGGTGTTGGTCGGGGTCGTGTTCGTGGCCGGCTGCGGGCAGGCGCCGGTCGGTCTGCCCGCCTCCTCGGGCGAGCAGATTTGCCCGCCCGGGCCGCCTGTCGTCGCGGCTTGGCAGGCCGGCGGGACGCTCAGTGTCACCGTCTGCCTGCCCGCCGGCGCCGCCCGGGCCAGTGCCCTGACGATGGGCCTGCTGCTTGCGGACCGGACCGTGGGCGAGCCGGTCCGCCTGCGCTGGGTCCGCCCGCCCGGCGGCGGGGAACTGCGGTTCGTGGTGGACCACACCGCGGGCGCCGCCGCGGCCGACGGCGGGGTGTTCTCGCTGGTCCAGGGCTTTCCCGACAGCGAGCCGGGACAGCGCCTGGGCATCGCCCTCGGCGTCAGCACGCGAGACGGCGGGCCGTTCCCGTGGGACCACCGGCTGGAGCTTCCCGCCGCGGGAACGGTCCCGCCGCTGTGTTCGGCCCCCACGGCCAGCTTCCGCCTGAGGGCCGTCGGGGCCGACCAAGCCGGTGACGTGGCGTTCGTCGCCATGCCCGCCGATGCGAGCATCGCGGGCGACGGCGGGCCCGCCGTGGCGGCGCGGGCGTCGCGGTAGCGGCGCCGCCGCCCACAGGACGCCCGCGCCGGGCGGCTCAGGAGCCGCCGGCCCGGACGACGTCCCGCGTGTCGCGGGCGATCAGCAGCTCCTCGTTGGTCGGCACGACCCAGACGGGCAGGGCCGAGCCGTCGGCGGTGATGGGCCCGGCCCGCCCGGCGACGGCGGCGGCGTTGCGGGCGGCGTCGAGCCGGGCGCCCAGGGGGCGCAGGGCGCGGCACAGGTCGGCGCGGATGGGCGCGGCGTTCTCGCCGATGCCCCCGGTGAGCACCACCGCGTCCACCGACGGCAGCACGACGTGGTAGGCCCCCACGTACTTCGCCAGGCGGTAGACGAATATCTCGCGCGCCAGCGCGGCCCGGGCGTTGCCCGCCTCCCCCGCGGCCAGCACGTCCCGCATGTCGTTGCTCACGCCGCTGAGGCCCAGCAGGCCCGACTGGTGGTTCAGCGCATGGTCCACCTGCTCGGCGCTCAGCCCGCGCGACAGCATGTACAGCACGACGGCCGGGTCCAGGTCGCCGCAGCGCGTGCCCATCACCAGCCCCTCCAGCGGCGTCATGCCGAGGGAGTGGTCCACCGCCTTGCCGCCGGCCACGGCGGTGATCGAGCAGCCGTTGCCGAGGTGAGCGGTGATGAGGTTGACATCGGCGACGGCCCGGCCGAGAAGTTCGGCCGCACGCCCGGTCACGTATCGGTGGCTGGTGCCGTGGAAGCCGTAGCGGCGGACGTGGTGGCGGGCGTACCAGTCTTCGGGGACGGCGTAGCGGTAGGCGCGCGGCGGCAGCGTGGCCAGGAAGGCGGTGTCGAAGACGGCCACGTGGGGCACGGCGCCGATGGCGTCCATGGCGGCCCGGATGCCGGCCAGGTTGGGCGGGTTGTGCAGCGGGGCCAGCTCGGCGTTTCGGCCGATGACGTCCAGGACGTGTTCGTCGATGCGCACGGAGCCGGAGATGTCCTCCCCGCCGTGGACGACGCGGTGCCCGACGCCCTGGATTTCGTCGATTCGGCGGATGACGCCGTGATCGGGGTCGAGCAGGATATCCAGGATGGTCCTCATGCCGGCGGCGTGGTCGGTCGCCTGCACGTCGCGGTCGAGCTTGCCCTTGGAGCCGCGGTGGTGCAGCACGGCCTGTCCGCCGACGCGCTCCAGCAGGCCGCGGGCGAGCACGGCCTCGTCGGCCATGCGGAAGAGCTGGTACTTAATCGAGCTGCTGCCGCAGTTTATGACGAAAATCAGCACAGGACCGCACCTTTCCGCCCCGAAGGCGTCGGCGCACAGTATGCGCGCCGGCGGCGCCTGTCAAGACCGCGCGGGTTGGGCACCTGTCAAGGCCGCGCGGGTTGGGCGCCTGTCAAGACCGCGCGGGTTGGGCGCCTGTCAAGACCGCGCGGGTTGGGCGCCCGCCGCGGCCCCGGGCGGGCCGGCCCCCGCAAACTTGCCACGGAACCTTACCCGATGCTTGACGGCCCGGCCGGGGCCGCATAGACTGCTCTGGCGTTATGCAGGCCAGGGGCGGTTTCGTGCCTGGCAGGAGCTTGTGGGTGCCCGAGAAGGAATTCTTGGACGACAGGAAGGGGCTGTTCGTTTTCGGCGGGCCCTCGGCCGGCTGGCGGCCGAGGGCGGTCCGCCTGCGCCCGGCGCGGCGCGGTCTGCCAGGCGAAGCGAAGGAGAACGCATCGTGAACGTGGTGGTCAAGGCGCCGCACATGGAAGTGACGGAGGCCATGCGGCAGTACGTGGAGGGCAAGCTCGACAAGCTGCCCCGCTACTACGACGGCATCCTGACGGCCGAGGCGGTGCTCGACCGCCAGGCCGACGACGCGGTGGTGGAGATCGTGGTGACGGCGCGGCGGAAGACGACCTTCGTGGCCACGCAGCGTGGGCCGGACCTGTACGCCTGCGTGGACGGGTGCATGGACAATGTGGTGGAGCAGTTGCGGCGTCACAAGGACAAGGTGCGCGACCGCCAGGGCCCGCCGCACGAGCAGACGATGGGCCCGGCGTAGCGGCGGCAGCGGCGGCGCCGCCGCCGGCAGGACGAAACGACAACCGGCCCGGACGAACGGCGCCGGTCCGTGCTAACCAGGAGTCAGCGATGAAACTGTCGGACATCATTGTCGCGGACGCGATTGTGCCCAAGCTGGCCAGCCGCACGCGGGACGAGGCCATCACCGAGCTGGTGGAGGCCCTGGCCGAGGCCGGGGCCATCAGCAGGGCGAAGGTCAAGGACATCACAAAGGCCATCCTGGCCCGCGAGGCGCAGGCGACCACGGGCATCGGCAAGGGCGTGGCGCTGCCGCACGTGAAGCTGGAGGGGATCAAGAAGCCCATCGGGACGATCGGCTGCTCGGGGGAGGGAATCGACTTCAACAGCCTCGACTCCAAGCCGGTCTACTCCGTCATCCTGCTGCTGAGCAACCCCAAGAACCCCGACGAGCACCTTCAGGCGATGGAGACCATCTTCAAGCACGTGCAGCGGGACATCTTCCGCAAGTTCCTCCGACAGAGCGAGACCAGCCAGGCCGTCATCGAGCTGATCCGCGAGGCCGACGAGATCGGCTGAGGCGGCGGCGCCTCGGCCGGCCCGGCGTGGGAAGAACGCCTTGCCTGCCGTCGAGACAGAAGTGGAGATCGTCAACAAGTACGGGCTGCACGCCCGCCCGGCGGTGCTGCTGGTGGAGGCCGCCAACCGCTTCGGCTGCAAGATCGAGATCTCCAACAGCTCGCTGTCGGTGGACGCCAAGAGCATCATGTCGGTGATGCGCCTGGCGGCGGGCAAGGGCACGGTGCTGAAGATCGTCGCCGACGGCGAGGACGCCGAGCAGGCCGTGCGCGAGATCGTCAAGCTCTTTGCCGACGGGTTTGGTGAGGAATGAAGATCAAGAAGGGCATCGGCGTGTCGCCCGGCGTGGCCATCGCGCCCGCCGTCGTGCTGGACATCGAGGAATTCGACATTCCTCGGCGCCAGGTGCCCTCCGACATGGGCCAGGTGGAGATGCGCCGCCTCCGCAAGGCGGTGGAGGTGTCGCGGAAGGAGCTGGCCGACCTGCGGGAGCGCACGGCCGAGCGCGTCGGCAAGGAGGTCGCCAGCATCTTCGACTTCCACCGCGGCCTGCTGGGCGACAAGGAGCTGATGGGCAAGTTCCAGGACGCCGTCCTCCAGGGCCACGCCACCGCCGAGTACGCCGTGGCCACCGTTCTGCGGGCCTACGCCAAGGAATTGCAGTCGATGCCGGCCTACCTGGCCGACCGCACCAAGGACATCTACGACGTCGAGAAGCGCCTCCTGCGCAACCTGCTGGGCGAGAAGAGGGAGTCGCTGGCCCACCTCACGCGCGACGTGAACGTCCTGGCCCACGACCTGACGCCGTCGCAGACGGCCGGCATGGACCGCGGGCACGTCCGCGGGCTGGCCATGGACGCCGGCGGGCGCACCAGCCACACCGCCATCGTCGCCCGCGCGCTGGGCATACCGGCCGTGGTGGGCCTCAACGACCTGACCGCCGAGGTCGGCGGCGGCGACGTGGTCATCATCGACGGCGACCGCGGCGTGGTCGTCGTCGAGCCCGACACCCGCACCATCCGCGAGTACAAGCGCTTCGCCGAGCAGCAGGTCGAGCTGGTCCACGAGCTGGAGGCCTTGCGCGACCTGCCCGCCATCACCCTCGACGGCCACGAGGTCACGCTGCTGGGCAACATCGAGTTCCCCGACGAGGTGGGCACGGTGCTCGACCAGGGCGGGCAGGGCATCGGGCTGTACCGCACCGAGTTCCTCTATCTGGGCGGGCAGAAGGAGGAGCCCGGCGAGGACGACCAGTACCGCGCCTACCGCGAGGTCATCGATCGCTGCGCCGGGCGGCCCGTCGTCATCCGCACGCTCGACCTCGGCGCCGACAAGTACACCCAGGCCCGCGCGCGAACCCCCGAGCGCAACCCCTTCCTCGGCCTGCGCAGCATCCGCTTCTGCCTCCAGAACCTGCCCATGTTCCGCAGGCAGATCCGGGCGATCCTGCGAGCCGGCACGGCCGGGCCGCTCAGCGTCATGTTCCCCCTCATCACCAGCATCCTCGAGCTGCGCCAGGCCAAGAGCATCGTCCGTGACGTGGCCGAGGACCTCGAGGAGGAGCAGATCGAGCACCGCGCCGACGTGCCGATGGGGATCATGGTGGAGACGCCCTCGGCCGCCCTGCAGGGCGACGCGCTGGCCCGCGAGAGCGATTTCTTCTCGCTGGGCACCAACGACCTGATCCAGTACACCCTCGCCGTCGACCGCGGCAACGAGCGCGTCGCGACGATGTTCACGGCCGCCCACCCCGCCGTGCTGCGCCTCATCAAGGACGTCATCCGCGCCGGGCAGCGCCACGGCGTGCCGGTGAGCCTGTGCGGCGAGATGGCCGGCGACCCGCAGTTCACCATGCTCCTGCTGGGCCTGGGGCTGCGGGTGTTCTCCTGCACCCCGCTGTCCATACCGCGGGTCAAGCAGGTCGTCCGCTCCGTGACGGTGCAGGACTGCACCCGCCTGGCGCGGAAGGTCATGGGCTTCGACTCCGACCGCGAGGTGCTCACCTGCCTGGCCCTGGAGCTGCGCAGGGCGCTGCCCGGGTCGCTGGCGGACTGACGACGTACGAAACTTGCGCGCCGCGACGGTCGCGGCGCTTGCGGAACACGCCCCCGCCGTGTGAGTGGCGCCCCGGCCGGACCGGAGCGCCCGCACCGGACGCGGGGGCAGGCGAGACGAGCCATCAAGCAACCAGAAGGTAAGGAAACCGCTTCCCCGCCGCCGCGGCGATGGGGGCTGTGGCTGGCCGTTCGGGGCGACGTGCGCTTCCTGTCGCACCACGAATGCCTGCGCCTCGTGCAGCGGGCGGCCGCCCGCGCGGAGCTTCCCGTGCGCATGACAAGGGGCTTCAACCCCCACCCGCGCCTGCGCCTCGTGCTGCCGCGCCCCGTGGGCGTGGCCAGCCGCGACGAGCTGGCCACCGCCGCGCTGGACGCGCCGATCGAGGCGGCTTCTGCGCTGACGGCGCTGAACGCCGCCTGCCCGGCAGGCATGGAGTTCTTCCGCGCCGCGGAGCTCCCGCCCGGCCCGCCGGTCCAGGCGCGCCGGGCGGAGTACGCCTGGCGCGGGCGAGCCGACAGCCCGGCCGACCTGGCGCGGCGCGCCGCGGCGTTCCATGCCGCCGAGCACTGGCCGTTGGATCGCGCCCGGCCTCCGGGGCGCGGCGGCGCCGCCCGGACAAGGCAGATCGACCTCCGCGCGCTGGTGACGGAGATGGCCTACGACGCCGACGCCGGCGAGCTGCGCTGGGTTCAGCTCAGCGACGGCGGCGTGTGGGCACGCCCGCAGGAGGTCTTGCACGCGCTGGGCCTTGACGACCCGGCGGACCTGGCCGACGTGGAACGTCGGCGGGTGGACTATGGAACCTGACGCGCCGCCGCGCGGCGCGCAAACAAGAAAGACGAACATGGAAAAAGAAATGCTGATCAACACGGTCGAGGGGCAGGAGTGCCGCATCGCCATCGTCTCGGCCGAGGGGCTGGAGGAACTGTACGTCGAACGCGCCAGCGCCGCCAGCCAGGTGGGAAACGTCTACAAGGGGCGGGTGACGAACGTGGAGGCGGCCATCCAGGCGGCCTTCGTGGACTTCGGCAAGATGCGCAACGGCTTCCTGCACATCTCCGACCTGCACCCGACGTACTTCCCGAAGGACCGCCGCGCGCCGGAGGCGGTGGGCAAGAAGCGCCCGCACCGCGCCCGCCCGCCCATCCAGGACTGCCTCCGCCGCGGCCAGGAGGTCGTCGTCCAGATCACCAAGGAGGGCATCGGCACCAAGGGCCCCACGTTGACGACGTACCTGTCGATCCCGGGCAGGCTGCTGGTGATGATGCCGGGCATGACGCGCCTGGGCGTGTCGCGCAAGGTGGACGACGACTCGCTGCGGGCCCGCGCCCGCGACGTGCTCAGCCAGCTCACCCTCCCGCCGGACCTGGGCTTCATCCTGCGCACCGCGGGCCTCGACGCGCCCAAGCGCGAGCTCCAGCGCGACCTGAACTACCTGACGCGACTGTGGACCTCCATCAAGCAGCGCATCCACGCCTGCCGGCCCCCCGCCGACATCTATCAGGAGTCCGACCTGGTCATCCGCACCGTCCGCGACGTGTACAACAGCGAGGTCAAGCGCATCGTCTGCGACAGCGAGGCCGTCGCGCGGAAGGTCAAGGACTTCCTCAACGTCATCGTGCCCCGCAGCAAGCACGTCATCGAACTGTACACCGGCAAGGAGGGGATGTTCTACGAGTACGGCCTGGAGCACGAGATCGAGCAGATGCACTCGCGCGTGGTGCACCTGGCCTCCGGCGGGTCGCTGGTGATCGACCAGGCCGAGGCGCTCGTCGCCATCGACGTCAACAGCGGGCGCTACCGCCAGCACACCGACGCCGAGACGACGGCGACGAAGACGAACCTTCAGGCGGCCGGGGAGGTCGCCCGCCAGCTCCGCCTGCGCGACCTGGGCGGCGTGGTGGTGATCGACTTCATCGACATGATCGACGAGCGGGACCGGCGCAAGGTGGAGCGTGCGCTGCGCGACGCGATGAAGAACGACCGCGCCAAGGCGAAGGTGTCGCGGATGAGCGCGTTCGGGATCATGGAGCTGACTCGGCAGCGCGTCCGCCCGTCGCTCAAGCAGAGCGTCTTCGCCCGCTGCGAGCACTGCGACGGCACGGGGTTCATCAAGAGCACCGAGTCGGTGGCCCTCCAGGTGATGCGCAACCTGCAGCGCGCCTGCGCCAACGACGACGTGGCCCGCGTGGAGGTGGCCGTCGCGCCGAGCGTCGCCCACCACCTCAGCAACTTCCAGCGCCACCAGATCGCCCGCCTG
>Ga0172364_10001673_pt1 | contig 17253 bp, 17 predicted proteins | sample LakKivSesite10cm_FD_114545 | JGI IMG/M metagenome (GOLD analysis project Ga0172364, IMG submission 114545) | Sediment microbial communities from Lake Kivu, Rwanda - Sediment site 10cm | ecosystem: Environmental > Aquatic > Freshwater > Lake > Sediment | place: Rwanda: Western Province, Lake... | reverse complement strand
GTCGAAGTTGCCGATGGTGATGACAGAAGATCGAAATTCCGGTATTATTTCTCCGATGCCTTTAAAAACCTTCATGAAAAGAGAAATCATCGCCCCTACTTGTAAATTAATTTACTCTACCATGTATGTGGCTTATTTCAAGCCTAATTTCGCTTGACAAGGTTGCGTCATCATTATAATTGTTAATGATAATCGAGCATGCCGAAGTGGCGGAATTGGTAGACGCGCTAGGTTCAGGGTCTAGTGGGCGTAGGCCTGTCCGGGTTCAAATCCCGGCTTCGGCACCATAAGAAAATCAAAGGGTTGGCTTTCATGGTCAGCCCTTTTTTTATTGCTTAAAACCCACTTGGTCAACGTTTTGGTCAACACTTTTCAAAAGACCCTGAAATTTGGTGAGTGCAAGGCGGGTGTCTTCTTCATCAATTGTGTTGTATCGGTCAAACATTTCCCGTGTCGAGTGTCCGGTTATCGACATAATAACGGACTCTGCAACACCAGCTTTCCTCATTAACGTGTTGAAGGTGTGTCTAAGGTCATGAAAAACAAACCCATCTCTATTCTTTCGGCCATACTCTATGCCAATAGCCTTACACGCCCTTTCTAATGCTGTTCGTAAGTCCCGGACCGGTTTCCCTCGATACAGAAAGACATGGTCATGATGGAGCGGTCTGGGTATTGACCTCAAGATGTTATAAAGCTCTGCGCAGATGGGTATCTTGCGGGGTTCACCGTCTTTTGTATCTTGGGCATTCAACTTAATCAGCCTGTTCTTAAAGTCGACCTTATCCCAAGTGAGAGAAAGAATTTCACCCCGTCTCATGCCCGTGTAAAATGCTGTAGCAACGATAGCACGGGTATGCTTTGGGAGTTCGGCCATCAAGCTTCTAAACTGCTCAGGGCTGATGACCCTGTCCCTTGCATTGGCATTTCGTTTCAATAGCCTTTTGACTCTCTTGAAAGTCCGTAAAACATCACCGCCAACCAGATCATTTTCAAAAGCCTTGTTTATCATTGTTCGTGCTGCTCCGATCTCTTGATCAATATATGAGTCGGAGTAGCCTTCCTTCTTACGCTTAGCCTGAAGGTTTTCAAGGTCCGTGGGTTTGATTTGACCCACGATGAAGTTCCCGAAAACGGACAGGAAGCTGTTGAGGTTGATCGTCAGAGTCTGGTAATAAGCCCTAGACTTCACCTTCTCAAGGTCGAGATACCACTTGGCCAGTTCTTCAAAGGCCATCGTCGCATCCGGTTTGATGTCAAAGATCCGGTTTTCACGCTTCTGCACTCGCCGCTTACCGTTGGCGTCACGGGCCTCTTCAATAGAATAACCCACGGACTCGCGTTTCTGTTTACCACCCGGCAGCCTATAAGTGATCCAATATCGAACCTTTTTCTTCGCCCTTTTTAGCTTGTCCAGGTCTGCACCACAAAAACACCGCTTGTTTTTGACGGCCTGCTTCTTGTGGCAAACAGGACATTCAGCTAAGACCGCCATAATCATTTACCCCCTTTCCTCTTATTTTTTCGTTCTATTGTTTTATTCATCTCGACTCCTTTCAATTCGAGATAGGCTAGAGCCAAATGAAGAAAAGAAGGTATCTCACGGACACCTCGCTCCCATCGAGAAATGGTCATAACGTCGACACCAAGTCTGCTGGCAAGCCCTTTTTGGCTGTATCCGTTCTTATACCTCCACTCCTTGAGTTCATCGGGTTTCATGCCTATCGTATAGGCCATCGGTCTATTATTGTCAAGCGATATTCTAAAGAATCATCAGCCTATTTGTTGACCAAGCGTTGACCGTGTGTCTGTAACAAGCCGATAACATTATCATAATGGCTAACACATTAGACAGACAGTCTAGTGGGCATCCAACGAGTCAATAAAAGCATCCAGCGCCTTAACATCAAACAAGACCCGTTTCCCTATTCGCTTGGGACGCACCGGGAACGGGTTCTTTGCCCTTGGCCCCAGTCTGTTCCTTAAAGTTTTAGGAGCAATGCCGAGGTATCGAGCAGCATCCACGACGTTCAACAATCTTTGTTTAACCTGCATATGATTTTGCACCAGGATCTCTATCCTCTGTGCCCTCTCAAGCTACTGATCTACTTTATCTTTTTGGGCAGGTGTAACTATACTGTAGCTGTTCGATGCCTTGATTCTGTTGTAACCATCAGGCATTTTAAGCCCCTTGCTTGGCAGCCTCTTTTAGAAATCCGTTGGTTTTAACAAGTTTGACCAGCTTCTTAAACACTCCGGTTCGCCTATGAAATTCAATTCTCATCTCCGCTGCATTTTCGCCATCAGCGGGTGTTCTCCGAATCATAATAACGGTGTCACTCTCCTGGCTGATGAAACTCGAATCCCTGATTGCCTCAAAGGATAGATCGGATTCGATCTTCCCTTTTACTGTGTGACACAGCAGGAAAATGACAAAACCATTTTCAACGGCCATGGATTTCAGCCGCCTTATGACTGTCCCTATCTCGATTGAAGGATTTCGTATTCTCGCCATATCAACAAGGTAGTGAAGGTGATCGATGAACACGATGCGGGTGTTATATTTTATGTGTGATTCGATCATACGTTCCTCAAGCCAGTTCATTGCATTGGCCTTCAACTTTGCAGGAAGGTATATCATCGGCAGTTCGGTAAACTGCGAAATGAACTGTCGGGCAGGCACTTCATAAGAGAACCATAGCGGGAAGTGCTGTTGTAAAACAAAGTTTGCAGTCAGGGTCTGAGCCAGTAATGTTTTCCCGTTTTTTGTAGGTCCTGAAATAACGACAAGCTCCCCGTCCCTGAAATCCCCTATTGCCGCATCCATGGAGGGCAGTAGACTCTTGACCTTGACGATTGATGCAGGTGCTCGGTCAAGTTCAAGTTGCATCTCCGCTGCCGAAATCACCCTGTCCGGCCCGGTGTATTCTTTCAAGATTTGCAATTTTTTTTCGTCCATTTTTAATTTCCCCCAGTAGGTCTTTTATTTCTTCGGTTTCGATTCGTATGAAATATGCCGTCCAATCCCGAATTTCAGAATCATGCGGAAAGGCCTCGCGTAACCTTGTCATCATGGCTACGTCATCCTGAAGGGACCGAATAACATCGAAATTCTCCCGCTCAAACGCTTCAAGCAGGTCAAGGACAAGACTTTTTTCCGAAGGCATGGCAGACACTAACTCTAACTCGCAGCGGCGGTCATATTCGGCGGCACCTTTCAGGATAGCCTCCTGCTCCTTTTTTGTATAAATGCCTTTCAGCTCCACCCTGTTTTTTTCACCTCCGGCACCTCGTCATCCCACCGGCGGCCATTCAACCATGTGGCAGGGTGAGGTATGAACTTGATTTCTTGCCATTGCTGCGATTTTTTCTGTTTTTCAATAGCGGATAGAATGGCATCAATAGAGGGCCTACTGTTGCTATTCCATGCCTTTAACGCAGTCCCCTTGCCAACCTTCCTTGGGTATGCATCCCAAAAAAGCAGGAAATCTGTTGGATATATATTCTCTTTCTTTATTCCTTTCTTTCTTGGTATTGTGCCCTCCGTATGTCCCTTCGCACGACCTTCATTGTGCTTTTCGTAGTTTTTCATGTTTTGATAATAGTCGTAATTACATACGGTTACTATCATGCCGTGTGTGACCTTCATTGTGACCACCATGGAACTCTTCGTGAGGAATTTCATAACACCCCTGATTTCCTTTATCGTAGGCTTCACGGTTCGGTAGCCAACCTTGTAGGCCATAGCTTTTTGCATATCCCTGAGGGATGTAAAAAACTGACCTCTGCGCAGATCGCCGTGATCCTTGAAACAGGCCTGCAACAAAATCCAGTTCCATAACTTGATATATAGCGGCGGCTTATCCATGATCACGCTTTCCTGTAGCTTACGAGCGAGGAGGATGAAGCCACATTTGATCTTGGGAACCTGAGGGTTCATGGAATCAATTCATCTCAATGCACAACTTGTTCGATTATTTTTTTTATCTCTTCGGATATAAGGCGTCCCAAGGCTTGACTGAGAGCGCGCCTCGCCTTTTGATTGTGCAGATCACTTTCCGTGATTGGATATAGACCTTTAACTTCCCCATGCGTGGATATAACCAACTGAAAAACGAAATCGCTTTTTTTGTCTGACATCATAGACTCCATAATTTCCCATAATAAAAAAGCCAAGCACCCCGAAAGGTGATGCTTGGCTGGCTTGCTTCGTAGCTTTGCTCGCTATTGGCTGGCTTGCCGATATTATTATTTGTTTAACATGAAGTTTCCCGATCGAGTTCTGACAAGGCTGTATTCTTTTTGCTCTCCTTTTTTATTTTGAATGATTAACTGCCTGGGATATTTACCTTCCTCAGCCAAAGTGATTTTTTCATCATTAATGTCCTCAACAACACCCTTGTGATCCGTCATCGCTTTCCTCAACATTAATTTTCTCCTTCATAAAAATTGCCCGCCTCAGACACAAGACGGGAAAAGTTAATTATAATGGCACTACGGCATTGTGAAGTGATCTCATGCAAAGGTAAACCCGTGACTATATAAAATTGATATTCGCCCGTTAATGAATCCTGCATCATTATTTGAGGGGATCCCTTCCAAAGAACGAGGAGCAGATCTCGGTTTTGGGGATAAAATTTAAGATACTCCCATATTGTGTGTGAGCGGACAAATGGAAACGGATCAATTGGTGAAAACGAAATACTGCCACTAACTACGCTTTCCGTAGAATCAATGTGCGTGCCTTGTTCAACGGTAAATGCAAACTCGAATCTCCATTTTTTATTTCGTAGAAAATCAAGCACACTTTTCATCATCCCATAGTTGATCGAATACTGGTTTAATTCTCTGCAAATCATCGCTTCTATGAGATTTTGGTGGTCATAAACTCTCATTCTTCCAGTTCCCCTAACATCCTTGAAGGGTATGATTACGCCTGTTTGCGTCCAATGCTTTATTTGTATTTCAGAAATCCCTGCCATTTTTTGAATTGCTTTGCTGTAGTAGGTTTTAATTTCTTTATGAGCAGAAAGCTCAATCGCATTGGTATATAATTCGATGTCCCTTATATTCGGTAGTATTCCTGATATTCTGACAATATCAGAAACTTTTGTAATATCAGATATAATATCAAGTAGTTGAGTTTTCATGATACTAAGTCTTCTCCTACATTGATTATAAGATATACTATATCTTATAATTTGTCAAACATTTTTTTTAATTTAGTCAGCATCACACTTTTACTGCTAATTTTCCTTTCTGAACTTGTTTCGGAAATACTGCGAGGCGAGCTGATCGCACTCCTTCATCTCTTTCCGCAGCGATTCGATCTCGGAGGGAGTCAAAGGACGAGTAAAGGAGAAGGTATCGCCCTTCTGCTTCGGTGAGGGCTTTGATGGTTGCTGGGTTCTTTTTTTCTTTGATGATCCTTTGGCGCTCATATCTTCTTTAGCACAATCTAATCAAGGCTTGCCGGCCTGTATTCCGCCAGCAGGCTCGGCAGGGGAAATTCCTTCGCCTCCGGGTCGTCCCTGAACCGCTGCGCCAGGTTGTGCAGTTCCCCCAGGCCGCTGAGTTCCGACAGGAGGTTTGCCACCACGGACGCCGGGTTCCACGTCCGGTTGAAGTATAGGCTCGACTCCTGACCCAGGGCCTCGGCCACCTCCTTTAGGTCCCCGCCCTCCGCCAGGAACTTCTCCAGGCTCGCCCACAACTGGTTTTCCAGGTATTCCCGATCCCTCACCCACTCTTCCCGCTCGTCGGGCATTTTGCTCACCTCCCTGCTTCACATCAAAAAGACCATTTTTTATCTCCAAGCCATTATTTCAGTTCCAATATATGCAATCTTAGCCAAATGGACGGAAACAGAAGGCATTTGCTCTTGCGCTCCATCTTGTTTTGCTCTCCTCAGAACATACCATTCATTACCGCCATAACCACATATAATGTCGTCCCGATACCCCGAAATGGTATCGGAAAAGTAGATAAATGTTTGATTTGCTATACAGCATATTCATTGAGGTAGTGCTCATTCTTACAAACTTCATTTCTTAATTTGTTTTTTCTCATTATCCCTTTCCCAAAAAGGCTTGTTGGTTTCCACATAATCCAACACTTCTTTCATATCAAAACGGACGGACCGCCCAACCCTTCTTGCCCTTATAGGGAATGTGCCTCGCGACAGTTGGTTAGAAATAGTCCCCGCTCCCATGCCAAGATACTTTCCCAATTCTTTCTTTGTAAGAAACCGTTTCCCTGATTCTAACTCTACCCACTCAATCCGTTTGCAATCAGGAACGGGTTTGGACACTTTTTGCAATCCCTCCAATTGCCTAATCTTTTCTGTCAAAAGGTTATTCTCCTCTTCTAACCTGGTAACCTCTCTCTCCAATTCGGAGAAAAACTTCCACAGTTTAGCTTCTGTCCTATTCACCATATTTCACCATAAAAATGAATGATATATATCTATCAATCTATACATAATAAAGTCAAGCATTTTCCTTGCAATAAGCCTCCTCTTCTTGTTAAATGCTCAACATGGAAAAGAAAATGTTCGCAACCAGGATAGATAAGAGGATCCTCAGGAATCTTAAACTTCTTAGCGCGTATACTGATCAGCCGATAAATACCCTCCTTGAAGAGGCCGTTCAAGATCTCTTTCAGAAATACGAGAAAAAAATCCCCAAATCATCAGCATTATATGAGCTTGCGGAATCGCCCATGCCAGATGAAGGACAAAACGATGATGGATGGGAGGATGCCGAAGAAAAGAAAAGATAAAAAACGATAGATCAATAAGGGAAACTTCCTAAGGAAAGAAATGGAGCAGATTAAACCAGGAACCATTATTAAAGGCCCGCAATGGCCTGAGCCTGTTGAAATCAAGCTCATCGAGCACCTCGACGGTGATGTGCATATCGTCGGTGCAACGACAATCAGCAAAAATCATATCGATCAGATTATCCCCCTCGGAGAATTTTCAAAAGTCTCCATCCTACAATCGGACGCCTTATTCAAAGAAGACCCATCGAAAGTGTTCCTGGCACTTGAAACCATTCGGTATCGTTTCGCCTCAATATACGATCCCCTTTTGGCCATGAACACATCTAAGGTAGATCCGCTCCCTCATCAGATAGAGGCGGTCTATGGGTATGTCTTGCAGTTGCCTCGTATTCGTTTTCTGATAGCTGACGACCCTGGTGCAGGAAAGACGATCATGGCGGGGCTCATAATTAAGGAACTAAAGCTCCGCAACCTCATCAAAAGAATCCTGATCGTGTCACCTGGCCATCTCAAGGACCAATGGCGAAGAGAATTATCTGATCGGTTTGAGGAAAGATTCATTCCCGTTGACAGGGAGCTTCTGGACGCCTTTTACGGAGAGAATATCTGGAGCAGGGAGAACCAAGTTATCACTTCTATCGATTTCGCTAAGCGTGAGGATGTTCTTCCCTCGATCTCTGCCGTGAACTTTGATCTTATCATCGTGGATGAGGCACACAAAATGAGTGCCTACCGCTATGGTGATAAGCTTGAACGAACTGAACGATACAGGATGGGAGAGGCCCTCTCCCGAATAACCGATCACCTGCTGTTTTTGACGGCTACACCCCACAAAGGCGACCCTGAAAATTTCAGACTCTTTCTGGATCTCCTTGAACCCGGTTTCTTTGCAACCAATGAGATGCTTCAGGAGTCCATCAACAACAAAGATAACCCCTTATTCATAAGGCGTGTCAAAGAGGATTTGAAGGATTTCGAGGGCAAGCCCCTCTTCCTCCCTCGCCATGTAAAGACCATCCCGTTCAATCTCGGGACCAGCTCTCCCAATGAAAAGAATCTCTACAATGAGCTCTCAAAATATGTGAACTCTCAATATAACAAGGCTCTCGGCAAGGACAAAAAAAGGAATGTTGCCTTTGCATTGGTCATTTTACAGCGGCGTTTTGCCTCGAGCACCTATGCCCTTACAAGATCGTTGGAGAGAAGGAAGAAACGCCTCGAGGATCTGCTGAAAGGCTTCCAGGAAAAAGGAAAGATGCCCAATGAGACCTTTGACATCGAAACTATCGAAGATCTGAGCGAAGAGGAAAGGTGGAAAGAGGAAGAGCTCTGGGAAACCCTGAGCGTCTCCGAGACCAGGGAGGAGTTGGAAAAAGAGATTCATATTATCGATAAGCTGATCGGCCAGGCACGGGCCATCATCCAGAAAGAAGAAGAGATAAAACTAAAGGAACTGAGAAAGACTCTGACCGAGCTTGGCAACAAATATCCAGAAACGGCAGATAAAAAAATACTCGTCTTCACAGAATCGAGAGACACCATGGAGTATCTCGAAAAGAAGACCTCAGAATGGGGATACTCTACAAATAGGATACATGGCGGCATGAAACTCGAAGATAGGGTTAAAGCAGAGAGCATATTCAAGAATGAGACCGATATTCTCGTCGCCACTGAAGCCGCCGGTGAGGGTATTAACCTCCAATTCTGCCACCTCATGATTAATTACGACATCCCGTGGAACCCCAACCGGTTGGAACAGAGGATGGGAAGGATACACCGTTACGGCCAGCAGAAGGAAGTATATGTATCCAATCTCGTGGCAGAGGATACCCGTGAGGGCAGGGTCCTGAACAGACTATTTGAAAAGCTCGACGAGATCCGGCTGGCGATGGGGAGCGATAAGGTCTTTGATGTCCTTGGCGAGGTTCTTTACACAAAGAGCCTTTCCCAACTCCTCATGGAGGCGGCTGCAAACGCAAGGAGTATAGACGAGATTTTGAAAGACCTCGATATTAAGGTCGATGACGAATACATCGCAAAGGTCAAAGAGAACCTCGGAGAAAGCCTTGCTACCCGCTACATCGATTACACCCGCATAAAGGAAATGGCCCTCCAGGCGAGAGAACACAGGCTCATCCCGGAATATACAGAGAGTTACTTCAAGAAGGCGTTCGAGAAGGCAGGAGGGAAATTAAAAGAAAGACAGACCCGGTATCTTGCGGTGGACTCTACCCCCTATGAGATTCGTAAGATCGCAGAGGAAGAAAACTTCAAAAAGGCTCATGGGGAATTGCTAAAGAAGTATCCGAAAGTAGCCTTTGACAAGGATGTAGCCTTTAAAAATCCCGATGTCGAGTTTGTATCGTTCGGCCATCCCCTTTTCGAGGCAACCATGGCCTGGGTCGAAAATAATTATGCATCGACTCTAATCAATGGTGGAGTCTTTACAGATCCCGACGGAAAACTCGATGGGCATATTCTCTTCTATGAGGGGGAGATCAAGGATGGAACAGGATCTGTCTCAGGCAAGAGGCTTTTCGCATTTTATCTAAGCGATGGAACCATTAAACCGGTCTCTCCTGCTGTCATCTGGGATTTGGCTGAAGGAGGTAATGGTAAGCCAGAGGACATTAATGCGGAGGAACTCAAGAAAAAGGTCTCAACAAATGCTATATCCAAGCTGAAAGAATACAGAGAAGAGCTTTTCAAAGAACGGACCCATCAGGCAGAGATAAAAGAGAAATATGGTATTAAGTCTTTGGAGTATTTTATCCTGAAACTGGATGGAGAGTTAATTGCACTCAAGGATAGAAAAGATCAAGGTGAGCAGGTAGACCTGCCTATCAGAAACAAGGAAGACAGAAAAGAATCTTACGAAAAGGCTTTGGTCGAGCTCAGGGATCTGATCGAGAAAGAAAAGAGCCTTACAATGAGTATGCCCCGTTTTGTTGGCATTATCAGGGTTATTCCCCCGGTGAAAACAGATGATACCATGCAGAGCGATGAAGAGACCGAGAAAATCGGTATGGAGATAGCTATTAAGTATGAAATTGAAAATAAGAGAACCCCGGAGGATGTTTCTGCCGAGAAGCTCGGATTCGACATTCGATCGAGAGACGATCACGAAAAGGTCAGGTATATAGAGGTCAAAGCAAGAGCAGGTGTCGGTTCCGTCGCCTTGACACAGAATGAGTGGTTTAAGGCGAAAAGATTTGGCGATGATTACTATCTCTATGCAGTCATGAATGCGAAAAAGAAACCGGAATTGTATGTCATCGCCAACCCGGCAAATAATCTACAGCCAATGGAGAGACTAGAAGTAGTGCGTTATATAGTGTCATTCCAAGAACTGGCTGACAAGGCGGCAAGAGTGAGTCAATAATGGATTTTAGACATAGTCCCAAATAGACAGATTATAGGAAGAAAATCGAATGAAAGATAGGCGATTCATAGAGGAAACTTTTCCGGTAAAGGAAGTAAGTATCCAGTCTGCCAAAGAGAAGAGCATACGCCACGGTCACATATCGACCCTGCACATTTGGTGGGCAAGGCGGCCATTAGCCTCTTCTCGAGCCACCAACTACGCTGCCCTAATCCCGGCTCCGATGAATTTTGAAGAAGGGGATAAGAAAAGGAGTTTTATCGCTGAATTTTCAAAATGGGAAAATTCCCTGAATCAGTCGATGATTCAGACAGCCCGAGATGAGATCCTCAAAGCAAACAATGGTAGACATCCACGGGTGCTTGATCCCTTTGCAGGCGGGGGGGCAATACCCCTGGAGGCACTTCGTCTGGGCTGTGAGACTTTCGCTAGCGACTTGAACCCCGTTGCCGTCCTTATTGAAAAATGCACTCTCGAGTATCCGCAGAAATACGGCGGAGCAAGAAAGGTCTATATAACGAAAAAGAAAACTGAACAACAATCTGAACTTTTCAAATCCAAGGATGCAAAGACCCAAGCCACTGTTAACCCACTCCTTGAGGATGTGAAAAAGTGGGGCAATTGGGTCCTTAAGGAGGCAAAGAAAGAAATCGGGCGATTCTATCCAACTGATAGTGACGGTCACGTTCCGGTTGGTTATATCTGGGCGCGAACAATCCCTTGCCAGAATCCTACATGCGGGGCCATCATTCCTCTTATGCGCCAATACTGGCTTGCAATGAAAGACAAGAAAAAAGTCTCTCTTTTTCCTTATGCGGAAAAAGGTAAAGTGCTTTTTAGAATCGTGGGGACCGAACATGAAAAAATGCCGTCTGGTTTTGATCCGGACAACGGGACAATATCCCGAGCCGTTGTAAATTGCCCGGTTTGTGGAACAACTGTCGATGAAAAAACCACAAGAAAACTCTTTCAGGAACGTAAATCCGGGGAGAGAATGATTGCAGTAATTCTCCAAAAACCGGGGCAGGCAGGAAAACGCTATCGGATTGCAACAGCACAGGATGAAAAAGTTTTTCGTGAAGCAACCACAGAATTGGAAAAAAAACGGGAAAAGCTCATGGTGGAATGGGGCATAGATCCTGTGCCGGATGAGGCATTGACCCGCGTGCCTGTATCGTTTGGTGTCATAAATATCTGGGTTTACGGCATGAATACTTGGGGCTCTCTCTTCAATTCCCGCCAGAAGCTCGCTTTGATAACCTTTGCGGATAAGGTTCGCAAGTCATATGCTGCTATGTTGGCCGATGGCCATGATCATGACTATGCCAAAGCATTAATGAGTTTTTTGGCACTTAACCACGATAGGTTGGTAGCATATTGTTCTTCGCTCGGATACTGGCATGTTTCAGGTGAGAAATTAAGCCCTGCAATGCAACGACAGGCCATTGGTATGGTTTATGATTACGCTGAGAGTATCCCTTTCGCAGATTCATTTAGTTGGGAAACCAATCTCAATTGGATACTAAGGGTAATAGGACATTCTTCTCAGATTCGCGATAATATCATAAATATTACTCAAGCATCTGCTACTGCCCTGCCTCATGAAAATAATTTTTTTGATGCGGTATTCACAGATCCGCCATATTATGACAATGTTCCTTATTCTTACCTCTCCGATTTCTACTATGTCTGGCTAAAGAGAACCTTGAGTGACATCTATCCAGAATTCTTTTCTACCCCTTTGACACCAAAAAAAAATGAGATTGTAGCCTACTCTCAAGGTGAGGGCAAATCTGATGAAGGAAAGCATTTCTTTGAGGAAATGTTGAAAAAATCCTTCCAGGAAATCCACCGAGTCCTGAAACCGAATGGTATTGCGGTAATCGTTTACGCCCACAAATCCACCGAAGGTTGGGAGACGCTTATTAACTCCCTTCTCGACTCAGGTCTTGTCATGACAGGGGCTTGGCCCCTGCATACAGAGATGCAGGCAAGGCTTCGGGCTCAAGAGTCGGCTACCTTGGCATCTTCCATCTACATCGTTGCCCGCAAAATGGAGCGGCAGGCCACCGGCTTCTATCAGGAGGTCCGGCAGGGCCTTGAAGAGCATCTGAATAAAAAACTGGAGCGGCTCTGGCAGGAGGGGATAGGGGGAGCGGACTTTTTTATTTCCGCTATCGGCTCGGCCATTGAAGTCTTTGGCAAATACGAAAAGGTGATTGACTACGAGGGGAATATTATCCGGGCAGACCGGTTGCTTGAGGACGTGCGGAAGATCGCCACGGGGTTTGCCATCCGCCAGATCCTTCACAATGGCTTTGGTGGGGAAATCTCGGATCTCACCCGATTTTATGTGCTCTACCGGTGGAATTACGGAAACGTCAAAGTTCTTTTTGATGAAGCCCAGAAACTCGCTCGGAGCTGCGGTATTGATCTCTCAAGGGAATGGGGTCACGGGTTCATTCGCAAGGACAAGGAGTTTATCCGTGTCCTTGGTCCCGATGAACGAGATATGTCTGAGCTCAAAAGGGCTGAAGAATTAATAGATGTTCTCCATGGAGTATTGCGTTACTGGGAGAAAGGGAAGCGAAACGAGATGATGGAACTTCTCAGCGAGTCCAGCTTCGGAAAAAGTGAGGCCTTCTTCCGTGTCGGTCAGGCAATCTCGGAAACCTTGCCAAACGAAAGTAAGGAGAAGAAGCTCCTCGACGGTTTCCTTTCCGGGAGAGAGCGTATTAAAGAAGAAACAAAGAAAGCAAAACAGTTATCATTGGATGATGTATGAATGAAGTTACCAATAGACAAGATGCCTACAGTGTCAGAACGTATAATATTATTGATATGGGTTTGACATTTTCTGCAATGATTCGCCTTTTCAGTAAGGGTTCAAAAGAAAATATTCATGAGAAAATTGTTGAAGATATAGCAAAAGTATTCAAGGTAGATTCGAAGCAAGAATATGACGAGGTCCATGCATCATTCTGCCTCTGGGGGAATAAGAACATTGTATTGGCTAAAAGAGAAAGGAATGGGAAAATAATTAAAAAAGCAGGACCAGCAAGTTACGGACAAATGGCAAAAACATTCGATGTAGTTATGAAGGTTGCGATTTATTACAGCCATCTTCCTGAGTGCGAATCGGCTCAGAAAATCGCACCCTATTTGAACGCAGCCCTCGATGACCCTATGATGAATATGCTCAAAAAGCATTATCCTAATGATATTAATCCTTGGCCGAAATATGTCGAGGATGTGGATAAAGATACTTATATAAAGTTACAAATGTTAGTTAAGAAATTTATAATAGATAAACATGACAATGAGATTATGTCCGTTCAGTTTGATGACATCTATTGGAAGTTTTTGAATCGTTAAAAAAGGATATGTTGTTCATACTAATCTTTAATGAAGAAATAAAATGAAAGCCTTTCACACAGTCGCAATACCTCACAAGGACATTCTTGAAGGTAAGCTCACCATGAATGTCTTCGCAGCAGACCTTTGGGAAGTCAGCCACAAAAGGGGTCCTGACGAATACAGGGACGCCGAGATCTTTTTCAAAAAGACATTCTTGACAGAGGGGCTGGAGAATCTACTAAACATCGTCGAGAAACGGCTTAAGGGCAAGGGTGGAGACCCTGTAATCCAGATCCAGACCCCGTTCGGTGGCGGGAAAACACACGCCCTCATCGCCATGTATCACAGGGCGGCATCGTGGGGGGCAAAGACCGTTGTTATTTCAGGAACCGCTCTCGGAGCTGATCAGACCCTCTGGGGACTCATTGAAAAACAGCTCACGGGGAAAACCTCTAAGTTCTCTGGTAAAGGAGCCCCCGGCAAAGAGGCCCTCCTGGGACTCCTGGCAGAGCACCAGCCACTCCTGATTCTCATGGATGAGCTCCTTGAGTATGTCACCAAGGCGGCATCAGTAAAAGTGGAAGCAAGTAACCTTGCCGCCCAGACCATCGCTTTCACAAAAGAGCTAACTGAGGCGGCCGGTAATATGGATAAGGTCTGCCTCCTGATCACCCTGCCATCGAGTATCATTGAGCATTATGACGATCAGGCCGAAAAGCTATACCAGCAACTGCAGAAAGTATCCGGCAGAGTCGAGAAAATCTACACCCCCGTTCAGGACAACGAGGTTGTTAAAGTCATCCGTAGGCGTCTCTTCAGCCACATTAACGATAGCGCTGTTAAGGCTATTGTGGGGAATTTCATGGATTATGCGGAAAAGGAAGGAATACTCCCTGCTGGAGTCCAGCCAAGTGAATACAGGGAAAAATTTACGGACTCATATCCTTTCGTCCCAGAGATTATCGAGACTCTTTATCACCGTTGGGGAAGTTTCCCGACTTTTCAGAGAACACGAGGAGTCTTGAGGCTCCTCTCACTTGTAATCTATTCTTTGAAGTCCTCGAACAAGCCTTACATCAGCCTCGCAGATTTTGATCTTTCCAACCAGGAGTTGCGGCAGGAGTTCATAAAGCACATCGGATCGGAATACAATGGAGTCATAGCTGCGGACATCACAGATGCGAATTCGGGGGCCAAGAAGGTTGATGGGTCTCTCGGCAATGCTTACCAGGGTCTCCACCTGGGCAGCCGCACGGCTAATGCCATTTTTCTGTATTCTTTTTCAGGGGGTCGTGAGCGGGGCACTACAGCCGCAGAACTCAAACGGGCGGCCACGACGGTTGAAAATCCAGCGAGCGTGGTGGCAGAAGCTGTCGAGCAACTAAAGGGAAAACTTTTTTATCTCCAGAGCCTGGGCGATAAATACTTCTTCAGCAACCAACCGAACCTGAATCGCATACGCCTGAACAAGATGGACAACATCAAGGATCAGGAGGTCATTGATGTTGAACGAGATTTGTTAAAAGAGGGCTTAAAGGGGTCGAAACTGAAAGTTTTTATCTGGGAGGAAAGTCCGAGTAATATCACGGACACAGAGGAGCACAAGCTTTTGGTTCTCAAGAAGAAAAGCGATAAAGTCATTGAGGACATCCAAAAGAACAAAGGTTTAACGCCACGAGTCTATCGGAATACCCTGTTCTTCCTTTATTCCCTCGAATCCGAAAGGGCTGTGTTTTCAAACACCGTCAAGATGAAGCTTGCCTGTGAATATATCGATGAGGATAAAACTCTCAATCTTTCGGAGGATCAGAAAAAAGAAAACAAGAAAGAGCTAAAAAAATCAGAGGAGAGACTGACCGAATCTATTAGAAGGATTTATCGAATCATTGCCGTTCCAGGAAGGGACGGAGTTAAAGAGATCGACCTTGGCATACCGACCTATGGGGAGGTCAAAAGCCTCCATGGTGAAATTTATGAAAAATTGCGTTCCGATGGTGAGATCCTCGAGAATATCGCACCTCTTGTCATCAAGGAGAAATATCTGGTTAATAAGGACTATGTATTAACCGAACAGCTTTATCAATCCCTTTTCAGAACCCCTGGAGAAACCCGGCCAGCAAATAGAGCCGTGTTGGAGGAATCGATTATAAAAGGTGTTCAAATGGGTCTCTTTGGACTGGGAGAACTGCAGGATGAAAAACCCTTCTGTCGGTTCTACAAGGAAAGCTCGTCACCAGCATTTGCGGGTCAGGAAATAATAATAACTGAAGCGTTGTGTAAAAAACAAGTGCAACCAACACCCGCGGGACCAGAACCGCCACCACCCGAACCACCTCCACCAGGGCCAAAACCACCAGTAGGTGAGAAAAAAGAAATATACCTTAGATTTATAGTCCCGAAGGGTAAGGTATCAAATATCATGGGGGTTATGAATCTTCTACAGAGTAAATTTAATACCCTCGAATTACATTTGTCGGCAAAGGACGGTTCTATTACTCAGCAGGACTACGAAGACAAAATCGAGGAAGCTTTTAGGCAGTTAGGGATAAAAATAGATTAATTTATGACACTTCGAGCAGAAACGATGAAGATCCGAATAGGACCGCGTCGTTTTTCTCCGAACGGAAAAGACAGATCATTCCCCGCCTTATCTTCCATGCGCTGAGAAACGGGATAGCGAGATCGGTTTTCCCTTGGTAGTGATCCGTGCCCGAGTCGGCCACGATGACACATATAGCCACTCTCCCCCCTCAATTTCGCTTTCTGCCATTTTTCCATGTCCGTCCCCAAACCTTTTTAAGTTTCATCTCACGTGAAATATCACACAGAAATTCCTGCTCATTCCGGTCATTACTGTATACATAAACGTGCTCGGCCATTATGGTCACTTGATAAACCATCGGTTTCTCTATCTTGGACGATTCCGCAAACCGTTCTGCAAACCATATCGCCTTATCAAGTGATGCTGTCCATGATATTCCCCGTAACCGTCGTTTTGCCCCATGCCCTGCAACGCCACGATAAACGGTAAAAGGCCCATCATCTGGCAACGGGTCACCCTCTTGCAGTAACCTTTCACGGTCTGCCAGTTCAAAAAGAAATCTTATCACCCACGTTTGACAATTCACATGATTGACTCTTGGCGATGTGTATGAATGGAGTAACGCCTTTTCATAAACGCCGCACTCTTTGAGCAAAGGGAAATTGTCCAAAACAAAGGCCATGTGTCTTTGATTATTCAACCAAGACATGACTTCGAGGATGTCTCTTTTGATCCACGCCTTTTTGACTCTTTCCATCATCAGCGTAAAATCCTCAAGACGCCGCTTGCGATATTCCTCGATATATCCATTCCTTTTTAAATCGTAATCAAGTTCTTCATTGAAGGCTTTAAGGTTTAACTCCGCCAACCCCATCTCTCCGTTCACTACTTTTTCGATCCTCCCTATTCCTTCTAAAAATGCTCTAATGTCTCTCTACCCATTCTCTCCCCACTTTTGACCAAAAAAGGCAAGGCCATTTCTGACCCTGCCTTTAGAAGCACTAAATCAATTTACTTTTTTCTCCTCATGGGAATGGTTACAAGGAAGCCATGCCAGTTTCTGCTGCCAACCGCCAATAGGTACTGTCAACTTTCTTGTGTAAATTGCTTGTGAGCCATTTCCTGGAAGAACGGCAGGTTCTTCCGCACTTTCCCTACAGGGGTTGATCGCCAATGCAACTCCATTTTC
>Ga0172364_10001671_pt1 | contig 17253 bp, 12 predicted proteins | sample LakKivSesite10cm_FD_114545 | JGI IMG/M metagenome (GOLD analysis project Ga0172364, IMG submission 114545) | Sediment microbial communities from Lake Kivu, Rwanda - Sediment site 10cm | ecosystem: Environmental > Aquatic > Freshwater > Lake > Sediment | place: Rwanda: Western Province, Lake... | reverse complement strand
GGTACCGCCGCCGGCATGGCCGCAGGCGCCATGCCGGCGCCCCCACGCGGATGGCGCGGCGGCGCGGCGCGCCCGGCCAGCAGGGCCTCGGCTGCCGAAACGACCTTCGCCGCCTTCACCGCCACCTCCGCATCCAGCACCGGGCTGAACGGAAACGGCACCCGCTCGGTGTGCAGGCGGGCGACGGGAGCGTCGAGATCGTCGAAGGCGTGCTCCATCATCGCCGCCGCCAGCTCGGCACCCACACCGAACATCGACCAGGCCTCGTCGACCACCAGCAGCCGCCCGGTCCTGTGCAGGCTGGCCGCCACGGTCTCCACGTCCAACGGCACGATGGTCCGCAAGTCGATCACCTCGCAGGAAACGCCCCTGGTCTGAAGCTGCTCGGCCGCCTCGAGGCACACGCCCGTCAGCAGGCCGCAGGTCGCGATGGTCAGGTCCTTGCCCGGGCGGACGATGGACGCCTGCCCCAGCGGCACGAAGTGCTCCTCGACGGGCACCTGTCCCCTGACGGCGAACATGGCCTTATGCTCCAGGAACAGGACCGGCTCGCCGCATCGCAGGGCGGTCTTGACCAGCCCTTTGGCGTCGGCGGGGTTGGACGGCACGACCACTATCAGCCCCGGCACGTGGGCGAACGAGGGGTAGTAGGCCCCGCTGTGGTGGGCGCCGGCGCACTTGATCATGCCCATCGGGGCGCGGATGAGCACCGGCACGCCGAGCTGCCCGTTGCTCAGGTAGCGCAGCTTGGCCGCCTCGTGGACGATCTGCCCGCCGGCCTCGAAGAGGAAGTCGGCGAACATCAGGTCGGCAATCGCCCGGCAGCCGGTGGCCGAGGCCCCGATCGCCGCGCCGGTGAACGCCAGCTCGCAGATGGGCGTGTCGATGACGCGCCCGGGGCCGAACTCCTGCCACAGGCCCTTCGTGTGGGCGAAGCAGCCGCCCCGCTCGCCGATGCCCTCGCCCAGGCACACGATGGTGCCGTCGCGGCGCATCTCCTCGGCGATGCCGTCGCGCACGGCCTCCAGCCAGCTCTTCTGCACGGTCTGCCCGCCGCCCCCGGGCGCCGGCAGCGGCGGGTTGATCGGCTCGGCGTACACGTGCTCGTACAGCGTCGCGGGGTCCGGCAGGGGCGAAGACTCGCCGAACCGCACCGCCTCGTCCACCTCCGCCGCCACGCGCCGATCGATGGCGTCCAGCTCCCCGGCGGTGGCAACCCCGAGCGTTTCCGACAGGAGCTTGCGGAAGGCGGCGATGGGACACCGTTTCTTCCAGGCCCGCAGTTCCTCTTCGGCGCGGTACGTCCCGCAGACCGGGTCGCCCTCGTGATGCCCGCACCAGCGGTAGGTCTTCGACTCGATCAGCGTGGGCCCTTCGCCCGCCCGGGCGCGCGCCACGGCGTCGCCGGCCGCCCGCCACACCGCCAGCACGTCGTTGCCGTCGACGGCCTGCCCCGCGCAGCCGAAAGCCGCCGCCCTGGCGGCGATCTCCGGGTTGGCGGTGGCGGTCTTCAGCGGCGTGGCCGTGGCGTACAGGTTGTTCTCGCACACGAACACCACGGGCAGTTTCTGGGCGGCGGCGAAGTTGAGCGACTCCAGGAACGCCCCGTGGCTGCTGGCGCCGTCGCCGAAGAACGCCACGCCCACCGTGCCGGTTGCGCGGACCTTCGCGCTCAGCGCCGCCCCGACGGCCAGCGGAATGCCGCCGGCCACCAGCCCGTGCGTGCCGAGCAGCCCGTGCTCCGGCGAGAACACGTGCATGCTGCCCCCGCGCCCGCCCGAGCAGCCCGCGGCCCTGCCGTACAGCTCGGCCATCAGCTTCGTCGGCGGCACGCCCTTGGCCAGCACGTGCCCATGCCCTCGGTGGGTGCTGGTGATCCAGTCGTCCTTGCGGAGATGGTCGCAGACACCGGCGGCGGTGGCCTCCTCGCCGATGTACAGATGCAGGAACCCCGGCCAGACGCCTTTGCGGTTGAGATCCTGCGCCACCGTCTCGAACCGCCGGATCAGCGCCATCCGCTCGTAGAGGCGCAGCAGGCCGCCCTTGTCGAGACCATCCGGCACGTTGCCGACCGACTGAACCTTCCGCTTGCTCATCGATGCACCTTTCCAGACAACAGGGTTACCCTATGATGCGCCAAAAGCGTCCTGACGGACTAACGCTTCGATGACGGCCCTGCGCTGCGCGTCGGCGGGCTCCAGGGGCGAGGCGGGCCTGCCCGAGCCGATGCCCAGCGCCGCCAGGGCGTACTTGACCCCCGCCAGCCAGCACGGCCCGGACAGGACCAGTCGCTGCCGCAGCGCGGTCACTCGCGCCATCTGGCGGGCGACCTCGCCGCTGTCGCCGCGCACGGCCGCTTCGTAAAGACGCACGAAGGTCCACGGGTCGTAGTTGGCGCAGACAGGGACGATCCCCCGAGCGCCGGCGAGCAGCGCCTGGCCCCCGATCGCCTCGTCGCCCACCAGAACGCGCAGGCCGACCTCCCTGCCCCCATCGACCATCTCCGTCAGGTACGCCAGGTCGCCGGAGCTTTCCTTGCAGCAGCGTATCCAGCCCCGAGCGGCCATCTCGCGGACGGTCAGGACGGGCAGGCAGGAGCCGGTGCACTGCGGGATGTTGTAGGCGACCATTTCCATGTCCCCGGCCGCCTCCTTCGCCTGGCCGAAGTGCCTCAGGTGCTCCTTGTCCGTCCGGACGGTCAGGTAGAACGTGGGCGTCAGGACAAAGCGGCGGAAGCCGACGTCGCGCAGCGTCCTGATCCTCTCGCACGCCCGGCGGGTGGAGGTCTCCATCACGCCGCACAGCACCGGCAGGGCGTCGCCGGCCTCCTCCAGCGCGGTTCCGGCCATCCGCCGCCACTGGCCCGTCGCCAGCAGCGGTCCCTCGCCGGCCGAGCCGCCCACGAACAGGCCGTGCACGCCCGCGCCGATCAGCCTGCGAATGACCCGCCTGAACGCCGCTTCGTCGACGTTCTCATCTTCGTCAATCGGCGTGATGACCGGAACAACAACGCCGTGCAGTGGCTGATCGCTCATACCTGGTTACCTCGCTTCCGCGGATGGCGGATTGTGCTGTGCGGGCCGAGGTCGATGCCGCTATATTGTGCGGCACTGCGGACGGATGGAGACGCACGATGGCTCCCGGCAGCACGCTTCGCAGACTGCTGAACGGTCCCGACCTGGTGATGGCGCCCGGCGCGCCGGACGCGCTGACGGCGCGGCTGGTGGAACGGGCGGGCTTCCCGGCCGTCTACATGACGGGCTTCGGAGCGACCGCCAGCGTCCTGGGCTGCCCGGACGTGGGACTTATGACCCAGACCGAGATGGTGACGTGCGCCCGCAACATGGTCCGGGCGGTCAACGTGCCCGTCATCGCCGACGCCGACACCGGCTACGGCGGTCCGGCCAACATCGAGCGGACGGTGCGCGAGTACCTCCGGGCCGGCGTCGCGGCCATGCACCTGGAGGACCAGGCCGCACCCAAGCGATGCGGGCACATGGCAGGCGTCAGGCTGGTGACGGCCGAGGAGATGCTGGCTCGCCTTCGGTGCGCGATGGCGGCCCGGGGCGACGGCGACCTGTTGATCATCGGCCGGACCGACTCGCTGGCCGCCGGCGCGGGGATGGATGAGGCGATCCGCCGGGGGCGGCTCTATCGCGATGCCGGCGCGGACATCATCTTCGTCGACGCGATCAGGCGGATCGACGACGCCCGCGCCGTGGCCGGGGCCGTCGAGGGCCCGCTGATGATAAGTCTGGTCGAGGGCACTGAGGCGGGCGGACTGAAGCCCGACGAGATCAGGCACATGGGCTTTGGCCTGGCGCTGTACCCGCTGTCGGCGCTGCTCGCCGCCGTCCGCGCGGTGGGGGAGATGCTCGCCGAGCTGAAGCGCACGGGCACGACGTCCGGGTGCGCCGGCCGGATGGCAGACTACGCCGACATCTCGGCCGTCGTCGACCTGGATCACTACCGCAGCCTGGACGACCGTTACCGCGCCGGTTGATCCGTTCCCGCACCCGAAGGAGCAGCCAAGGTGAAAGCTGTCGTAAAGACCAGGCCGGAGCCCGGGAACGTGGAGTACATCGACGTGCCCGAGCCGCACGCCGGGCCGGGGCAGGTTGTCATTCAGGTCCGCAACGCCGGCGTCTGCGGGACGGACATCCATATCTTCCGCAGCGAGTACGTCATCAAGCCGCCGGTGATCCTCGGCCATGAGATCAGCGGCGTCGTCGCGGAGGTCGGCCCCGGCGTGCCGCGCGTCAAGGTCGGCGACCGCGTGACCGTGAATCCCTCGGCCGGACGCCTGTGCGGGCACTGCCGCTACTGCCAGACCGGCGCGCCGTTCTTCTGCATGGACCGGGCCGCCGTGGGCAGCGGCATGAACGGCGGCATGGCCAGGTACATCGTGGTGCGCCAGGAGATCATCCAGCCGCTTCCGCCGAACCTCGACGACGAGGCCGGGGCCCTGTGCGAACCGTTCGCCTGCGCCTATCAGGCCGTGGCGGAGCTGACGGAGATCCACGCCGGCGACCTGGTGGTTGTGTCGGGGCCGGGGCCCATCGGCCTCATGTGCGGCATGATCGCCCGGCTGCGGGGCGGACAGGTGGTCCTGCTGGGCACCTCCGGCGACGCCCTTCGCATGGACCTGGGCAGGAGGCTCGGCGTCGAGCGCGTCGTCAACGTCGAGGCCGAAAACGCCAAGGAGATCGTGGCCGACATGACGCAGGGCTACGGCGCCGACGTGGTGATCGAGTGCGCCGGGGTCGAGCCATCGGCGGGCCTGTGCCTTGAGCTGGTCGGCAAGATGGGTCACTACACGCAGGTGGGCATCTTCGGCAAGCCCCTGCGGGTCGACCTGGACAAGGTCGTCGTCAAGCAGGTTCGCTTCCAGGGCTCCATGTGCCATACCTGGCGGACGTGGCAGCGGACGATGCACTACCTCGGCCAGGGCAAGGTCGACCTGCACCCGCTGATCTCCCGCCGGCTGCCCCTGAGCCGCTGGGAGGATGCCTTTCAGGGCGTGCTCGACAGGAAGGACGTCAAGGTCCTGCTGTATCCGGAGGAGTGAGCGATGCAACTTCGTGACATGATGCGCGGCGGCGGCTTCTGCGTGGGGCCCTTCATCAAGGCCGCCAGCCCGGCCCTCATCGAGATCACCGGCCACGCCGGCATGGACTTCGTGCTGCTGGACATGGAGCACGGTCCGGTCTCCTATGAACTGCTGGAGCACATGATCCTGGCGGCCGAGAAGGTCGGGATCGCGCCGATAGTGCGGGTCGAGGCGGTCAGCGAGTCGGCCATCCTGCGTCCGCTGGACCGCGGCGCCGCCGGGCTGGTCGTGCCGCACGTTGACTCGGCCGACATGGCCCGCGACGTGGTCCGCTTCTCGCGGTACGCCCCGGAGGGCCAGCGCGGCATGGACGTGCACTCGCGAGCGGCCAAGTACACCCACACGCCCAAGGACCAGTACCTCAGGCAGGCCAACGACGCGCTGCTGGCCCTCCAGATCGAGGGCGCCGAAGGGCTGGCCAATCTCGACGCCATCCTGGCCGTGCCCGGCGGCGACGTGATCTTCGTCGGGCCGTACGACCTGTCGCAGTCGCTGGGCGTGCCGGGGCAGATCGACCACCCCGAGGTGATCGGCGCCATCGAGCGGATCGCCGCCGCGGTGCGGAAGGCCGGACGGCACCCGGGCATCTACGCCAACGACGTGGCCGCCGCCCGCAAGTGGATCGGCCTGGGCGTGCAGTTCATCGCCCTGGCGGTGGACACCACCATCTACTACCAGGCGTGCAGGAAGCTCGTGGTTGACTTGCGCGGGTAGATCTGCTCGGAGTGCCGCCATAGGGCGGGCCGTCGGGCGCGCGGAAGAGGCAGCCCCGTTCACGCCGGGACCACGAACACGAGTGGCTCCGTCGATCCGTCTTGTTTCCATTGCCGGTTCACCTGCGCGGCCGTGCCGCGCGCACCGCCTGCACCCACTTGACGGCGGCGCGGGTGATGGCCGGACAGTCGCCCGCGGCATACGCGGCAGCGTCCAGGCCCTGGGCGGGGACGGTCACGATGCTCGCCCCCGCGGCAACGTACTGCCCGACGGTGGCCAGCGTGAACCCGGCCGCCGCCATAAGACACAGCCCGGGAAACGGGCCGAGCATCTCGGCGAAGAAGCCCGGCCCGACGCAGCCGGCGGGGAAGACCTTGATCACGTCGGCGCCCAGGTCCATCGCCTCCATGATCTCGGTGGGCGTGATCGCCCCCACGACGCTGACCACGCCGTGCCTGCGGCAGGCCTCGACCATGCCGGCGTTCAGCCCGGGGCTGGCCACGAACTTCGCCCCCGCCTCCACCGCCCGGTCCACGCTGGCCCCGTCCAGCGCCGTGCCGGCGCCAACGCACATATCCCCGCCCAACTCGGCGACGGCCTGGCGGATCAGGTCCAGCGCGCCCGGCACCGTCATGGTGTACTCGATGCACCCGATACCGGCGTCGCAGTACGCCTTGCTGGCCGGCATGATGTGCCGCACGTCCCTGGTGCGAAACACCGGCAGCACTCCCGATTCGCACATCCGCCGAATGATCTCCTGCTTGTCCACAGTCGCGGTCTCCTTGTATGGTCAGCGCCTCACGCGCCCGGCCTGGCCGGTTGCCGTCAACTCCCGCACCTCCGCCAGCGATACCAGGCCGAAGTCGCCGGGTACCGAATGCTTCAGACACGCCGCCGCCGCCGCGAACTCGACGGTCTCCTGGCCCTTCCAGCCCGACAGCAGCCCGTAGATGACCCCGGCGGTGAAGGCGTCGCCGCCGCCGATCCGGTCCACCACGTGCATCTCGTACTGCCGGCTGGTCCAACACCCGTTCGCGTCGCACAGCAGCCCGGCCAACCGGTTGACCGAGGCGCTGTCGCCCTGGCGCAGCGTGTAGGCCACCGCCCGCAGGCCGAACTGCTGACGCATCGCCGCCGCGCTGGCCGACGCGCTGTCGCCGGACACCCCGAACAGCAGCTCCGCATCGTACCGCGTGCCGATGAACACGTCCACGTGTTTCATCAGCCCGGGCAGAACCGCCCGCGCCTGCTCCACGCTCCACAGCGTGCTGCGGTAGTTGCAGTCGAGGCTCACGGTCACGCCCGCGCGCCGGGCGGCCCTCAGCCCGGCCTTCAGCGCCCCCAGCGCGCCGGGGCCCAGGGCCGGGGCAGTACCGGTGAAGTGCAGCCACTCCGCCCCGGCCAGGATCGAGTCCCAGTCGAACTCCCGCGGGTGGACCTGGCTGAAACTGCTGCCGGCCCGGTCGTAGATCACCTTGCCCGGGCGCTGGGAGGCGCCGGTCTCGACGTAGATGACGCCCAGGCGCTGCCCCCCGCGGAGGACCCGGTCGGTGTTCACGCCGTATCGGCGCAGGTAGTTGATGCACGCCTGGCCGATCTCGTGATCGGGAACCTTCGATACGGCCAGCGTCTCCACGCCCCACTGGGCCAGCGAGACGGCCGCGTTGGCCTCCCCGCCCGTGTAGCGGGCGGCGAATCCGTCGGCCTGCACGAACCGCTCGTGCCCCTTCGCGTCCAGCCGCAGCAGGAGCTCGCCGAAGGCCACGACCTTCCGCGCGGGCGGCGACCTTCGCGTCAATCGCCTCGTCCCTTTCGGCCCATGTTTCATTGCGCTCATCGGGTCCTCTCCGCACCCTTTACGGACGCAGCGGATACCGCCCCGCGGCGACCACCTCGTCGCACATGGCCACGATGTTCTCCGGCGGCACATCCGGCTGGATGCAGTGTACCGCCGCCGCCACGTACCCGCCGCCGCCGGCCAGGTCGGCGATACGCCGCCGCACCTCGCGCCGCACGTCCTCCGCCGTTCCGTGCGGCAGCGCCCAGCGGGTGTCTATCCCGCCGCAGAACGCCAGCCGATCGCCGAACTGGCGCTTGAGCCGCGCCGTGTCGCCCATCTCGCCGGCCGACACCTGCACCGGGTTCAGCAGGTCCACGCCGATCTCGATCAGGTGGCCGATCAGCGGGTAGACGTTGCCGCACGAATGGAAGAACACCTTCGCCGGTGAGTCCTCGTGGATGGCGGCCAGCAGTTCGGCCTCGTGCGGCTTGATGAGGCGGCTGTATGAGGCAGGCGACATCATCGGCGCATCCTGCGTGCCCAGGTCGTCGCCGGTGACCAGCACGTCCACGTAAGGCCCGACGTGCCGCATCATCTCCCGCACGCAGGGAATCACAAGGCCCTTGATCTTGCACAGAAGCGCGGTGAAGAACTCCTCGTCGGCGGCCAGGTCCAGCAGGCATTCCTCGACGCCCCGCATGAGGTATGCCTGTTCAAACAGCGTGACGCCGCTGAGAAGCACGCACGCGTGCCCGGCCTCCTGGATCGCCCGGCAGCGGTCGGCCAGGCCGACGAAACGCTCGGGGGCCGTCAGGTCCGGCCAGGGGTAACGGCCCAGGTCGTCGATCGTGGCGTTGCGCAGCGGCGCGTCGAGGATCTCGAAGTAGTCGGCGCCGGGCCTGCGCACCCACGTGCAACCCCAGTCGTCCACGATGCAGTCATCCGAGACTTCCTTGCGGGGCGACGACGCCGCCGGCCCGGGCGCCGCAACGCGCCCGTCGGAACCCAGACGTTCCAGCACATCATCATCCATCCGGACGTACTGAAGCGGCTTCGACAGGTACCGGGTGGCGCGGGCCGGCAGCCCCAGGTGGCGCCTCAGGGGCGGATAGCCCGGCCCCAGTACCGTCGTGGCCCCCGACGTACCGATGAACAGCGGCACGCGGTCCGGTTCCTCGTGATTCAGCGCGGTCAGCACTCGCTCGCGCGATGTCATTGCGGATGTCCAGAAAAAGCGGTTAACTACTGCGGTTCAACGTCGATGATCGCTCGACCGGAGCGGGGCAATCAGATCTCATTCCTCACCCGCAAACTCAAATGCAATGTGCCGTATGGCTGTCCCTGACGAACCGGCGTTCTTGTCGCCGCGAACGACGATCTTGATCGTGTGTGGCCGCTTTGGGTCCAGACCGGTCTTGATGAAGGCGAACTGGTAGGGCAAGGCACATTCGGCGAAGAAGCAGTCAACTGTCTCCACCAGCGCGCCGTCGATGAAGACGTCCGCCTTGCCGCCGTCCCTGGCGGCCACGGCCCGCCAGTAGATGTCCGGGCCGGTGAACGCGAACTCGACGCTGTGGCCGGCCGCGGCCGCCGCTTTGGCCTGTCCTTCGTAGTAGTGCGGGCTTCTTTCCTCCGTCCATTGGGCGCCGTCGTATCTCATCTCGGCGGCCGCCGCGCCGACAAGCTTCGTTTTCCGCGCCGTGGTGCGGTCGCCCGATTCCGGGTGCGGCTCGTGGTTGTAGGAATCGTGCGGCGGGAAGTGGCGAACCGGGGTGCTGCCTTCCTTCAGTTTGATCTCCAGGGTCCGCTGATTCCCTATCCAGTAGTTGAACGCCAGCAGATTCTGTCCGCATGCGACCGGATCAACGCCCTTCTCGTCGGCCAAGGTGAATCCGAACATCGCATTGCGCGGCTCATCGAGCAGCTTGGCCATGGGCGACCAGTCCTGCCTGGCCAGGTCAGTGCAGGTTGAGATGCAGATCGAGCGGTCCTCGAAGCCAATGCCCGGCTTCCCGCGCTCATCCTTGATCCCCAGATGCACGCCGATCCGGAGGTATTTCTTCAGGTGCGTGCTGTAGATGGTGGTGCCGTACATGCCCCGCAGGCTGAACCCGACCCGCGACGCCTTGCCGCCCAGGCCGGGCTCGGCCCACGCGCCGTCGCGGAACTTGAACCATTTGCCCGGCGCCATCTTGTCGGCAATGGCGCAGCGGGCGACCTCGCTGAACATCAGAAAGCCGTTCAGCTTGCCCTTCTTGGGGACAAACGAGTTCCAACTCGTGACATAGAAGTATCCGCCGCGCTCGTCGGTGTAGAAATCGAAGTCAGCCGGGCCGGCCTCGAAGCACGAGCCGGCATAGTCCTGCACCTTGGGCATGGCGCGCGTCAGAATGTCGCCGACGAGCTTCCACGTCAGCCCAAGGTCCGTGCTCGTGGCCAGGCGGGTCTTCTTGCTGCACCACCCCTGGCTCTTGTTACGGCCATATTCGGAATGGACCAGGGCGTGGAGGGTCTTTGACTGCGGATCCCACCACAACCCGCACCCCATGTGTCCGGACGCTCCGCCGAAATCACACACACCATCCGGCTGGCGCTGGAGATGTTCGAGGTCCGGTCCCTTCAGCCGCACGACGCGGCTGCCCCGCTCCTTGTAGTGGTCTCCCCACTGCACGTAGATAACCCACACTTCGCCGTCTATGACGGCCTGCCGGACCGGATAATCGAACTTGTCGCGCGACATTGGCAGTTTACGCCGGGTCACGTCGAAAGCAAACGGCAGGGCCTGCGGAGGGGTTGCCGCGGGTCCACCGGCGCCTTTCGTCGCCGATTCCCCCCCAGTCCCCGCGGCGGAAAGGAGTGAGCAACAAACAGCCGCCGTCAGTCCGATCAAAATGCCCTCAGTGGTCATGAATCTGCTCCTGATTTATGATTCATTCCTGTTCGCACTTCCGCTTCCGGTCGCTATCATCGCGCCTCGTCGATCCAGATGATCTCCGAGACCATTTCGCCTTTCATCGTCACGTCGAAGCCTTGGTCCATCAGTTCCGCGCCGGTCTTGCGGGCGTTCTGCTCGGGGCGGTCCTGAAAGGTCAGGGCATAGATCTTGCTCCGATCGAGGCCCTTGAGAACGATGCGCCTGGTATCCAGGGGGCAGGCCGGTTTGAAGAGCATCACGGCGCCTTTGCGGTTGAGGGGGTTGTGGTATTGCAGGCCGTCCCAGTTGACCCCGTCGGGGCGCAAAAACAGATGATAGAGGTTCCCCTCGCGGATGAGCGGCCGCAAGCGGGTCTTGTATAGGCCGATGTTCTCCTTGAGCATCGGCATGCACGAAGGCATGTCCGACGGCCTGGAAAAGCCGGCCCAGAGGAAGACCGCGCCCATCAGGGCGCTGCGCAGGTCGTAGACCTCGCCCAGGCCCCAGTCGCCGCGTCCCGCCTTGTTGCCCGTGAGCATCGAGAACCGCACGGGCGCCTGCAACTGGGCCGGATGGATGCAGTAGGAACTGACCTGGAACATCTTGCGGTTGGACAGCGGATCGTACACATCGATGCCGAAGATCACCGATGCCCGGCGCATCGCGGCGAAGTCCTTGTACGCGCCGCCGCACTGGCAGTTCTCCCAGCGGAAGTTGGGGTGGTTGGCCATCAGCCAGTCGAGCATCGCGATGCCGCCGGGCCCATAGGGGGCGCCCATGTCGCTGCGGTAGGTGTCCACGCCGTATCGCTTCATCATCTCGGAAAGTTTTCTGCCCCAGTCCAGGTTGTTGCCGCAGCCGGGGAAGTAGAGCGTCAGCTTGATGCCGTTCTCGTGGGCCAGCTTGCCGGCGGCCTCCATGCCGTCGGGCCAGAGAACCGGATTTCCCAGCCATCTGTCCTTTGCCCACCAACCAAAGTCAATGTCCACCGACTCAAAACCGGTATCCGACAGCCTCTCCTTCATCCCGCGGGCGAAGGCATTTTCCTCGCTCCACCACTTCCCGTCGTACTTGTCCTGCCAGAAGGCGCCCCACTGGGCCCACGGCTCGGTCGGGTCCTTGCGCATGTTCTCGGGTGCCTTGTGGAGGAAGAACCAGCGCTTGAACCCGTTGCCACAGTCGTCCATGTCGCCCGCATAGGCGCCCAGGTACACGGCCGGCAACTCCGCCCGCGGCCCGGGCACGTCGGTATGAGCCATCCGGACAAGGTGTTTCACGCGCGCTGTCACCGGCCGCGCCCCGGCCGCCTCGACGCTGATAGTGCCGTCCTGCCATTCGCCGGCGAAGTACACCCCGTGGGCGCCGCCATCCAGCGCCACGAACGGGATGAAGCCGTAGCCCCGCCCCTGGCCGCCTGCCAGGATAGGGGCCTCATGTGCCGCCCCGTCCACCAGGCGATCGAGGAACAACGCCTTGCGAACGGCGGGCGCTCCGGCATCCTTGTGGAACCGCCACAGGACGACCTCACGCTCAGGCTTCACGCCCAGATTCAGGTAGTCTCGCTGTGGCCAGAGCACGACCGTGCCGCCGGTTCCGTTCTCAACGGCCTCCTGGTACTGAACAGGCCCCGGCCCCTCGGCCGCCCACCAGATGAACTTCATCTGCACCTTGGGCTCCTCGTTGCAGGCGAATCGCAGCGTCAGCTTCTTTCCCTTCGCCGTGTCTACCGTCGCTTCCTGGAATGCCCACGTCACCGCGGTGTGATCCCTCGTCTTGGAGACATTGACCCGTGTGGGCAACGGGATGACCGCCGGCGCGGCCAGCCAGTTCCAACCCGCCCGCGGGCTCTTCCATTCCCAGATCGCGGGGCGGTTGTCCACCACCGCCACCGTCATGGCCGTATCGTCCGTCTGCAGACTCCAGTGCTGCCGGGTCGGGGCCGGGCCCGGCGTTTCCGCCGCCCGCTGGGGCGCGCCGCGGCCCAGCACTTCCACTTCCGCCAAGCGCAGCGCGTAATTGGTCTCGCCCGGCGGCGGTTCGGTCACCCGGCTCACCGCGATCTTCACCCAGCGGGCCTTCTGATTCGGAACGGGCAGGACCACGGGGGCGATGCCGGGATTCACCTGGTTGGTCACCGTCTTGACCGTAACATACCGGCCGCCATCGGCCTTCGTCGAGATCGTATAGTCGAGCGGGAAGTTCGCCGCACCCTCCCCCTTCCTCGAATGCGCCCAGACGGGATACACCCGGACCTCACTGAACGCCTGATCCGCCCCCAGGTCGATCTCCACCCACTCGTCCACCTCCGGACCCTTGTACGCCGGGTCGCATGAGTATCCGCCCACCGCGCGAACGCCGTCCACGAGTTGCTCCGGCGACCACGGGTAGGTTGCCAGGGCGTCTTCCCCGCCCGGCAAGGCCGCGGACTTCATCGCCAGGAAATGCCACACCCCGGCGTTGCCCAGCGAATCGGCGTGGGGGTTCCCCGCCCGGATGTCATCCACCACGTCCCTGGCCAGGTCCCAGACGCGCTTCGCGCCGGAGGTCTCGGTGATGACCAGCTCGATGAAGGTCGTGTCTCCCGAGTGGCCTCCGCCGCGGCCGGTAACCAGGGCAAGGGTGTCGCCCCTGGCCACAGACACGGCGGCAAGTTTGTTGGCATCCTTCCCGGGTTCGGCGGGAACCTGCGCCGAGCCGGACGGGGCGACTCGTCCGTTGGCCAGCACGGAAGTCCCGTGGTTGACAGACCACGTCACACCGTCGCTGCCACCCTTGTGGCCATGAGTGATCTTCGCCCGCACGCTCACCGTACCCGTGACAGGGCTCTGCCATCCGACAACGACGTCCGTGTCCGGACCGGGATGCAGACACACGGCGCGCGGGGGCACTTTGATGGCTCCCTTGAGCAGGCTGACCTCCCGGGTCCCGGTATTGACATACACAAAAGGCGGATCCTTTCTTCCCCATCCGACGAGCTTGCCTGTGTCATCGGCGAACCTGCCCTTGAGCAGGTCCGAGGCCGCGAAGGCCGGCTTGCCCGCGGTTTCCGGTCTGGTCGGCGTCTTGACGGCGACCGGACACCCGAAGGCCAGGTTGACCAACGCGTCGGGCTCCGCGGCGCCGACGGCGGCCGGGGTAAGTGCGCCAATCAACAGACTGAGCGCGACCAGCGATCCCGCGGACACCAGTCCCGTCAACGCATCCATGTTTCCATCCACCTTCTGCTTCAGGGCTGGCAGGTTGTGTTTCTTCAAGAGCGGGCATGCTTCCAGGTCGCCAACGCCGCATCGGTACCCCGGTCGGTCCAGAAGCGACACGGTCCGCACCGGATCGGTGACGTCGACGTCCGCCTCGATCAGGTCGCGTGGGTCACTCATGGCAGGCCTCGAAGAGCGCCACCAGGTTCCTCGGGGGGATCTCCGGCGGCAGCACGTTGGAAGGACCGACCAGGTACGCGTTGCCGTGGGCGTGCCCCAGCGTGTCCAGGGCCCGCCGCACGTGATCGCGAACCTGGTCCGGCGTGTAGGCGACCAGCGCCTGATCGCTGATCCCCCCGGAGAATGCGATCCGTCCCCCGAACTCGCGGGCCAGCAGATCGAGGTCCATCGCCTCAGGCTGGACCGGATCGAGCACGTCCACGCCGGCGTCGATCAGGTCGCCCACGATGGCCGTGACGTTGCCGCAGCTATGGAAGACCACCTCCATCTTCCAGCGGTGGGCCTCCTCGCAGAGCCGGCGGTATCGCCGGGCGAAGTATCGCCGCCACGTCTCCGGGGAAATCATCAGCGCCAGTTGGGTGCCCCAGTCCTCGGTCAGGAACCAGGCGTCCACGCCCAGGCGGCCCCAGCCGCCGATCAGGACCAGCAGATAGTCGGTCAGGGCATCCAGGAGCCGCTCCGTCTCGGCCGGGTAGACAAGGAGGTCCTCGAACGCCTGCTCCATGCCGCGCAGGCAGTGGAAACGCTCGAAGAGCGCCAGGTGGGTCATGCCGCAGACATACCGGCTGGCGGCGTGCTGGCGCAGGGTGGGCAGGACCGCGTCCAGACGGCCCGGCTCGTCCGGCCTTGGCATCCGCCTGGCCAGGTAGTCGTCCAGGTCCGCCCAGTCGGTCAGGGGATTGGCGACGGTGGCGGCGCCGACCCCGCCCGCGGCGTGGGCCCAGGCGGTGCCCCATTCGTCGGTCCAGGTCATGGACTCGGTCATGGCCTGGACCACGTTCACCCGCCGCGGGGCATCGGGCCGCTGGAACCCGACGAAGATGTCGTAGGCGGCGACGTAGACCGCGTCGTCCGGGTACGTCCGGAACAGATCGGCCAGCAGGTCGCTTTGGCGCAGGATGATATCGAGGGACAATCGCCGCAGCCGGACCGGGCAGCGGGCCGCGCCCCCGCGGCGCAGGGCCTGGCGCACCCAGGTCTTGCTGGGCGGGGCCGCGGCGGTGGCCGCGTCCATGGCCTGGTTGCAGCGGGCGACGGCGGCCTCACGTTCGGCTAGGGTCAAGTCGGCGGTCATGGGCGATCCTCCTGTGCGGTTGGACGGGCTGAGGCCGAGGCGCGCGTGGCGCCCGTGGACATGCCGCCGTCCACCAGCAAAGTCTGGCCGGTGACGTAGGAACTGGCGTCCGAGGCCAGGAACAGAAGGGCCCCGTCGAGTTCGTGCAGCTCGCCCGGCCGCTTTAGGGGCAGCCGGTCGGTCAGGTAGGCCAGCCAGTCCGGGTCGCGGAAGAGCGCCGCCGTCTGGTCGGACTCAAACCATCCGGGCGCCAGGCAGTTGACGGTGACGCCGTGACGGCCCCAGTCGTCGGCCAGGCTCATGGTGAGCTGTCGAATGCCCCCGCGGCTTGCGCAGTAGGGCGCAACGCCGGCGTAGCCGAATACGCATGTCAGCGAGCCGATGTTGACGATCCGGCCGTAGCGGCGCGCGACCATGCCCGCCGCGATGGCCTTGGCCACGAAGAAGGCCCCGCGAAGGTTGGTGTCCACCACCGTGTTCCATTCCTCCCAGGTCAGGTCCAGGGCCGGCTTGCGGATGTTGCATCCGGCGTTGTTCACCAGGATGTCCACCTTTCCGGCGGCGGCGGCCATGCTGCGGATGCTCGCCTCCTCGCGCACCTCCAGGGCCAGCGCGGTGGCCTGGCGGCCCATGGCGCGGATTTCGGCGACCACCCCGTCCAGGGATGCAGCGGCGCGGGCGGTGACCACCAGGTCCGCTCCGGCCCTGGCCAGGGTCAAGGCGAACCGCCGGCCCAGGCCGCGGCTGGCGCCGGTTACCAGGGCGATGCGACCGTGCAAGTCAAACAGGTTGCTCATGGCCGGCTCCTCGCAGCGCGCTCGTCGAGGGTGGTGGTGCTCCGGCCGTCGGTGCCGGGCAGGGCGTTCATTATCTCCACTGTGAAACCGACCAGCGGCTCGGTGTCGAAATTGACCCAGGTGGTGCCCGGCCGCATGCCCGGCCCCTGCTGAGTGACGGGCACGCCGCAGGCGGCGAAGTGGGCCAGGGCCTGGGCGTTGTCGTCCAGGTTCCATCGCAGGTGGTGGATGCCCGGGCCGCGCTGCTGGAGGAACTCCGTATAGATGCTGGGTCCCTCCAAGGGCTGGATCAGTTCCAGTTCCACTGCGCCCAGGTCCGCGAAGCCCCAGCGGTTGCGGAAGTGAGCCGGGCCGCCGCGGTAGAACTGCCGGTCCAGGGTCTCGGCCGGCGGTCCTTCCACCACCCGCCAAGGCCCGACTCCCAACAGGCGAGTGAGGTTGGCCATGGCGGCGTCCAGGTCGGTCACGACCACGCCGATCTGGACGATGTGGCGGAAGACGGTGCGCAAATCGGTCTGCGGGCTGTCGCTCATCGGTAGGTCCCCAGTTCCAGACCGCGGTCGACGAAGAAACGATAGGTCTCGTAGTTGACCAGGTTCGAGACGCTGTGATCGACCTGGAGCACGTAGCCGCCGCCGGCCATGGCGCCGGGCAGCTTGGCGGCCAGCTCGGCATCCACGGCCGCCGGGTCGTTGGTTTCCAGCACCCGTGCATCCATGCCGCCGATAAGCGAAATCCTGTCGCCGAAATCGCGCTTGATCCGCAGCAGGTCCATTCCCGCCTTGGTCTCCAGGGGCTGGAGGCAGTCGATCCCCGCCTCGATAAGCAGCGGCAGCAGCGATATCACGTTGCCGTCGCAGTGGAGGACCACCGGCAGTCCCCGGCCGTGGGCGAAGTCGAACAGGCGTCTATGGGCCGGGAAGATCAGTTTCCGGTACATTGCCGGCGACATGAACGGCCCGTTGCGGAAGCCCAGGTCGTCCCAGACCCACAGGCCGTCGGGCAAGCCCTCGCGAGCGAACAGCACCTCCAGCAGCCGGACGGTCGTCTCGGCATAGAGCATGGCCATTCCGCCGACCCAGTCCGGATCGGCGGCCATGCCGATCAGCAGGTTCTCGTGGCCGCACACGGGGGTCATCAGATCGAATGCCCCCACCACGCCGCAGGTCATGAAGAGCTGCTGGCGCCGGCACTTGTCGCGGAGCGCCCGGTACGACTCGAAGTTCAGCCGCCGCTCGTAGGTCCGCTCATCGAGCAGGCCCGGGCGGATGTGCTCCTCCCAGCCGTGCCGGTCCTCCACGAGGAAGCCCACGTGCTCCGGCGCGCCGGAGGCCCGCTTGTTCCACCGCAGCAGGGCGCCGTTGCCGTCGCGCACGAGCTTCCAGGCGCCGGTCTCCTCGACGACCATATCCGCGGCGTCAACGTC
>Ga0172364_10001670_pt1 | contig 17270 bp, 11 predicted proteins | sample LakKivSesite10cm_FD_114545 | JGI IMG/M metagenome (GOLD analysis project Ga0172364, IMG submission 114545) | Sediment microbial communities from Lake Kivu, Rwanda - Sediment site 10cm | ecosystem: Environmental > Aquatic > Freshwater > Lake > Sediment | place: Rwanda: Western Province, Lake... | reverse complement strand
GATATCATACTGATCAATCAGCAGGTTACTTCGGGCATCCATACGGAATATTTCAGAAATCTGTTGCTGGAAGTGATCCGGAAATTTCCCGGGAAGCAGTTTATCGCAGACAGCCGGCAGTTCATTGACTACTTTAACGGAACCATCCGCAAAATGAATGATCAGGAGGCTGTCCGGCTGTGTGGCCTGGATAAAAAACCGGATGAGATCGTACTGCATTCGGAGGTTGTGGACGCTGCCGGAATGCTGTACGAACGGTTCCGCAAACCTTTATTTATTACCCGTGGAGACAAGGGTTCTCTTACTGTTGATTCGTCCGGGATATTTGAAGTGCCGGGACTACTGATACTTTCCAGGGTGGATACGGTGGGTGCCGGTGACAGTTATCTTGCAGGTGTTGCAGCAGCGCTGGCCGCCGGATATGACATGGATATAGCTGCTACCCTGGGAACATTTGTTGCAGGGGTCACGGTTCAGAAGTTATTTCAGACGGGGACTGCAACGCCGGAAGAGATACTCAGTATAGGACAGGAACCTGACTTTGTTTACATGCCTGAGTTGGCAGAGGATTTAAGACAGGCAAAACACCTGCCCGAAACTGAGATAGAAATCATTAATCCCTGGGAGAAAAAGCTGCAGGTCAGGTACGCCATCTTTGATCACGACGGTACGATCTCCACCCTGCGGGAGGGGTGGGAACATATCATGGCTCCTATGATGATCAAGGCTGTCCTGGGTGACAAATACATGGAGGCGGATGAAGCCCTGTACCGGAAAGTAAGCACACGGATACATGATTTCATAGACAGGACAACAGGAATACAGACCCTTGCACAGATGAAATTCCTGATTGATCTAATCATGGAATACGGATGCGTACCCCGGGAAAAAATGCTGGATGAAACAGGGTATAAACAAATATACAACCAGGAGTTGCTGAAAATGGTCCGTGAACGTGCGAAAAAATATGAACAGGGTGAGTTGTCGCTGGAAGATCTGACCATAAAAAACGCCGTTCCTTTTCTTCAGAAGTTCCATGATGCCGGCATTCAACTTTATCTGGCCAGTGGAACAGATATAGAGGATGTGAAAAACGAGGCACATACCCTGGGCTATGATCACCTGTTCGGGGACAGGATTTTCGGATCTGTCGGGGATATATCCATTGAGGCAAAAAAAGTGGTACTGAACCGTATACTGAATACTATCGGGGAATCGGCTTCCGGCAGTGTGGCTACATTTGGTGACGGGCCCGTGGAAATCAGGGAAACCCGCAAACGCGGAGGAATTACCATCGGTATTGCCAGCAACGAAATGAAACGTTTTGGCCTTGACGAGCATAAACGCTCACGACTGATCAAAGCCGGCGCAGATATCATCATCCCTGATTTTTCACAATGTCAGCAGTTGCTCAGTCTTTTAAATATTAATTAATATGAACAGGAATGAGGTTATAGCCTTAAAGAAAGAAGCAGAGAACCATCTGGTTAACGAGCTGTTGCCTTTCTGGATTACCCGCATGATAGATGAAAACCATGGCGGTTACCTGACACACTTTGACAAAGATGGGAAAGATACCGGCGAAAATGAAAAGTCACTGATTGCACAGACACGCTGCCTGTATACCCTTTCTTCAGCACACCGTGCCGGTTATGGTGCCGGGAAGTTTGCCCCGCTGGCCAGACATGGCGCTGATTTTCTGATTAATAAAATGTGGGACAATGAATACGGCGGTTTTTACTGGATGATGGACCGCAGGGGGAATGTAAAAATTGATCAGAAAATCATCTACGGACAAAGCTTTGCCATTTATGCACTCAGTGAATACACACTGGCAACCGGCGATCCGATCGGGCTTGAATATGCCTGCAAGGTGTTTGATATGGTTCAGAAGTATTGTGTCGATTCGATGTATGGCGGCTACTGGGAAATGTTTCATCGCAACTGGACACTCTGTGGACCGGGTAACCAGGGAGGAGACCGAAAGACCCTGGATGTTCACATGCACCTTATGGAAGCCTTTACAACCCTTTACGAATGCTCAGGACAGGAAGTCCACCGGCGGAAGTTGCTGGAAGATATTGACCTTCTGATCAATCGCATCCTTCACCCTGTTTATAAGACCGGCATACCTCAGTTCTTTAAGGACTGGACCATTGCACCACAGATAAAATTTGATATCGTCTGGGGGTGGGACAGGTTCTCAGCAGAAGGACAGAAAGGCAATGCCACCGATAATACCTGTTTCGGGCACAATGCTGAATTTGGATGGTTGTTGCTCCATGCTCTCAATATCATGAAAACCGATCCCGTTCCTTATTCAGATTTGCTGAGAACAATCTTTGATCATACTATTAATAACGGAATTGACTATGAATTTGGTGGTGTCTATGTTGAAGGTCCGCATGCGGGAGGGGTTTATGATATGGAGAAGGAGTTCTGGCAACAGGCCGAAGTATTGACTGCCTTGCTCGATGCTGTGATCTTATTCGGTGATGAGAAATACTGGAATGCCTACCTGAAAGTCCACCGTTTTGTATTTGATAAGATGATCAATAAAGGTGTCGGGGAATGGTATCCTTTGCTCACCCGGCGGGGAGAACCAATATGGACCCACATGGGACATTCATGGAAGATCAATTATCATACTGTGAGGTCTATGATCCAAAGTATCCGGCACCTGGATATCATACTGGATACCCTTCGATGAAAGGAGATAACCGTATCCAAACAACATGAGTCTGTCACTTTCATCTCTCGATTGGATCATCCTCCTGGTTGTAATGGTAGGCAGCCTGACCTTTGGTTTATATATGGCCTGGCGGAGAAAAGTGGGTCATGACAGCGCCAGTTTCTTCCTTGGCGGCAGAACCATAACCTGGCCGGTGGTCGGTGCCTCAATCTTTGCCACCAATATTGGTGCCGAACACCTGGTGGGATTATCAGGAGATGCTTACCGTTACGGCCTCTCGGCAGGATCCGTCGAGCTCACCACCGCAATTACCCTGGGATTTACCTGCTCCCTGTTGTATCCTTATTATTTAAAGAACAAGGTCTACACAATCCCGGAATTCCTTGAAATGCGATACAACCGCAGGGCCAGGACATTTTTCTCCGGATTAATGCTGATCATAAGCATCATGACCAAGCTGGCTTTTACCTTGTTTGCCGGTGCCCTTGTGATGAACAGCATACTGGGGTGGGATGTTATGAGAACCGTATTGTATATAGGACTGGCTGTTGCCGTTTTTACCATTTTAGGAGGGTTTACTGCTGTTGCCTATTCGGATACCATCCAGGTAATCATTATGATCGGAGGTTCAGCAGTGATGCTTTTTGTCGGTCTCCACAAGGCAGGTGGCTGGCACGGCCTCATGGAAAAGGTTCCCGGCATGATGTCAATAGGCAGACCTTACGATGATCCGGTATACCCATTCTGGGGTATTCTGGCTACCGCTTTTTATGCGGGGATCTTTTACTGGGGAATCGATCAGGTGAACGTGCAGCGTGCATTGGCTGCGCCGGACCTGCAAAATGCCAGGTGGGGGGCCATGTTTGCGACAGTCCTGAAACTTTTCCCGATATTTATTTTTGCCTTGCCAGGTGTTATTGCCTGTGCCTTGTTTCCCGGAGAGCTGCAGGGCGAAGAAACCAGGCATACTTTTGTTTTATTGCTCAATAAGATTCTTCCGGCAGGAGTGCGCGGTTTGCTCCTGGCATCGCTCATAGCTGCCCTCATAACCTCCCTGATAGCTGTTCTTAATTCAGTTTCCACACTTGTTGTACGGGACTTTATCGTGGAGTTCCATCCCGGTTTTCCGGAAAAAAAACAGGTGACTTTTGGACGGTTTATTATCCTGATCGTTACTTTTCTGGGAATAGGGGCAGCCTATCTGGTCTATAAGAATGAGGAAGGACTTTACAAATACCTGCAGACAATTACGGCTTACCTGATCTTACCGGTTTTTCCGGCTATTTTTTTCGGTATTATCAGTAAAAAAATTACCCTTAAAGGCGCTGTCTGGTCAGTGGTGGTGGGCATAATACTTGCCACCGTGTTTGTTATTGACCAGCTGCTGGGACCTGAGACAGGTAAAGCTGTCTTTCCGATGCTGCATCATAAACTCAGCCTGAATTTCGGATACAGGGGTTTGTGGGCGGAAATAATCATTACAGGAGTATTATTTGCAGTGTCGGCATTCACTGAAAAAACAGCTCCCGAAAAGCTTGCCAGGACAACCATTAACTATACCAGAGGTATTGCCAGGTTCGAAGGTATCAGTGACTGGCGCCTGCACCTGGTTGTCCTGTCACTGATCACATTATTCATATATATCTGGTTATTTTGATCCACCTGAGCTTATCAGGGATATGGCACCACCCGATTATGATCTGCCTTCTCATATGATGACCATCAATCAATTGCTAATCTAATGTTCGTGTACCATTCTTAACCATTAGCTCAACCTGTTTTAAAAATTTTTCTACTTTTGGAATAAAGGGAACGACGTTTTTTTCTTCAAGCTCAATAAAATCAAGGTAATCTCCTTTTTGTCTTAGATCAAAAAGATCACCATAAAGCTTCCCAAATTCCTTATGCAGCAACCCCGTTTTAATAAAGTGGAGAGAAAATTGTGTCTTCGTACCTGCATGCTTGTGACTGCTAATACTATATTTTGAAAATAATGCAAGAATTGCATAAAAGCATGCATAATATAATCGGTTCATGGAAGAGTTCCAGCAGTTACCAGCAGCTAAATATTTCGCGTCTTCATAAGTCTTCCAGGCTCTGTCAAATCTATATTTTATGTATTCATCCCGGGTAATATTCCTTGTCATAATATTTTGCCTTCCCGTACGACATTCTGGTAAAGTGGAGTTAACCGGTACTTTGATTTCCACTCATTTTTATTGTGCACTATGACAGAAAATGCCTCCTCTAATTCGAGCTCCAGATCAAAGAGTTTATGTCGGAAAACCATTTCATAATCTATATCAGCCCTGGAATCAACCAAAATAAGAAGGTCCCAATCGGAAATAGAACTCTCATCTCCCCTGGCCCTTGAACCATAAAGAATTACCTCAGCTTCAGGATCAATTTGCTTAACAATCTCTTTAATCCTTAAAAGGACTTCTGATTTTTTATTTTTCATCTGGTAAAGATACTAAAAAAGAGAAGTATCCTAAGAATGGGTGCCCGGTGCTGTAGAAGCGCTAAAATCCTTTTTTGTTTTTGACCTTCTGCAGAAATACCGTTGTAAAAGTATGTATAGGAGGTTTCTTAAAAATCAGCAGGCCAAAGATTTAAATCATTGATCCGTACATGGTAATGCTGAGAAGTTCTGTCAAAGCGGGACAGTACTTTTTGAGCCTTTTCCGGGACCACCGCTTTTTTATAATCTTTACCGGCAAATTGAATGACATCATCCAATGATTCAAACCACATAATTGTGATAAATTCTGTCTCGTCTTGTATGTCTTGCCGGAACAGCTGGATACCCTTATATCCCTGGATGTTCCTGTTTTTTATGCCGACAAAAATTTCCTCTTTGAGAAGATTTTCGTATGTGTCCGCATTCTCCCTGGTTGTATAACCATGCCATATTCTTGAAATCATGGTATCAGTTATTTGCATTTAATTAAAAAAGCACATCTGCATCAGCATACAAATGGTTTTAACTTATCATAAAGCAGGTATGAGATGCAGTTATTTAATAATTTTCCTGATCACCGGTTCCAGAAAATCTGCTATGCGCATCATGCCGAGGTCATTGGGATGAACGCCATCGACAGTACCTTCATAATCATCACCGATCAGGCCATCGCCCTTCTGATAATAAAGACCTTCTGTCCCGGATTGTTTGAGGGTTTCGTATGCACGCAGCAGTTCCTTGTTCTTCCTTGCATTTTCCGAATCTTCGCCTTTTGTGAACCCACTGACATAATAAAAAGCTTCAACCAGCAATACAGGCACATCAGGTCGCTTTTCTTTCAACAATTTCACCAGTGCCACCGCCCTGTCATAAATAAGCTCCGTCCTGGTGTTCGGATTGCAGTCAATGACATACAGTGCTGCATCCGTTTCAGATATAGCTTCTCCGACAGGTATGTCAAAGGTCCCGTTCCCGCTGAATCCCATATTGATAAAACTACGGTCCAGCCTCCTTGAAAGGATATTTGTAAACAGCATTCCCGGCCTTGAGGCACATCCACCCTGTGCAATGCTGCTGCCATAATAGACCACAGGTTTATTCGTGACGAGCATTTTTTCAACGGGAGCTGTTATTTCAGAACCGGGCTTCACCCCGATAGATAATGAGTCAACCCCATCATATAACGGGAGATTAAGAAGGTATTCCCGGGGAGTATTTTCTCCTGATCTGACAAGTGTGTATTCATTTGTCTTTCCTTTCACCCGGCCTGTATTTACGTATTTCCATCTGTTATCAACGAACGCATACAGGTCAATCCCTTTAATACCGGTAAATGCCATATGATCCATGATGTTATCTCCCTGCACCGTCCACCTGGCGATAACATAGGGTGAGTTGGTCCGGAAGCGGATGGAAATTCCTGCAGAGTTCTGTCCCAGCTCCCAGACTTCTTCACGCACTTTATTTTTATAATCAGAAGGAAAGCGTGCATAGTTTTTTTCAAAGTGATACCTCCCGATGACAGTAAATGATTGTGCATCATAAAACCTGATCGTGTCTGCCGGATTTATAATAACGGCGGAGCTATTTAAAGTCAGAATGAGGAAAGCAATGAGAGTACAGAAGACTCTCCTGGTGGTCGGATTATTTTTCATTTTTTTTCTGTGATTTAATTTTTCATATTTTAAGCAATACATTGAAATAATTTCGCTTTCATTCTTTTTTAAAGGGGTAACGGCGCAACGGGGAAACGGGGTAACGGTTCAACGGGGTAAAGGGGAAAGGGTGCAGTGGGGTAAAGGCGCAACGGTGCAAAGGGATAACGGCGTAACGGTGCAAAGAGGCAATGGTGTAATTTTCATCGTACAATCATTTACTTCTGGCACGAATTAGTTTTGTCAGCATAACCGGGATAATTTTACATTCATTAATAATTTCATCAGCATCTTCTTTTGTTATATATCCGATTTCATATCCGATCATAACCTGGGTTAATAGTTCCGCAACGGACCCTTTGGCAATATAAAAATGACGAACTGATTGCATGTCAGTTCCTGATTCATCACCCTCAGAGATATTTGAAGGAATACTAACTGCAGATCTTTGGATCTGATCTTTAAATCCAAAATCTTTTGAGAATTTTTGCTTTTGTGTCAATCTGTAGATTTTAACAGCGAGCTCTTTAGAGAGCTGCCATACCCTGAGTTTTTGAAAATCACCCATTTTACAGCTGTTTAGGTTAAAATAAAAAAACTTCGCCCTGATGGATAGAAATACCCCTATGTTTTAATTCCAAAAATTATTTTTTCCCCCTTATGCCTTTGTGCCATTATGCCCTTATACCGTTGTGCCACTATGCCATATTCCTGCTGGTGACTGACTCATTTCACATCTTTCCCAGTACTGATGATTTTTAATGTTTTCAATAACAGCCTGAACCGAACTTCAGACGGGGTTTCTGAGATATCTTTCTCAATCATCCCGGCCTGTTCATTATCGCCGTGGTATTTAGCAATCACCCAACGGACCTTTGGTGAAGATGAGCCGGCGGAGATGTTCCAGTTCCGCAGGGAGTCCTGTTCCGCTATCCATTTCTCCATAGCATATGACGCCTGTTCACCAAGGCTGTTCTCACCGAGAACCCGGTTTGCAATACAGATATTGGCCGGGTCGTAATCACCTCCCCATCTTTTCAATGAATAATCAATTATCTGCTGGTCGCATTTTTTTACCATCCGGGTGTTACCTGATTGTTTATAACAATATGCTGCAAGGAAATTCTGCAAACGCTCATCAGGATCATAGGGCCTGCCGGCACCCAGGTTCTCCGGCCATTTTTTTGAATTTTGAATATACCTTAAAGCTTCCGGGTATCTCTTGAGCTCTGCAAGCTGCACTGCCAGGGACAGGTTTGCGAGCTCAAAAATATCATGTCCTTCATGGGCCCCTTCCTGGGGTAATATCTTAATTGTTTCAAGCACCCTGAGGCACTCCTTATAATTTCCCGAATGGATGAGGGCTTTGGCATAGTCGATGCCGATAACAGGATTGGCAGGGAAACGGTTATATGCCTCCCGGGCATTCGCCAGCATCTCATTGAAAGCACCTGCCGACCGGTAGTATGTTTCCAGGTAATGCCAGGTTCTCCATTCTGCAGGGTCTATGTTTACCGCTTTCTTTAAGTCGTTCAGAGCATCTGCTTTTAAATTATCTTTTCTCTGATTCAGGATCGCCCGTGCGAGGTAAAAAGGTGCCCAGTCAGGTTTGTCGCCACATTGTTCAAATAATTCAGTCGCCTTCTCAGGCCGGTTCATATTCCAGTAAATCAGCCCGAGATAATAAATTGTTTTCCAGGAACTGTCCTTTTGTGCAGCCGATTCCAGCACAGGAATGGTTTCATGCCTGGAAGGAAAGACAAGGCAGGGGGAAATCTGAACAGCTTTTCTCAGCCAGGCACTGCTCCTTTCTGGGGCAACATTCCTGTTAAGCCAGGCAAGCCAGTAACAGACAACAGGACTAGGGGGAGCCTGTTCCAGCACTTTTTGCGCTTCATCATTGAGTCCCCTGTTTGCATAACTCACAGCCATCTCCAGGTAGGTTTCACAGGGCAGCTCATTCCGGATAAGGGATTTGAAGTAATTCAGGTTGCTGTCAGCAAGATGAATCAGATACTTCTCAAAACGGGCATAATGGTTGAGGGGATCAATCCCAAGAAGCCCATCAAGTACCACCGAAGCTTCGTCTGTTTTGTTCATTTTCCTGTAAGAGGTAGCCAGGCATTCCCTTGCAGGAATATTGTACCGGTTAAAATCCAGCGCCTTTCGTGCATATTCGCTTGCACCGGGATAGTCGGCAGCCAGGAGCCTTAACTCCGCTATCTGGAGATAGGACCCGGAACGGAATTCCATGCTCCTGGCAGAAATGCTGAATGCCTCCTCAGCTCTGAGCAGGTTTCCAAGCTTACGCTGGATCACCCCATAGATAAAGTTAGCCCCGGGATCATAGGTGTTGATCTCAAGAGCCTGCCTGGCATACTGGAGAGCTTCCTCGTACAGTCCCATCCGGTAGTGCAGTTCGGCAACCCTGTATAGCGCCCGGGTATGATCCGGCGCTTTCCCGAGACATTCCTGGTAGTATTTGAGTGCAGAGGGGTAATCCCTCATCGCATTCATGTCCTCCGCCAGGTAAAACAGGTGTTCCGCAGAATTGTAATCCCCGTTACCGGCGGATTTGTTTGGTCTGCCGGTTGTTATATCTTCGTTATCTGAATTATAGGACAACAGGTTCCTGCCAATGGTCACTTTTATTTTGGTGCCTTCATTTATGCTGCTGCCAGCAGTCTGTTTGTATAATTGCAGAGGTTTAAGGTCGATGTATGTAGCATAGATTAACCTGTCATCTGCGAAGACCTTAAGGGAATCTTTCAGGGGAATAATTGGGCACACGGATATTTCCAGGCTTTCGTCCATCCTTGTGACGTCAATGCTCCCTGCATCAGATGCGGCAGCAATGCCACCTGTCCCGACAACCGGGAACCAGCGTTCCTTTTTGGTCTCTGTATAGTAAGGCCTTATAGATAGCTGGTTATAGGGGCTGTCGTAGCCGCTTTCAGGGTTCGCCTGGTTGAACTTGACACCTGACTGGGCTTCAATATATTGGCCGTGATCGTCAGTCAGCAGATCTTCCCATATTGCTCCGTCGCGTGCGAGGGACCATATCCAGATCTTTTTCCCGGGTGCATCGGAGTATGGTGTCCAATGGCCGAACCCGAAATCTTCATTATACCAGTATCCTCCGAACCAGGTTGAATAAAAGCCTGAGACATGATACGATTTGCTGGTTCCAAAATTATTCTCTTTATATAAATTGAGGTTTCTTCCCTGCTCATCCACCGGCCATGGCTTAACGACGCCGTCATGCCCTATATAAAAGTAGCCGGGAAAATAGAATTGAAGATCCCCTGTAGCTTTAAAGGCTGCATTCTCCCAGGACAGATAGGCATCATGCATGGGTGTGGGATTATACCACATGCTGTTGGTCTCGAAAAAGGCCATACCTGCCGGCAGCCTTATCGTAACCCGCCACTGTGTCCGTGATGCGAGGTCAAGTCCGCCTACAGTACAGCTGACGCTGCCATCAGGTTCTTTGTTAATGACATAGTCAACGGGAGAGGATGTCCAGGGTGCATGCCCGAGATCAAGACCGAAATTATGTTCAATTCCCCCGCTCGTCCAGGGACCTCTTATCCCTATCGCACGGAACTTTAGCACGTCATTGAGGTAGACAAACTCCTTACCGGTGGATTTCTCTGTGGCACCCCACACTTTTCCCCCCACTTCAGGAAGAACCGTAACAGTGATGTACTCATTATCCAGCGTTATTACTTTCCAGTCTTTCATTCCGCCATGATCGGTATAACCATCGTACATGAAATATGGGTAAAATGGCCTGACCATGGAGCTTAAAGCCACTGCAGGGATTGGGTTTGGGTCTGAGAAGGGATAGGTCAGGATGGATTTTGATCCCTCGACTATTGTGGCAGTCTGTGCTGATAAGTGAGAATTACCAGGTGGCAGCAGGATAAGAAATGTAATGAAATGAAAGAAAAAATTTCTGTAAGACTGCTTGTGCATTTTTTTAATCAGATATTAATATTTTGATACAGAAAGTGAGTAGTGAATCGAAAGAAGGCTATTAGGCTTTAGGTTTTTAGGCTGTTAGGAAGAAAGAAGAAGGAATAACCTGGAACTGCTTCTTCCCTCCAGGAACTTGGAACCAGGAACCAGGAACTATTTCCCCCAACCTAAAAGCCTAAACCCCTTCAGCCTAAACCCCTTTATTTTGACCTTTGAACACTCCAAAAGAGTGGTCTTTATTCATTCAGTACATTTATAATAACACAGGAAGGACGGCTGGTGTCATGATAGATGCGGTCAGTGGCTTTTGTGAAGTCCTCCTTCCTGGCATGGTAAATGTCCGTGAATTTCTGTGGATTACGGTCCACCAGCGGGAACCATGAATTCTGGACCTGTATCATGATGCGGTGACCCTTCCTGAAGCAATGGGCCACATCAGGCAGGCTGTAGGTTAACCGGGTGGGTTTTCCGGGGATAAAAGGTTCAGGCTTCTCAAAGCTGTTTCTGAACTTACCCCGCATAACCTCAGCCCTCACCAGCATCTGGTATCCTCCAAGCCTGACAATCCCATGGCCTGTGACCTGGCCAGCACAGGAGTCGGGATAAACGTCTATCAGTTTGACGATCCAGTCTCCGTCCGTTCCGGTGGTTGACACCACCAGGTCGGCGATGACGGGTCCGGCAAGAGCAATATCTTTTTCCAGCACACCAGTCTGGTAAACCATCACATCGGGTCTTCGTGAAACAGCCCGCTGGTCGTTTATCATATATTCGCGTGTCCTGTCAAGGTGGATGCCTTCATCATAGGGCACGGGTTTGGCAGGATCACTGATATATTCATCGAAACTCTCTTTATCACCGGGCGCCTCGAATGCCAACGCACCATCTTTTTGGAGGTAAAGGCTCTTCTGAAGGACATTTGCAGGAGGCCAGGAGTCAAACCTGCGCCATCTGTTTGAACCGGTTTCAAATATAAGTGCTTCAGGAAAGGGAGGGGCGGATTTGCCGTTGAGGTATTTCTCGAAAAAGGGAAACTCGACATGCTCCTGGTACCAGATTGCCGTAAGTGTATCTGTCTTTATATCGCAGAATATCTCTTCAGCCTTGCCATACCACCCTCCTGTGCTTCCCGACCATCCTCCGTGGAACCAGGGGCCCATAACGAGAAAATTATCGTTGCCGGTATTCTGTTTCTCAAGAGCTTCATATGTATGAAGGGCGCCAAAACAATCCTCGGCATCAAAGAAACCGCCGACGACCAGGGTGGCGGGCTTAATATCTGTAAGGTGTTGCCTTATACTCCTCGCTTTCCAGAAATCATCGAGGGTGCCGTGTGCCATCATATCATTCCAGAATTTTATGGTGTCTCCGAAATACCTTTTGTTGACATTTTCCAGCGGGCCAAGCTCGAGAAAAAATTTATAGTTATCGTTGGTGCAATAATTAAACGGTTTGGGCCCTTTGTCGGGCGTTATGGGTTTTGGTCGGGGAACGCCGAACCCGGAATAAAAATCAAAAGCATCCATCAGCATAAAAGCCCCATTATGGTGAAAATCATCCCCTATGAACCAGTCAGTGACCGGCGCCTGGGGAGAGACGGCTTTGACGGCCGGGTGTGCTCCCGGCAGGGAAGCTGTGGCATAAAAACCGGGATAGGAGATCCCGCCAATGCCCACATTCCCGTTATTTGAGTGTATGTTATGGATAAGCCATTCAACCGTGTCCCAGGTGTCGCTGCTCTCATCAATATCCTGGTTCCCTTTTTTATCAGGATTATGAGGACGGATATTCACAAAATCCCCTTCGCTCATCCATCTGCCACGGACATCCTGGTAAACGATGATATATCCTGCCTTCACAAAGAGTGGTGAAGGCACAAGAGCCCTGGCATATCTATCCTCGCCATAGGGCTCCAGGGAGTATGGTGTCCTGGTGATAAGTACCGGATATTTTTTTGTTGTATCCCTGGGCATATAGATAGTGGTAAACAGCCTGACCCCGTCGCGCATGGGGATGTACCGTTCCATCTTTATATAATTACGCCGTATGTATGTAGCCATGTCTTCCGGCTGACCGCAGGAGACCAGGAAGGAACAGAGCAAGAAGATGATAATGTACCTTATCATTTTATGTAAGTATTATTTTAATGACAGCAATACCATCAATGAAAGCTGAACCGGTTAATCATTGCACCGTGTTGACGGGTTTGCGGGTTGGCGGGTTAAGGTAAGATGTATTGATTTACTTCAAGAAACCCGTAACCCGCTAACACGCAACACGCCAATAATTCGTTCTTCCGACTTCTGACTTCTGACTTCCGACATTGTTACCATTTTATTTCTTTTCATAAACCACCTCCTTTGAACCGGATATCTTATTTCCTGTGGCTGTGATCCCCGTGCTGTTTTTCCCGACCAGGATAGCTGTTTTCTGGTTACCCTTGCCGGTTGACCGGATAGTATTGCCGGTGATGACAATATCATGAGTGACGCCACCGATATAAAAACCGCTTGCTTCCTCTGTCATCCCGTTGTTTTCTATTATGTTACCGGTGAATGTGTTACGATGGCCGGAATTCTGTTCATCCTCATCCCGGAAATAAACTCCCTGGTACCCGTTTTCATACACATGGTTGTTCTCGAAAAGATTGTCCGTATCCTTATGTCCTATTGATATTCCGTTGTCGCCGTTGGAGTAGAAGCTGTTATTCCTGAAGATGCCGTTCTGAACCCTCCAGCACAGGAACAGCCCGTCACCTCTGTTATTATGGCTGCTGCAGTTTTCTACTATGGGATGGTCAGAGCCTGTTCCCGGGTGGAAACCCAGGCCGTTGCCGTTTGATGCCTCACATTCCCTTACAGTAATATGTTCGTCTGTCTGCCAGCTGTAAGAGTCGCCATTGAATTCATTGACAACAACATTCTCTACCAGGCAGTTTTTTGATCTGTGGATATAAACGCCACCCCCGCGGCAACCGTTGATATAGTCGTTGGTCGCCTTGTTCCCCTCAACCACCAGGTCAGCAATTTTAACATTCTCGACTCCCACTGCTGCTATAATAGAACAGGCATTTGACACGGTACCGTTCATTTCAGCGATATAATCGTTCACGGTGTTATTGTCGAAATAAATAACATTATCCTGTATATCTGTTATCACTGCTGTCGTCACCTCCCACCCGTTATTATTCTGATCATCATACAGCTCGATACCCATTCCTTTTTTGAACCCACTTGCATCCTTTACGACGGCTTTCAGCATTCCCCAGTCGGCATCAATGATGAAGCTTGTCCTGAATCCGTCGCATTTTCTGAGTACTGTTGATTTGCCTGAACCTTTTAAGGTTGTGTTGGAAGGCAGTTGCACCGGGCCGATGATGTCATAGACTCCCGGGTTCAGGATAACCGTGCCGCCGCCCCTTGTTTTTAAAGCATCCAGGGCTATCTGTATGGCACCCGATGTAAAACCGGGTATATCAGCGCCGGGACCTCCAACAGTAATTACCTGCTCCACATAGCGGACATCGACAAGGCCGATATTTTGTCCTGAAGCCTGGGATGCTGCTGACAGGAACAATACTGTTATTGCTGTCAGCCGGAATAATACGTTTTTCATAGTTTTAATTTTATAGATCGTAGAATGTTCAAGATTATTAATTGTACCGTGTTGACGGGTTTACGGGTTAAAGAAAGATGTATTGATTTACTTCCAGAAAACCGTAACCCGATAACACGCAACACGTCAACAATTCTTTCTTCCGACTCACGACTCACGATTCACGACTCACGTATCTCTGTTCCAGCCTCAATCATTTGCTTATTAACTCGTTTATCATTTCCCCCATCACGATTCTCGTTCTATCCCATGCTTCAGGATCATAGCTCCATACATCGAGGTTACCGATAGAGTGAGGACCAAAGGGCTGCCTGATGATGCTGTTCACAAGCGAATCAACTCTTGCAGGGTTTTGATCAAGTGCAGCGAGCAACCTCATGTATTCATATTCCTGCACACCATCGCGCATGGCTTTCAGACGGATGGATGGGCAGGGACCATCAACATTGGGAACAACACCGGGTGCGTATATCAGGAGAGCATTGCCATTCAGTTTTTTATAGGTGAATTCAGACTCTGCTTCCTGCCGTTCCTTTGAGGCATCCTTCCAGCTTTCCGGATCATACCATCCGTTCACCCAGCCGGAGCCTGCGCCCCAGCTGAGCCATGAGTAGGTCCGGTACTTCCAGCAGCTCCAGCTTATGGCACGATCGTTGACAAGGGGCAGATCAAGGAAGGTGGAGCTGCCCACCCAGCTGTTGATCTCACTCTCATAAAGCATAGGGCCATACAGCCATACCCTGATGCCCATATCCTGGTATTTTTTTATGGTCGGGAAATCGTATTCAATAGTGTGGGAAGCCCATGAGGTGATGGAGTTCCTGACTATCTGCAGGGCTTCCTCTGTGTATCCGCCATCAATCCTGAAGAATGCTTCCGGGTAGTATTCGCGGAACATATCCCCGTAGTAAACCATGCGGCTCCATGCTTCCGGGAAATAGGATTCATCAAGACCGTTAAGGTAAACAGTGATATCTGTCCTGGCAGGGTCGACCATTGAATTGATATGTTTCCGTACCTGCTTTATGCAATTGACATAGATTTCCCTGTTTTGCGGGTTTCTTTCCACATCCGGTTTGCCAATATCAGGCCAGCCTTTTGTATCATGCTTCCCATATACATCAAAGGGAAGGACAAAAGTCTCGATGGGTTCCCCGTAACCGGGACCAAACGGATACCCGTACTCCGTAGTAAAAGCTTTTCCTGAGAAATATTTATACAGGCGGGCATCAAAAGCATTCCATTCAATTACTATCTTTCCGCTGTTCGTAATTTTCAGTTCTGGCTCATATGTCGGATCAAGCATGGCTATCCTGTTGCGCCTGAGCAGCTGATAGACCGCCAATTCTTCGTTTTCCGGCATGTCCCTCATAAATCCTTCATGCTGAAGGGCTGCCTTGAACCTGTTCTCATTAGGGATAGCAAAATCCCAAACCGTCAGATCAACAGGGATAACCTGCTTTTTACCATTTATTGTAACCATTAGTGTAGTGGAGTACTGGCCCGGTCTGGCCTCGTGCTTTTTATAGGGCACATACTGATCAATCCAGATAATCATCGATTCCTGGTTGTCTATCCTGTTATTGAAATCAGGCAGCCATAGCGGGTAAATCCAGCGCCACCTGACCTGTGCGGAATCATCCTGGATATAGCTGAACGGGATAAGCGCATCAGGATACCAGCCTGCACCGAGCGAAGCTTCCGGATAACCGCTGCTGGGTGTTTTTATCTCCACCGCCCACTCAAGAAAAAGTTCGGGTTTGAGGCTGAATGATCCATTTTCCGAGGAAAATGCTGGCATATCGATCCGGATATTATCAAGCCTCCTGCCTGTATGATTCATCACCACAAGCTGAAAGGAAACATATTCGCCCCTGGCGGCATGTAAAGAAACCCTCTTCCCGTCATAGACCAGGTTTTTTTTCAGGATATCGGACTTTTGAATCTTGCTGTCTCTCAATAATATAAACCGGTGATCGATGATCTCATTGGTGACAGGATCCAGCCGCACTGAGGTGGGGATGACTGAAAGTCTCCAGCCTGCACTTTTATTACCGGAATCAACAGATTGGCATCCGTACCATCCTGAAAGGACAGCCAGGAGAAGGATTATTTTTTTCATAAGGTAAGGTTTCTGGTTACAGGTAATTTAGGAAAATAACACAGGTATTTGCCGGAGGTATCAGGTTGCCTGTCAGGAATGATTTAAGATACATTGAACCTGTCAAGCCTGAAGAATCTGAAGGCATTAGCCCAGTAAAGTTTTTTAAGTACATTCTTATCCAGTCCTATGCCGTCAATCTTCCAGTCTCCCTGGATAGGTGTGGGGTGGTTGAAATGTCTGTCGCGTGTTTGGAAATACCTCCAGTGTGTTTCATAAAAATTACGATGCTCTTCTTTGGTGAATGCTTTGCATGGTCCTGCACCCTGCACGTCACAGTCTGACCAGAACTGGAGGTCTGTGCCGAACATGATCCGGTCCTGGTACCTGGTAAAGAAATCATGACCTTTCTCTGCAAGATGTCTTCCCAGTTCGCCGATGCGTGCTGCAGTATCTATTGAAAGGTTAGGTAACTCGTCCAGCCAGTTGCCCACCGCATCCAGGTTCTCAGAGTACCCACCCACATGGACTGACACGAAATGCACATTGGGAAAACTCCTGTACACATTTTTCACCTGTTCGAACAGTGTTTCGAGTGCCGGGTATTTGCTCCTGTCAGCGAATGACCATTCAGGGTGAAGTTTTAATTCGTCCCATCGCTCGTTGGAAGAGTCCCAGGGTTTAAAAAAGGCAACCGGGTCGCCGGTATGGAATGCAACAGGTATACCCAGTTTGCCGGCCCGTTCCCAGATCGGGAACAACCGG
>Ga0172364_10001669_pt1 | contig 17273 bp, 8 predicted proteins | sample LakKivSesite10cm_FD_114545 | JGI IMG/M metagenome (GOLD analysis project Ga0172364, IMG submission 114545) | Sediment microbial communities from Lake Kivu, Rwanda - Sediment site 10cm | ecosystem: Environmental > Aquatic > Freshwater > Lake > Sediment | place: Rwanda: Western Province, Lake Kivu... | reverse complement strand
TCCGCACCGGGATTGAGTTCCAAGTCTGCCCGCACGGCGACGGAGGAGGTCACTCAGGAGGCGACTCTGGAAGCTACTCAGGGAGCAACTCAGAGAGTCACGGGGAGAGCTACTCTGAGAGCGACGAAGGAAGCCACGGTCAGGGTGACGCGGACAGCGACGGGCCGAGGTGCTCGGAGAGCGACGGTCGGGGCCACTCAGGAAGCCGGAGAGAAAGTCACCCGGAAAGCGACGGACGGACCTACCCGGACCGTCGCGGGGAGAGCTACTCTGAGAGCGACACTGATAGGCACTCAGAGATATGCCCCCGGAGTGCGGGAGGGGGCCTCTGAGAAATGGGGTTAGTGGATTGAGGATGCGGGAGTTAGGGCCCAAACCCCAAAGCTGACAGAGTTGTCAGCAGTTCCGGGGCGTCTTTCGGGGCTGTTTCTGCCGGTTCGACTGTCGGTTGTTCACTGCGCCACCGACTGAAACAGCAGAAACTCGTCCATTTCGCACCTCGCCGGCCCCGGCTTCTGAAGCGTACTCCGACCACAGCCCGCCATGTCTTGACAAGAGGCCCGGGGTGGCTATCTTCGAGACAGCTCGCCAGGGTTCGTTGTACTCCCGGAGGCAGTAATGAAAACGGCTGTCACTCTGTCTGTTGGTCTGCTTGCTCTGCTATCGGCTGCGGTCGGCTCCGACTTCGACGTCTCGTCAATAGGAGCGCCGCCCGATACGGTTCGAGAGCTGACCACTTGGACGCCTTGGGTCGTCTTACACGCTGACGAGGGGAACGCAGGCGCAGAGACGGTTCAGGTCCAACTGCGCATCGGCTCGTCCTACCTCGAACAAACCAGCGCCGTGCTCAGTCCCGGCACATACCACCAGGTTTCTTTCCCGACCGGTTGGGTGGCGGGTCCGGTCGGCACCAGCCCGGCACGGTGTTCGCTACTGGTGCAGGATAGCATACCCGACAACGATACACTCAGCCGCAACGTACTGGTCCTCGCCCGACTGGTTGACTTCGCCGTGTCAGGACTGACCGTCGCCCCATCGCCGGTCGAGTTGGGCGAGGATGTCATGGTATCTGTCGTGGCATATGCACAAGCGTACAACCCTGCCACCGAGACCGTGGCGGTGCGGCTGCAAATAGGAACCAGCTACGACGACACCGTCAGAGTGGAACTCGACCCCGGTGAGTACGCCACGTTTGCCTTCCCGGCATGGCAGGCCGACACCCTGGGTACAATCGAAGCCACCTGTTCGCTGGTCGGTCCGGACAGCTCTGCGCTCAACGACACGGCGAGAGCATGGGTGACCGTGCTGCCGCCGCCGGACATCGAGGTCGTCTCCATCCAGTCTCCGCCGGACACGGTCCGGCAGCTCGAATGGTGGTCGCCGACCGTGGTGCTGCATGCGGCCCAAGAGAACGCCGGGCCGGAACAGGTGAGCGCCCAGATGCGCGTCGGCGCGAACTACTTTCAAACTGTCACCGTGACGCTGTATCCCGGCCAGTACCAGTCAGTCACCTTCGCGCCGACCTGGCAGGCCGAGTCCGTCGGCTCCGTTGTCGCCCGGTGCTCGCTCGTAACGCAGGATGCGAACCCGGCCAACGACACGCTGAGTGAGGTCATTGCGGTCCTCGCCCGGCCCAAGGATTTTGTCGCCTCCAGCATGACTGTTTCTCCCCCGGTCGTCGAGATCGGTGAAGAAGCGACGGCCTCGGTGACCATTCATGCCCTTGAGTACAACCCCTGGCCCGAGACTGTGGCCGTGTGGCTGAGGATAGGAGCTGGCTACGACGACACGGCCCGCATCTGGCTCAACCCGGGCCAGTACTACACCCTCAACTTCCCTCCGTGGCAGGCCGATACGGTCGGCGTCATGGATGTCAGCTTCGTTCTGCTTGGCCAGGACAGCGTCCCGGCCAACGACACGCTCAGGGGCGCGGTGACCGTTATTCCGCCGCCGGACATCGAGGTCGTCTCCATCCAGTCTCCGCCGGACACGGTCCGGCAGCTTGACTGGTGGATGCCGACCGTGCTGCTCCACGCCGCTGCGGAGAATGCGGGCTCAGAGGCGGTCGTTGTTCAGTTGCGCATCGGGCCATCGTATCAGGCCCAGGCCAGCACGGTGCTGTATCCGGGCCAGTACCAGTCTGTCACCTTCACGCCGCCCTGGCAGGCTGAGTCCGTCGGCTCGGTTGTCGCCCGGTGCTCGCTCGTGACCCAGGATGGCAACCCGGCCAACGATACTCTGAGCAAGGGCGTGGCAGTCCTCGCCCGACCCAAGGACTTCGCCGCAATGAACATGACCGTAGCTCCGCCGATGGTCGAGATAGGAGACGAAGCTACGGTCACTGTGCTCATCCACGCCCTTGAGTACAACCCCTGGCCTGAAACAGTGGCCGTCCGGCTGCGGATTGGGACCGGCTATGAAGATACGGTTAGCGTCTGGCTCAATCCGGGTCAGTACTACACTTCCAGCTTCCCGTCCTGGCAGGCAGACACAGTTGGCGTCCTGGATGTAAGTCTGGCGCTCTTGGGCCAGGACAGCGTCCCGGCCAACGACACACTCAGGGGTACGGTGACCGTTGTCCCGCATCCTGACTTTGACGTTGCTTCGATATTCCTGCCCCCGGACACGGTGCGCGAGTTGATGACATGGATGCCGTCAGCCATGCTCCACGCCGCTCCAGAAAACGCTTGGCCTGAGATGGTCTATGCCCGGATGAGCATTGGCCCAAACTATGTAGGCACAGCCAGCGCCTGGCTCAGTCCCGGTCAAAGCCTGGCGGTGACCTTCACGCCGGCTTGGACTGCGGATTCAGCAGGGCTTGCTGTCGCTCGATGCTCGCTGCTCACTCAGGACGCCAACCCGGCGAATGACACCCTGAGCAGACAGGTGACCATTCTCGCCGCCCGCCGGGACTTTGCGGTCTCATCACTGGTCCTGCCGTCCATCCTGCGGCAGGGTGACAACTTCGTCCCGACCGCGACAGTACACGCCGACGCCGGCAACCCTCGACCGGAACAGGTCCTTGCACGGCTGGAGACAGTGCCTGCCTACGATGATACGGTCAGCATCTGGGTCGCGCCGGGACAATACTCAACGGTCAGCTTCGACTCGTGGCCGGCTGATTCGCTCGGCACCTTCACATTCGGCTGTGAGCTGCTCGTCAGTGATAGCGTGCCTGACAACGATACGCTCAGCCTCGACGTCACGGTGCTGGCAAGGCTTGAGGACTTCTCGGTCAATGGCATCTACACCAACCCGCCGGTCATTCACCAGGGCGAGACCGTGTATCCGGCCGCCAGCGTGCAAGCTCAAGGATTCAACCCGCAGCCGAAAACCATCAGTGTCTGGCTCCGAATCGGCACCGGGTACAATGACACGGTCAGTGTGGCACTCTACCCAGGCCAGAGCGCCACGCTCTCCTTTGATTCATGGCTGGCTGACATCCTGGGCAACGTGGAAGCCCAGTGCGCTCTCCTCGCCACCGACAGTATGCCGTATGACGATACGGCCAGAACTTGGCTGACAGTCCTCCCGCCGGGTTCTGACTTCTCGGTCCAGTCCATCACGGCCCCGCAGGACACGGTACTGCTGAACGCCAGCGTCGCGCCCGTAGCTCTCATTCATGCCGCCGAAGGCAACCAGGCCGAGTCAACACTGGTCAGGATGCGGATAGGCACGACCTACGACGACACTGTTACAGCCGTGATTCAAGCCGGACAGAGCCAGCAGGTGACGTTCCCGGTCTGGCACGCTGAGCAAACAGGCAGCTTCAGCGTCAGATGCTCACTCCTGACCCCGGACAATGACACCACCAACAACGCCGGTAGCAGATGGGTCACGGTCAAGGCCCCGACCTTCGACTTCGCGGTGCTGAGCATCACGTCGCCGCCGGACACAGTCCTCGTAGACTCCTTCTTCACCCCGGCTGCGCTAGTCCGGGCGGCCGTGGCGAACCAGTCGGAGACGGCGCTTGTACGGATGACAATCGGCACCACCTACGCTGATACGGTCGTCGCAGTCATTCCTGCCGGGGAGACACTGGAAGTCCCGTTCTCAGCCTGGCAGGCGCACCAGACCGGCTCCTTCACCGCCCGCTGCTCGCTGCTCACACAGGATACCGACACCTCGAATGGTGCTGTGGCCAAGTACGTACGAGTGACGGAACCCGGCGGTTCCGCTCCAGATACGTGGACGCGGCTCTATGGCGCTGGGCAGAGCGCTGCTGCCCGCGCTCTGACTCGGACAAGCGATGGAGGCTACATTTTGTGCGGATGGAGGAACCACGACGGGCTGCAGATACCTGACATGTACGTAGTGAAGACAGACTCTGAAGGTATCTGTGCTTGGGAGCGTACTGTCGGAACGGGGGATGAATCGCAAGAGGCATACGCGATCCTGCAGACCGCGACTGGGAGCTTCGTGGTGGCCGGGTGGCGTGCGAACACCTCTATTGTCCTGGGATTGGACTCCACCGGAAATACGCTGTGGCAGAAGGACATGTTCGCCGGAGACACATGCATCGACTATGGCTACTCCTCCGACTTCGTGCCAACTGATGATGGCGGCTTCGCTGCTGTATCTGTGATAAGCGCCTACTACTTGCAGGGCATCGGCTCAAACAAAGAAGGAATGGTGCTGACGAAACTGGACTCCATTGGCAACCGTCAGTGGCGTGTGCTGTTTCAGGGCGAGGTCAGCCAAACATCGCCGGCCGGACTCAGGCAATGCCATGATGGTGGGTACGTCATTTGCTGTAACCGAGATACTTCCGGTGTTTGGCTTGTAAGAACCGACCCGTCTGGCGCCACCGCCTGGATGCACACATATCCCACTGCCCACGCCTACACTGCGTTTGCGGTCCGCCAAGGGCCAGACCGTGGCTTCGTCATCACGGGTATGGGCGCGAATGACACTAGCGAATTCGGACGGTCCAACATGTGCCTCATGCGAACTGATTCGCTGGGGAACCTAGTCTGGCGTCGCGACTACGGGTACGCCGGTTTTGATGTGGGTTACTGCGTTGAGGCCGCCGAGGACGGAGGCTACATCGTCTGCGGATACACGCAGTCCTCGACCACTTTTGAGGAATACGCCTACATAGTCAAGGTTGACGTGCTGGGAGTGCAGCAGTGGTCAGCGACCTATGGAGGCCCGCTGTCGAATGATGCGCGAGCCATCATCCCCGTTGGCAACGGAGACTGGGTTGTCTGCGGACAGGGATTCCACTCGCCCACGACCGAAACGTACGCCGCCTACTTACGAAAGCTGCGTCCGTCCTGGAAGTAGGGGCTCACAATGAAGAAGCTACAGGTAACTCTGATGGGTCTTATCGCCGTTCTTGTTGGGTCAGTGTCAGCGATGCACTATACAGCGAGCGCCTGCGCCGACTATGCACGCAATCATGGCCGAACCAAGGTTCCATACACCGGCTATGATTACCTCCTCCCGGGCGATTGCTCGCATTTCGCTGGAACAGCGTTCAAACAGGGCTTCGCAGGCAAGAACTGGGCGATGAAGAAGCAGCTTTCCCCCGAAGAAAGGGCTCGGGGGCTGAAAACAAGCCCATGCCACAACCAGGTTTTCTGGGAGTTCTACGACGGCACCCTGCCATTGGTGTACAACTTTGCGGACTTTCTGGTGTTCCTACTCGAGTGTCATCAGACAAACGAATGGACCTCAGCCAACATGCCGAAGACGCCCGCTGACGTCAAAGTCACGATCCCGGAAGTCCGCCCGGGCGACTTTGCCTTCTGGTGGAAATCCGACCATGGGCGTCGCTCCTACGGGCATGCGATGATCATCATCGAAGTCGGTGACAAGATTCTCTACTCGGCACATTCCAGGGAGTGCATAGGCCAAGACTTGCTCGCCAGTGTGCCAGCAGGCTATGATCTCCGAATTGTCCATGTTCCCGACGTGCTGAAGGAGTGTAGACGTCCATACTACTACTATACTCAAGACAGCACATTCAAGGTCGAGTGGCGCGCAGTGCACCGTTGGATATGCTGCTGGCACGAGCGGCTGGGCCACCAGGAGCCGTGGGTAGAAAACCCGACCGCATATGCCTGTCTCAAGTGGCAGGAAACACGGGGGACTACGTGGGATAGCCTCATCAGCTCGCGGATGAACCTTGCTGGGTGTTCGTCGGTGGTCGTGCAGCACGAGGTGCTGTCAACACTTCAGCACGGGGGAAACAGGACCATCGAGATACGAGGGTCCACTGACGACGGCGTCACGTGGCCCTACTACGTGGGCGACGACTCGACAACGTTTGCCTCGCTGCAGTGGGCAGCCAACCAACGCAATGTCAGACTGGCCTACATCTACTGCGGAGATGTTCAAGCGAGTCGCTACTGGTGCGTAGACAACGTCATGATCTGGGCGAAGCCCGAACGGCAGCACGATGTGTCTCTGTCAGAGGTGAAGCAGCCCAGAGGAATCGTCTCACAGGGCACGGCCATCAGGCCGACAACATACGTCTGGAACCATGGTTTGCACGCTGACTCCTGTCTTGTCACCGTTACGATCGGGTCCGTCTACAGCGATACTAGATGGGTGAAGCTTGATCCGTGCGCGGAGGGTCTGTTGGAGTTCGATCCGTGGGTCGCCCAGCCCGGAACATACACGGCAGTGTGCTTTGCGTCCTCGGACAGTGACGAATGTCACGCCAACGATACGGCGTCAATGACATTCCAGGTTGTTGCCGACACTTGGGTGAAGATGTTTGAGGTCTACGGCGGTGGGGGAATGAAGACCGGCGCGTGTCTGTCGGCGTCGGACAGCAATACGATCTTCTGCGTCACCGGCAAGTACGATTTCTTCGCGAAGTACCTGGTGCGGGAGAATCTGTGGAAGACCCGGCATGAAACTCCGTTCAATACGTCAACCGGAGGAGCGATTGCCTACGCGGGCGGAAACTACCTGTTCGCGTTTCGCGGCGGTCAACACAAGACGTTCTGCCGGTTCTCGATCTCCGGCAACGCCTGGGCCATCATGAAGGACGCGCCGGAGAAGGTCGGCGCGGGCGGTTCGCTGGCCTGGGCAGGCGGCGACTATGTCTATGCCATGCGGGGCGCGAACAAGCGCGACTTCTGGCGCTACAGAATCTCTACCAACACCTGGCATCTTCTGGTTGACGTGCCGGACAAGGTCGAGGGCGGCGGGTCGTTGGCATGGACTGGCGGCGACTACTTGTATGCGCTCAGAGGGCGCGGTTCGACAGGCTTCTACCGATACCAGATTTCCACGAACACTTGGACCAGCATGGCCACAATACCTGCTGTGGTCAGTGACGGTGGTGCACTGGCGTACGCCCCGAACACCAACAAGCTCTACGCCTTCTGCGGTGACAACACGCGCTACTTCTATTGCTACAGCATCGCTAGCGGCACTTGGTCCTCTCGCCGGCAGACACCAGCGGCGGTCCGGAATGGCGGATGCCTGACTTACTGCGACTACTCAGTCTTCGGCGGAGTCGGGGCGGGCCAGAATGACGACTTCTGGCGCTACTCACCGCCGGTCGGCGGGTTCGACGGCGGCGAGACCGAGGCTCCGGCAGACCTGACCCGCAGCTCCGGGCCGGACGAGCCGCCCGAGTTCAGCGGCGAGAATACCCTGACCTCAGGCCCGGCCGAGAAGCTCACGCCCCAGTACAGCGCGGACGGGGACTGGATTGTCTATGCCGCCTATGACTCGCTGCGCGGCTGCATGGGCCTGTACCGCATCTCGGCAAACAGCAGCGGTACGCCCGAGGCGCTGACCACCGACAGCACGACCCACGAGAACCCAAGGTCAGCGACAAGTGGGAACTGGCTCGTGTCTGCCGGTGACAGCGGCATCTACCGCGTCACGCTCGGCGCAACGCCCACAGTGACGCGGCTGGACTCAGGGCTGGTGGCCGACCCGGTGCTGACCTCGGATGACAGTTGCGTATTCTATACCGCGTGGGACTCTACAGCGGAAAGCCGCCGGCTGTACCGGGTGCGCGCTGACGGTACCGAGCGGACCTGCCTGACCCCGAACTCCGCCGGCTTCAGTCAGCCCCAGCCGATTGCCGGCACGAACGATGCCGTCTGCGTCATCCTCAAGGATGAGGTGTATCAGTTGTGCCGGATGTCCGGCGACAGCCTTGTCTGGCTGACCTCTGACTACATGAACAACGTCAACCCGCGTATCTCGCCCAACGGCCAGTACGTGACCTATGAGAAGCTGGACGAGTCCGGCTACTGGCAGGTCTATACCATGCGGCTTTCGGACCAGTACGAAACCAGGGTGACGGACGGTACCTGTCCGTGTCAGACACCGGTCTATTCGCCCAGCGGCCAGTACGTCGCCTACACCAAGTGGCCGGTGGATTCGACCGGTTCCAGTGAGTACAGCCAGGTGTGCTATGCTGATCTGGCCCAGGCCAACTCAGAGGTGGCGCTGACCGCGGCCGACGCTGTCCGAGAGACGCCCGCCTGGTCGCCCGACTGCCAGACCATCACCTACACCAGGACGACCGATGCGCAGTTCGGCGGCAGGAAGAAGTACAAGCAGGTCGTCAAAGTGAAGACGCACATCAGGTTCTCAGGGATAGAGGAACCGGCTGCACTGCCGCTGGTGTATGCGCTGGAGCAGAACCGGCCCAACCCGTTCACGAGGATGACCGCGATTCGCTACGCGGTGCCGCAAGCATCGTTCCTGGACCTCGCGGTGTATGACGTGACCGGCCGGCTGGTCAAGCGCCTGGTCGGCGAGAACCAGCAACCCGGCCACTACACCGCTGTCTGGCGGGGCGAGGACGCAAGGGGCCGGCGCGTGCCTGCCGGCACGTACTACTACATCCTCCGCGCCGACTCAAAGCTGCTCAGGAAGCGGATGCTATTGGTGCGGTAGGCAAGACGCAGACTGACGCAGGGGCGGCAACTGCCGCCCCTGCTCTTGCGCTGAGACGCCACCGGCCTATGCTGAGATGAGCCACGCATGAAGCGCACACGTGATACGTTCGTGTTCCCGAAGGAGATTGGAATGCGGCTGCGGGAGTTGCGTTTGCGGGCCGGGTTGTCCCAGGCCGCGGTCGCGCACTTGATGGGCCGGCGCGGGAAGAAGGCCGGGACCCTGGTGACGCGCCTTGAGAAGGGACGGCTCGCTTTTCCGAGCATTGCGCTGGTGGCCGACTATCTGCGGGCGGTGAGGCGGGGCTTTGCCGACGTCCTCGACTTTCTCAACGCTTACACGTCCAAACCGCCCGCGCTCGACGTGGCGGTCGAGGAGCAAATCAAGGAACTCAGGCTGCCGCGGCCGGTCGAGGACAAGCTGGCGCACTACGACGTGAAGACCGAAATGGACCGGCGCCTTTCCAAAGGCAGGAAGCGCGAGGTGTCGGCTGAGGTCCGCCTAGAGCGGGCGCGCAAGCTGGGCGCGGCCTGGATGCAGCGCCGGAAGCTCGAAGCCTGGCTGCGCGAGGCCATGGCCGAGGTGGAGGGCGGCGGCACGATGGCGACCCGGTTCATCCTCTCGGTCCACGGCCGAAGAGTGTGGGGAATCCTCAAGCGGACGCGCAGTTCCGGAGACTTGACCCTGGCCCTGAAGAACAGCAAAGACCGGGCCGAGCAACTGGCCGCAGCCCTGGCCGCGGCAATAGCCGAGAACTCAGCCCCGGAGCAGTCGGTCAGGTACATCCAGGACACGGTCACTGAGCTGTTCAACGTGATGGAGAAGGCCGGCGAGCTCGACTTCGTGCCGACCATGCTGCAACTGGATGAGGAGCGCGCCCGGGCCAAGCAGGAGGCGAAGCGCCGGGCGCAGGATGCGAAGCCGCTGCCGAGCCAGCGGTACGGGAGCGCGAAGCCTCCAAGTGGACAGCTCAAGGGCGGGGACCCGACCGGCAATCAGCGCATGCAGGCGCTCTACGCGATGCAGCGCGAAGTCGTGGCCGAGCTTGAGGCCGAGAAGATGCCGACCGAGGTCAGGACCGGTGTGATAAGCGCGTTCTGGCCCGCGTTCGACATCTGCCGCGAGACGATGGACAAACCTGAGGAGCGCGAGCGCCGGCTTGAAGCGCTCTGCGCCCGGGCAAGACACCCGGCCGAGACGCGCCGGGCCGTGGCCCGGTTTGTGTACTACTTCGAGAAGCTCAGGCACGACTGGCTGCCCCAAAGCCCGGCCGGACAAACCAGCTAGCCGGCGTCCGCCGGCGCTGCCGCTTACTTCTGAATCACCAGGCTGCGGCTTGAGCTGACGCCGCCGGCGTCGAGGCGGACGAGATAGACGCCGCCGGACAGGTTCCGAAGGTCAAGGGGAAGTGACCCAGTGACCGAGTGACCAAGTGACCAAGTGAAGAATACGGAGCGGCCGGCAACGTCGGATACGCTGATGCTCAATGGCCCGGCCTTGGGCAAGCAATACCTGATGGCCGCGCGGCCCGATGTCAGCGGATTCGGCATAAGTTCGAACTTCGCCAATCTCACTTCGGACTTCCCTTCCCTGACCCCGGTCAGCGGGCTTTTCGCAGCATAGATGTTCCAGTATCCCCTGCGGTCCGAAGCCCACGCAGTCCAGACGCTGCCCGATGAATCCGAGCAAATGGACGGGTCATAGTCATGCGCCGCGTCGTTGGTCACCGCCTGCGGGTCGCTCCAGCCGCCCTGGTAGCGCGATACGACGATGTCGCCATGTCCGCTCCGCGACGACTGCCAGACCGCCCAGACCGAGCCGTCCGGCGCCGCGGCGATAGCCGGCATGATGTCGTCCGAGGAGTCCGGCGCAATCGGGGCCGGCTCGCTCCAGCCCGAACCGTCGAAACGGGAGTAGTAGATGTCCGACCGGTCCGCCTGCCACTTGTGCCATACGACCCAGACGTTGCCCGCGTTGTCGACCGCGGCGCGCGGGTGCGCGTTCTGGCCGATAGTGTCAAGGTTGAACTGGGGCAGCCAACCGCTTTCGTAAGTCCGGCCCTGGATGCGCCAGTTGCCGCCGGAAAGGGACGACCAGAATACCCACGGGTGGTTGTCCTTGTCCACGGCGACGCACGGGTCAATCTGGTCAAGCGAATCCAAGGTCAGGCGCGCGGGCGTTACCCACGCCCCGGCGTTGTCCTCATACGACGCCCAGATGTCGCCCTGGCCGTTGCGCCAGGACTTGAACGCGCACCACACCCGGTTGTTCGCGCCGGTCCCCAGCGCGGGCTGGATGTCGTGGTACCCGGCCAGCGGCCCGACCCGCTGGATTGATGACCAGACGTTGTTGTTCAGATAGCTGCTGAAGACCTGGAAGTGGTCATACCCGGAGTTGTAGTCGCGGAAGCTCTGCCACGCGACCCAGAACCTGCCCGAAGCATCGGTGCAGCACGAAGAAAACAGGTCGTAGTACTCGTGCCAGGCGATGGACTCGGGCTGGGAGAAGCTCGAACCGTTGAACCACGAGTAGAAGTTGTCGGACCTGACCTGGCGCCCGGAATCGAACACCACCCTGGTTCGGCCCTGCGAGAACCCGATGGCCGGCCGGCCATTGACGAAGTTCGAGTTCTCGACCGCATATTCGGTCCAGTCGGTTTCCGGCCCGGCCGCGCCCCCGCGCAGCGGCGGCTCGGCAACCGAGCGGCTCCGGTTCAGGGCCACGGTCGGGTCGCCCAGGAGCGTGGTGCCGCGGAACGAGGTGTAATTGGCGCGGTGCCACTTGAGGAACGCGTCGCCGATGCAGGAGTCGTGCGCCAGCGCCCGGTAGATGACCGACAGGTCCGAGACGCCATACATCAGTTCCGCGGATGCGATGACCGCCTGGCCCCAGGGCCGGGCAAACAGATACCAGTTGCCGAGGTTGTCGGTTTCGGTGTACCGGCCGGTCATGCAGGCATTGAGGAAGTAGAATGCGGCATTCGGGGCCAGGGCCGGCACCTCGAAGTTGAACACCGAACCGCCGCCCGGCACGTCGCCGGCCAGGAAGAAGGTATGCACCCAGGGCGAGGAATGGGAAATCAGGTGCACGAACTCGAACCCGAGCGCGAGCTGGCTCTTGTAGTGGTGCGCGGTGGTCGTGTTCTCGTCGTTGAACATCGTGATGTCCGAATACAGGTTCGACATGCCGTGATTGTTCGGATACCACGTCACCTCGTTGTACACCAGGCCGCGCCTCGGAACCGGCAACTGGCCGGTCCGATACAAGTGATTGCGCTCAAAGAACGACTTCACCAGCCGGACCTCGCCGTCATAGGTCAACCGCGACGCATACACTCTTCCGACCCAGACGTCGGGTGTGGTGTTGCCTGAATGGCTGTCGTACATCCCGTCCGCGTCGGCATCGCCGAACGTCCCGTCCAGGTCCTCGAAGAAGAGGTCCATCGGAAAGTCCTCGCCCGAGCTCGACCACTCCCACCACGCAACCGGCAGGTCGCCGACCATGACGCTGCCGACCAGCATCGAGTCGCGGTGCGCGGCCAGTATCTGCCGCAGGTTCTGGGCCCTGCCGCCGGACGTGGCGATGAGCTTGGTCGAGAAGCCCTCGGATGCAAGGTCGGCAAGATAGGTGGTGATTTCCGGCTGGATTGACCGATACAGCTCGGCATTGACGAATACGAGCACCAGCCCGGCGTCCGCGCCGAGCATCGTCCCGCCGGCCCGCTCGGCTCGGAACGGCTCATCGGTCAAGGTGGCCGCGAACTCCTGATACGTCGTGGGCCTGCGGCCCAGCGGGTCGTAATACGGAATCGGGTCCGCGGACTGCGCCAGGACTGACAACAATGCGATAGCGAGCATTTCACGCTCCTTTGTCGCCGGCGTTATGGACGACGGGCGGCCGGCGGCTCACCGGACATGCTAGGCCGAACCAGACCATAGTCAACCGCCGTTGCCTTGACTAACCCGGCCCGACCAATAGAATCCGGTTCCATGGCAAATCGCATCCAAGCCCTGCGCCGCGTGCTCGCCCGCGAGCACCTGTCCGGCTTCGTCGTCTCGGACCTCGCCAACATCCGCTATCTCTGCGGCTACTCAGGCTCCAACGGCCTCCTCCTCGTCCGGCCCAAGGATGCCTGGTTCTTCACCGACTTCCGGTACAAGGAGCAGATGCGGCGCGAGGTCAGGGGCGCGCGGGGCGAGATGCGCAAGCACGACCTGTATGCCGAATTCCCGGTCGAGCGGCTTCGCGGCCTGAAGCGGGTCGGAATCGAGCAGGCCAGCCTGACCCTTGCCCGTTTTCGAATGCTCAAGCGCCAGGTGAAAAGGACCCGGCTCGTGCCGGTCAAGGACCTGGTCCTCGGCCTGCGCCGCACCAAGGACGCATCAGAAGTGAAGCTCATCGAGCGCGCCCAGCATTTCACCGACGCGGCATTCAAGGCTATCCTGCCGAAGGTCAGACCGGGCGTCACCGAACGCGAGCTGGCAGCGCTCATCGAGTTTGGCTTCCGCAGAGAAGGCGAGATTGCATTCCCCTCGATTGTCGCATCCGGCCCGAACGCGGCTCTGCCCCACGCCGAGCCGTCCGACCGAAGGCTCAGGAAAGGCGACGTCATCACCTTTGACATCGGCTGCCGGTTCGCGGGCTACTGCTCGGACATGACGAGGACCGTGTTCCTCGGCAAACCTGACCCGGACATGGCCCAGGTGTATCACATCGTTCACGAGGCCCAGCGCCGCGCGCTCGCACTGGTCAGGCCCGGTGCGTCCTGCGCCGACGTAGACAAGGCGGCCCGGGACTACATCACTGACTGCGGATACGGCAAGTACTTCGGACATGGCACCGGCCACGGCGTCGGGCTTGCAGTCCACGAACTGCCCAACCTGTTCAAGGAGGGCAAACAACAGCTTGCGCCCGGCGACGTGGTTACGGTCGAGCCCGGCATCTACCTGCCCGGCCTGGGCGGGGTCAGAATCGAGGACATGGTGCTGGTGACGAAATCCGGTTCCCGCAACCTTACCAGGAGTCCGAAGCGCCTGCTGGTCCTCTAGATGGCTATCGCAAATCGCAAATCGTAGATCGGAGATTCCTTAGATGATTACCCCCAACGAATTCCGCGCCGGCACGCTCATCAAGTTCAAGGACGGCGTGTACGCGGTCGTTTCCTATTCGCGTTCCCGTACCGCCCAGCGCCGCGCCCGTGTCCTGGCCAAGATAAGAAACGTCAAGACCGGCGCGCTGCTTGAGGAGAGCTTTGAATCCGAGGCCAAGCTCGAAGAGGCCGAGCACGAACAGCGCAAGAGCCAGTACCTGTACGGCGACGACTCCGGCTTCCACTTCATGGACATGGAGACCTATGACCAGTTCACCCTGCCGAAGGAGCTCGTGGGCGACGCGAAGTACTATCTCGTCGAGAATGCCGAGGTCAACGTGGTCATGATCGAGGGCGAGCCGGCCGGCATCGAGCCGCCGATGTTCCTGGTCCTCGACGTCAAGGAGACCATGCCCGACTTCCGCGGCGACACCGCGACCGGCGGCGGCAAACCTGCCACCCTCTCGACCGGCCTGGTCATCAACGTGCCGTTCTTCGTCAAGACCGGCGACAAGGTCAAGATTGACACCCGGGACAACAGCTACGTGGAGCGAGCGTAGCGCGATGAAGGAATCAAGGAATCGAGGATTCGAGGACTCAAGTGCCGGACCGTCCGCCCTCGCACGCTCGACCCCTCGACCCCTTGACCCCTTGAATCCTCTCCTCTAGTGTTCAAGAAAGTCCTCATCGCCAACCGGGGCGAAATCGCCCTCCGCATCATCCGCGCCTGCCGCGACCTGGGCGTGCCTTCGGTGCTGGTGTACTCGGAAGCGGACCGCGACTCGCTGCCGGTGATGCTCGCCGACGAGGCGGTCTGCATCGGCCCGGCGCCGGTGCAGGACAGCTACCTGAATGTCTCGCGCATCCTGTCCGCGGCCGAGATCGCCGGCTGCGACGCGTTGCACCCGGGGTACGGGTTTCTGTCCGAGAGCCCGGAGTTCTGCGAAGCGACCGAGTCGTGCAAGATGACTTTCATCGGCCCGTCGGCCCGGACCATGCGCCTGCTGGGCGACAAGATCAGCGCCCGCAAGCTGGCGCGGTCCGCCGGCGTGCCGGTCATCCCCGGCTCAGAGGACGAGACCCGCGACGCCAGGGACGCTGCCCGGGTGGCCAAAGACCTCGGGTATCCGATAATCGTCAAGGCGTCGGCCGGCGGCGGCGGCAAAGGCATGCGCGTCATCCGCAAAGACAAGGACCTGGAAAGCGGGTTTCGGATGTGCCAGGCCGAGGCCAAGGCCGCGTTCGGCGACCCGCGCGTCTATGTCGAGAAGTTTATCCCTGACTCATACCACGTCGAAATCCAGATTCTCGCAGACCGACAGGGCAACACCCGGCATCTGGGCGAACGCGACTGCTCGGCCCAGCGCCGGCACCAGAAACTCCTGGAGGAATCGCCGTCGCTCCTCGTGGACGACAAGCTGCGCTCGAAGCTCGGCGAGTGGGCGATTGCCGCTGCCCGGGCCGCCAACTACACAAACGCCGGCACCGTCGAGTTCATGCTCGACAAGGAAGGCAACTGCTACTTCCTGGAAATCAACGCCCGGCTCCAGGTGGAACATCCGGTTACCGAAATGGTGACCGGCTCAGACATCGTCCGCGAGCAGATAAGGCTCGCGGCCGGCGAGCCGCTCGACCTGCCCAAGGGCGTCGAGCGGCCGAACGGCCACGCCATCGAGTGCCGGATTTGCGCCGAGGACCCGGACGCGGACTTCGAACCCAGCCCGGGCCTCGTGACCGAGCTCCGGCTGCCGGCCGGCCCGGGTATCAGGGTGGACTCGTACCTGTTGCCCGGGTACCGCGTGCCGCACAACTACGACCCGCTCGTGGCCAAGGTCATCGCCTGGGGCCGAAACCGCGAGCAGGCGATTGTCCGGATGGACCGGGCCCTGGCCGAGACCGAAATCGCCGGCATCACCACCACCGCGAGCTTCCACCGCCGGCTGCTGAAGAGCAGCCGGTTCCTGCGCGGCCGGCTGACCACGAACATGCTCGACGAGAACCCCTAGCCCGTGTTGATTGACGTCCTGCCCCTGCCCGGACACCCGGCCCGAAACCAGGACGGCCCGGCGGTGCTCATTGACGTGCTGCGCGCTACGACCACGATGTCCTGCGCGCTGGCGTCCGGCTGCCGGTTCATCATGCCGGCTTCGGACGTCGAGCAGGCGGTGGCCCTCGGCCGGCCCTACACCCGGGGCGAGGCGCTGCTCTGCGGCGAACGCGGCGGTGTCAGAATCGAGGGGTTCGACCTCGGCAACTCGCCGCTCGAATACACCGAGGAAACTGTCAAAGACAAAGTGGTCATTCTGACCACGACCAACGGCACCCGGGCCCTCGCTTCGCTCAAAGGCTACGAACCGGTGTATCTGGGCTCGTTTCTGAATTCCCTGGCCCTGGCGCGAGAGCTGGCGGGAAATGACCGCGTTACCCTGGTCTGCTCGGGCAACAACGGCCGGCTGAGCGCCGAGGACCTGACCTGCGCCGGCAGTATCATCCGTCATCTTGAGTCGGCTGCGCCGCGGCCCGAGCTCACCGACTCGGCCCGGCTCGCGGCCACGCTCTTTCGCTCGGCGCGTGCCCGGCTCAAGAGCTTCGTCGCGTCCACCGAACACGGCCGCGAGCTTACCGCGCTGGGGTTCGCTTCGGACCTCGAGTTCGCGCTCCGCCTCGACTCGCTGTCGCTCGTGCCCCGGTTCGCCGACGGCCGGGTCACCGCCTAGTCGGCGCAAAATCCGCTCCCCCGGCTTGACTTTGAGGAGTCAACTTCTAGCATTGATGTCGGACCGCCATCGCATCATGCCGCATCACTGCCCTCAGAAGGACAGCATCCCGGCGCTCGCTGGCCGGCCTCGAGGAAAGTCCCGTTGAGCAGCAGCCAATCGCGAATTACCGCCGCGGTCGCTCAAGTTGAGGCGCGGCTGACCGTGGCCCGGCGGTATCTTCCGCAGGACCTGCCGGTCTGCCATTACGCGCGGCTGACCGGCTGGCGCCCGGCCGACCCGGCGCTGACCGGCTGGTGTCCGGGCAAGTCCAAGACCGGCAGCCCGGTTCCGGCCGCGCTGCGCCGCGAGCTCGAGGTCAGCCGGAGCCACGCCGAGGCCGAGCTGGTGCGCGAAGGACTGACCGAGTTGATGCTGACCATGGGCGACAAGGACCGGCTGAGCGCCCGGGCGGTCGGCTGCCTGCCGAGCACCGAACGCGACCGGTTCGCGGAGGTCATCGGCATCCCGGAGCTGGCGCCCGGCGTGCTGCTGCGCGGCGCCGGCGACCTGCTCGCGGCCATCGAAGCCCTCTCGAACGTCGTCTGTCC
>Ga0172364_10001666_pt1 | contig 17290 bp, 16 predicted proteins | sample LakKivSesite10cm_FD_114545 | JGI IMG/M metagenome (GOLD analysis project Ga0172364, IMG submission 114545) | Sediment microbial communities from Lake Kivu, Rwanda - Sediment site 10cm | ecosystem: Environmental > Aquatic > Freshwater > Lake > Sediment | place: Rwanda: Western Province, Lake... | reverse complement strand
CGTTCTTTCCGGATATGGAACGGGCGTAATCATGGCGGTTCCGGCTTACGACGAGAGGGATTTGGAATTCGCGGAGAGATTTAATTTGCCGGTTGTGCAGACTCCGCTCGTTCCGAAAGAGAAGATAGCGAAGCAGGTCGGGGCGAAGCCGACGACGCAGTACAGGCTGAGAGATTGGCTGATTTCCAGGCAGAGATATTGGGGGCCGCCGATTCCGCTCGTTTACTGCGAAAAGTGCGCCGAAAAAGTGAAAAAGGCGAAAGGCAAAGAAAAACAAAAATACAACGCCGGAGAACTTTTGAACCCCGGATGGTCTGCCGTTCCGGAAAAAAAACTGCCGGTTCTATTGCCGTACGTTAAAGAATTCAGACCGACCGGAACAGGGGATTCTCCTCTTTCATCCGTGAAATCTTTTTACAATACCAAGTGCCCCCGTTGCGGAGGCGATGCGACAAGAGAAACGGACGTATCCGACACGTTCTTGGATTCAGCTTGGTACTATTTGCGGTACCCGTCGCTTAAGGCGGCTTCGGCGAAGAAAAATGCTTTTGATAAAAGCACGACCAAAAAATGGCTGCCGGTCAACATGTACCTCGGCGGAGCGGAACATTCAGTTCTTCATCTTTTATATTCCCGGTTCGTGGCGATGGCGCTAAAGGATATGGGATACATTAATTTTGAAGAACCGTTCACGAAATTCCGGGCGCACGGACTGATAATCCGGGACGGAGCCAAGATGTCCAAGTCAAAAGGAAACGTGGTCAGCCCCGATGAATACATCAAAAATTTCGGAGCGGACGCCTTGAGGCTTCACCTGATGTTTTTGGGCCCGTTGGAAGAAGGGGGAGACTTCCGCGACGCCGGAATGGTGGGTATCACGAGATTCTTGGGAAGAGTGTGGTCTTTCGGCGCGGCATTTAACGGCAAGGGAAAAGATCCGTCTCATCGGAGACTCACCGAGACGAGTCTCTCCCGCCACATGCACAAAACGATAAAGGAAGTGACCGAAGACTTGGAGTCGCTCAAATACAACACGGCGATTTCGGAACTGATGATGGCTCTGAACGTCTTTACCGAAAATCCGGAGTCCGTGACCAAAAAAGACTTTGAAACGTTTTTGATACTACTCGCGCCGATGGCGCCGTTCATCACCGAGGAGCTTTGGGAAATAATCGGCAATAAGCCGAGCGTCCATAAGGCGAGCTGGCCGAGTTACGATAAGAAAGCCCTAAAGCAGGACAGTTTCGTTTTAGTCATCCAAGTGAATGGAAAAGTGAGGCAGACGATCAAAGCGGCGCGGGGGCTTAGCGAAAAAGACGCCTTGGAAATAGCGCTTGCCGACGAGAAAATAAGCGCCCTAGTGGGGGACAGTAAGATAAATAAGACGTTTTTTGTGCCGGAAAGGCTGATAAACATAGTCATTTAGGTTTGAAAAAAGTTGGAGCCCAGGTAGGATAAAAGTCCCCGGAGCCGGTTTCGGGGACTTGACTTTTAGTCTAAAATGTGCTTTTCTTAGACCTGTGGCACCCACCAACAGACAACTCTTAATTTTGCTTATTTTAGTCGTTTCCGTCCTCGGATTCGGCTTTCTGATAAGCCATACTCTTTACGCCGTAAGGGATCTTTCCGTGGCATCGCTTAGCGCCGCTGGAGTGGAAACCGACGCTTCGTTTAGCATGGCTCCGGCAAGGGTTATCGGACTTGATTATGACATCCAGAACGGCGACGTGATTATTTCTTGGAGGCCCATAATGAAATCCAAGCTTAACGGATACCGTATCTATAAGGGAGATTCCAAAGACAGCGAATCCATAATCGGAGGTTCAACCCAGGCGAGTTTCACCGACGGCGACGTAAGGCACGGAGAAACTTATTACTACAGAGTGGCGGCGGTAAACGATTACGGAGAAGGATACCTTTCGGCTCCGCTTATGGTAACGGTTAAATAACAATAAAGACGGCGCAGGAGCCGTTTTTTGTTTTGTAAATTTTGAGGGGTTTGTGGACCGTAGGAGAATCTCACGTCGCTCATCCGCCCGCTCGGCGGAATTCACTCCTTAAGGACCCACGGTCCTTAATCTTCTCCTACACGGGAGACCGTTTATAACGTTCTCCCGACCCCACTCAACGTTCGACTCTCCGATATAAAAATCTCTCCTTCCGGAGAGGTTTGTGGACCGTAGGAGAGTCGAACTCCTGACCTCCTCGTTGCAAACGAGGCGCTCTACCAACTAAGCTAACGGCCCATAATAACGATATTTAACCCGTAAGTCAGTTTAAAAGCAACTTATTTAATCACCGCAAACAATTTTAATTCTAACAAAGGAGCGGCCTTATCGGCCGCTCCTTTGATTGGCGGAGGCGGAAGGATTCGAACCTTCGATACCTTGCGGTATACCTGTTTTCAAGACAGGCCCGTTCGACCGCTCCGGCACACCTCCCTTCCGACACTAAGCTTAAACGCAATATTGAAGCCTTTTCAAGGACTTTATTTTTTCCGAGTCCTCCCTTAGAATACCGAAGTATCGTTTCGGGCCTATATCGGCTTCCAGCCGATTAAGCCCTTATTCGGACAGAGAAAGATAACCGTAATCTTTCTGCTCCTCATTTCGGGCCTATAGTATAGCGGTAGAACGCCTCCATGGCATGGAGGAGGTCGGGGTTCGACTCCCCGTAGGTCCACAAATTCCCCCGAAAGGGGGAATTTTACGTATCGGAGAGTCGAACATTCCAAGGGGTCGGGAAAACGTTCTGAACGTTTTCCCGTGGAGGAAGGTAGACCGTCCTTTAGGACGGTCGTTGGAAAACCGTGGGTTTCCAAGACTGTGAGACTCCCCGTAGGTCCACAAATTCCCCCGAAAGGGGGAATTTTTTGTTGTATAATTCTTATCAATGAAAGCCTCTAAGGGTTTTACCCCGTCAAAAATCGCGAAAGGCTAATAATTAAAGATGAAAGAATCATCCAAAAATAAAAAAATAATTTACCTTATTAAGGAAAAAATGGCGCGATTTTCTACGGGGTTTACCCTTTTTGAAGTACTTATCGTCTTGGCGTTTATGGCCGTGATGGGGGCGGTCGGTTTGGGATATTACTTCAATTACTTCAGGCAAACGACGCTTAAGACGACGGCGGATGAGATAACGGCATTCCTTTACGAAACCCAGCAAAAGTCCGTCGGCCAGCAAGACGGCAGCCAGTGGGGAGTGCATTTTGAAAATCCAGCGGACGGAGTTCCGTTCTACGCTTCGTTTAAAGGTTTAACTTACACGGAACCGGTGGACAAAAAGTTTTTGGATAACGCTTTGGATTTTGCTTATCCGGCTAACGGCGAGAGCGCGGATATAATATTCAGCAAAATAAACGGACAGGTCTCGGACGGGCAGTTCAAAAAAATTTATGTGCAACTAAATCCAGCCGCGGCGGTAAAAGCCGTGAAGGTTTCGCCTGCCGGGGTGATATCACAGGACGACGGGGAAATAGGATGGTGGAAGTTTGACGAAGGAATGGGAGTGGTGGCGATAGATAGTTCCGGATATGGCAATAAAGGAACCATAACGGGAAATGTTGTCTGGGCGAGCGGATGCAAAAACGGAGGAACGGGATGCCTTGATTTTTCCTCCGGCGGGTACGTTGATTTTGGAATAAGCGATCACTTTTCACTGCCGGGAACGATGACTATGTCCGCGTGGGTGAATCCTGATGCTACCTCCTCGACTTACACTATCGGCGGAAAAGCCAGCTCGCAGACGAATACTACGTATTGGATGGATATAAGGAGTACCAACACGCAGATATTCTTTGGCGGATATACTTCCGGCGGAGCCGGAGCGTACACTTCCGCCAATTTCACGTTCAATCCGGGAACGTGGTATCACGTTGTCGGAGTTGACACCGGGACAGCTCTCAAAATTTACGTGAATGGAAAGGAGGTCGTTTCGGGAGCGAGGGCAGACAGGATAACCGGAAGCTGGACCACCTCTGTCGGAAGAAGAGGCTCCTCTGGCGGTTCGTTCGACGGGAAAATAGATGACTTCAGGCTTTACGATCGCGCTCTTTCCGCGGACGAAGTGAAAGAGCTTTACGAGACTACGAGATAAAAACGATGTCAGCGATATCCCGGCGGACCTCATTTATGTCTGCCGAGTTTTGCTTGCGAGCCGGATAGACTCTGTTTGAAAGAATAACGAGCGCGGTTTCAAGTTCCGTATCGCAGACGCACGAACAGCCAGTGAAGCCGGTTTTGCCGAATCTTTTCCCGTCTTGCTTCCACTTCGCCGACCTGTCTCGCGCCAAGGCGGAGGCAGGCTCACTGCAGTTCGTTCCCATATACCACGGCTGATTGAGTTCCCAACCGAGCCCGATCCGTATCGCCTTCGGCTCTCCGGGACTAACACGTTCGCCAACTTCGGCGCCGAAATCGGTTTGGATTTTTTCAATCGTATTTTCGGAAAAATATCTTTTTCTGTTAAGTTCGCCGCCGTTCAAAAGCATTTCCATAAAGTTCAATAAATCGGGGACGCAGGAAAAGACTCCGGCGGAACCAACCGGTTCCTTTAATGAATAAGCGCTTTCGTCGTGAACTTCTCCTTGAACCAACCCGTCTCGCTTATCACTCGCCGAGGCAGGCCGCCATTCCTGAATTTCCGTGGGGACGATTTCTTCCTTGCTTAAAATCTCAAGCGGATGGAATGTGGTCTTCTCCATTCCGAGAGGGGAGAAGAAAATATCTTTTCCGAGATTATCCAGAGTATCCCCGTAAATTTTTTCAACAATGAGTCCCAGGAGGATACTTGTGGCGTTGGAATAAAAGTAAGTCGTTCCCGGAGGATTTTTCAGCTTTGCCGAAAAGATCGTCCGCAAAATTTCCTCTCTCGGTTTTCCTTTCATTTCAGAAAGGCGGAAGCCCCAATCAAGCGTATGGGTCAGCAGATGTTTTATGGATACGTCCGCCATATCCGGATTATCGGATACCGGGAGAAAATCGGAAATTTTGTTTTCCAGTTTTAACCTGCCGTCTTCCAAAAGCTTAAGGGCGAGCGAGGAGGTGGGAATTGATTTGGTGACGGAAGCGATGTCAAAAACGGAGCCTGATTCCATCGCGCGGCTGCCGGAATCATAGGTAAAATTACCAAAGGGGATCACCGTCCGTTCTCCGCTTTTTTTAACGATACCGATAACACAGCCGGGAAAAACGCGGGACTCAACGGCTTGCGAGAGGCGGGATTTTATTTGTTCTTCCACTGCGGAGGGTAGAGGATTTGAACCTCTGAGGGGATTTCTCCCCAACCGCATTTCGAGTGCGGCGCACTAGACCACTATGCGAACCCTCCAATACTCGTAGAATATAGTTAATTTTAAAGGCTTTGTGAAGACTGTGATAAAATAAGCCAAATGAAAGAGAGAGGAACGAATCTGAAAAATTATTTCTTGCAGGATATAAATCCGGTTGTGCGTTTTCTGATACTGTCCGACATGATATTCGTCGGCGCCTCGGGCCTTCTCGGTCCGATATTCGCCCTCTTCATAGAGAACTTCATAGAGGGAGGCAATGAAGCGGTGGCCGGGCTTGCCGTCGGCATATTCCTCATCACCAAGAGCGTTTTCCAAATTCCCATCGCGCATATCATAGATAAAATACGCGGGGAAAAAGACGATTTCTGGGTACTCGTCATTTTCACAGCGCTCGCGGCCGTTGTTCCCATCCTGTATCTTGTCATAGACACGCCCATTGAACTCTATTTCGTCCAGTTTATCTCTGGTCTTTTCACCGCTCTGACGTTCCCGACTTATATGGCGATATTTACGCGCCACATAGACAAGGAAAAGGAGGGGACGGAATGGGGGGTTTATTTTACCTTAACCGACCTTGCGAGCGCGGCGCTCGCCGCCCTTGGCGGATATATCGCGAGCGTGAACGGATTCAAGCCGCTTATTGCCGCCGTCGCCGTGATGGGCTTCGTCGGGGCTATGTTCCTGATTCCCATCAAGCCGTATATAAAATTGAAACCGGAAGAACCGAAAAAATAAGAAAAGCTCGTGTGTTATAATTTTTACAAGAAATGAAATTCCGCTTCGGAGGTTTTTTGAAGTCTTATTCAAGAGGATTCACCCCGCCAGAAATCGTAAAAAAGCGACTATTAAAGGCAGGGGTTAACAATTCGGACGGAGAACGTTTGGATTTTGATGAAAAAAATCCGGAGCGATTTCAAACGGGGTTCACTCTTGTTGAGCTTTTAATTTACTCCATGATCTTTACCGTCGCGGCCGGACTTCTGACGGGAGTTTTAATCGCGATAAGCGGAATACAAACAAGGGAAAACGCCGCGTTTGAAGTCACAAGGCAGCTGCAGTTCGTGACGCAGAGAATCCAGTACGCGATAAGGGACGCGAGCGTGGTGGAGGGCGTGTACGAAGGCGACACCGAGGGAGCGCCGTGCGTAACGTATTGTTCCATAAAACTGAGAACCGAAGACCAGTCTTTGGACCCCACGATAATCAGTTCCGATATCGGAGGCGTTTACATAAAAGAAGGAGCGGGGCCGAAGGTGACGCTCACGACCGCCGATACGCGGATAACATCGCTCATATTCACCAAAGTGGGAAATCCGGGAGGGCTTTCCACCGTGACCGTGGATGTGACGATGGTGTTCAATCCGGATGATCCGCAGCTTAGGGTTGAAAAGAATCTGGCCTCCGCCATAGCGCACGTTTCGGCGGCGACTTTTGATTCCGACTTGCTGCCGGATACGACGGAATCAAGAAACATCGGCGGAACATCTCTTAAGTGGAACAACCTTGTCCTTTCGGGCGGAGTGCAAATAACCGGACCGGATACCGGAGGAGACACTGTCGGCGTGTCCATGGCGAGAGGAATAAACCATGGCGCTTCAAGCATTAACCAGTACTACGTGACTTCCACGCCGTACGATAAATACGGACAGAGATACGAAATAGGCGGAACGCCTATGCTTTATCTGGAAGGGGATATCGGACAATCTTCGCGGAGGGCGTATTTTATGAACGGGAACGTGGGGGTAGGAACAACGAATCCCACAAGAACGCTGTCAGTTAGCGCGTCAAATGGGGATTGGCTCTCCATGCAATATATGGGAGCGGAAACTTTTGCCATAGTTGATAACGCAACTTACATAGTTTTTTCAACACCGGATGTCAGCCAAGATAGGGGATTTGCGTTCAATACCTACAATGGCGAAAAGTTAAGAATAACTAACGCGGGAAACGTTGGCATAGGCACGACGACTCCTGGAAGCTATAAACTATATGTAAACGGAACATCTTATTTTGCGGGAGATTCTTATTTCACCGCTGACGTTTCTGCCGAATCTTTCACTGACCGCACGCCTTATCCGGAAAATTTAGGCGTCGCTTACAGCGCCGTTATAGGCATGAAGAGATTACCGGATGGAGAATATGACCCCTACAATAAAGGGAACCAACTTGACCACTCGTCGCTTACTAATTTCGTGCGCGGCAAGGACGGGAACCGTGATTTGTCGGCGACCGTTTCGGCGCAGAACGAAGTGATAAAGGATTTGATAAGGAGAATAGAAAATCTGGAAACTCAAAACTCAAACGTCAAATGTCAAAACTAAAGCCGGTTAACCATTAATCCAATATAATCGTTTTAAAAAAATAAAAATAAAAACAAAATGGCTAAAAAATCCTCAAAAGTAATTTTAATAACGGTATTGTCTGTTGCCGGAGCGTTGATTGTCGCGGGAGTTGTTTTTTCGCTGTGCTACAGGCCATATATGGCGGTGTATCTTACAACCGGAGACATTTATTTCGGGAAAACGAGCGTATTTCCGTGCATCAAAATACAAGACCCATGGTTTTTGCAAAGAGGGGATGACGGCAGCTTGAGCCTTGAAAAGTTCTCCGACGCCGTTTGGGCGCCGAAGGGCGGGATGAGGGTAAGCAGAGACCAGATAGTCTTTACTTCAAAACTTTCGGAGCTCAGCCCGGTTGTTGCCGCGATAGAAGGCAGAGGAGTTCCGCAACAGCAGATTGAAGAACCGCAGGAGAGCGGCGAAGAAGACGTTAACTTGGAAGAAGTGCTGGACTCAGAGGATTTGACGGAAGAATAAATCAGCGGGAAGCAGTTGAGGCATAAACAATCAAAGAGGGATGAAGCGGTCGCAGAGCGCGGGCCGCTTCTTTAATGGTGCTGCCCGAGGTCACCACGTCGTCCAGCAGAATGATCATGGATTTTGGAGGGATATCTTTGGCGCGCCGGGACAGGGAAAAACAGCCGGTGATGTTCAACGAACGCGTTTTGTCATCCGCTATTTTGCTTTGCGGAGGGGTCCATCCGCGGCGATTCAGTGCTTTTACGGCCGGCGCGCCGAGCCTCTGTCCAACAATGTTCGATAAAATTTCCGACTGATTAAACCCCCTCTTCCATTTTTTAAGAAAATGGATGGGGACCGGAACGATAAAAATTTTACCGTCTTTGGGGAGCATCTGCCGGAATCCCGAAATTTCAAAATGCCGGAGCATCAAGTCCGCGAGCGGATACCCGGCTTTCCAGACGCCGGAGTATTTCATCGTTTTAATAAGACTGCGGATAGCCGGATCTTTGTAATCACCGGCGGAAAACAGAAATCGGCTGCCGATTTTTCGTGGGGCTTTGCGGACAATGATTGACCCGGAGCAGCGGGAACACAGCAGTTCCGCTCCGAACGCTTCCGCTCCGCAATTCGCGCAAACGGACGGAAGAATCACATCCAGCGCGGCGGAAAACAAACGCGGGACTTTTATGTTAAAACGTTCCATTAATATATAATTAATAGTAATCAAATCCATTCCGAAAATGCCCAAACTGTTTGACAGACTATTCAAAGGAGAAGCGGTACAGGCCATAAGAGGGTCGTATCTCGGAGTGGATATCGGAACCGTTTCCATTAAAGCGGTTGAGGTGGACATGAGGTCCGGAAAGCCGAGCATCGTGAATTACGGGATGATAGAGTCTCCTGATTACCTTGAACGGGTGAACGGAGTGATACAGACAAGCTCTCTTTCAATCGCCGACGGAGACGCGCCTCAAATGCTAAAGGCCCTCATCGCGCAGATGGGGACAAAAACGAAAGAGGTGGTTGCCGCCATCCCGTCTTTTGCCGCGTTTACTTCGGTGATAGACCTTCCGGCGATGACCGCCGAAGAAACGGCGCAAGCCGTTCCTTATCAGGCGCGCTCACTCGTGCCGCTGCCGATGTCGGACGTCACCATAGACTGGACGCTTATCGGCCAGTTTGAGGACCGGACGGGAGCCAAAAAACAGAGAGTATTTTTGACTTCCGTTCCGAACGAACAGATCAATGCCCACAAGGCGGTGTTCAAAAAAGCCGGGCTTAATTTAAAGATGCTTGAAGTGGAAGGGCTAAGCCTCGCGAGGGCTTTGAATCACATAACCCAGGAGGATGTTCTCGCGCTGGATATCGGAGCGTTCACGAGTACCGTAGCCGTTGCCGGCCAGGGAGCGCTCAAATACTGTATTCAAACCGATTTTGCGAGCAATTCGCTCACTCAAGCGCTCGCCAAGGGACTCGGCATAAGCGTTAAAAGAGCGGAAGCGCTCAAGAGACAGAGAGGACTTACCGGAATGTCGGGAGAATACGGATTATCCACACTAATGGCTCCTTTTATTGATGTTATACTTAACGAAGGAAGAAAAGCCAAAGAAATTTTTGAAGGAGGCGGCGGAAAAATATCAAAACTGGTTCTTTCCGGAGGAGGGGGCGGGATGCTTGGCCTCGCCGATTACGCGGGGAGACAGCTTGGGATTCCGGCTGAGGAAGCAAACCCCTGGAATACCGTATCCTATCCGCCGCAGTTCGCGCCTTTATTCCGGTCCATCGCGCCGCGGTTCGCTGTGGCGGCGGGAGCCGGAGTAAAGCCGTTTATGGAATAATTTGGAAACTGAAAAATGGCAGAAATTTTTCCAACACAATTACCGGCCGGAGCGTCCAGATCAGGAGTTATTCCCTGGAAGGCTCTTATTTTTTCCGGAGCGATTCTTGGAGCGACGTTTATCGCGTATCTCGGGCTGGCGTTCGGATATAAGCCGTTCATTGAGGCTTCCATAGCGAACGGCGAGGCGCGAATAGCCGAGCTTGACCAAACGGCGCCGAAGTCGGAAACGGAGGCGAAATTCGTCCAGTTTTATTCCCAGCTTACGAACATAAGCAGCCTGCTCGCGTCGCATACCGCCGTTTCCCAACTTTTCAACACTCTTGAAACCAGCACCATGGCGGACTTCGGCTTTGCCGGAATGTCCATAGACGTTCCGGGGAGAATAATGAGCGCGAGCGGATTCGCTGGTTCTTATCAGACGCTTGCCGGCCAGATTTCTCTTTACGAGGGTATTTCGGGAATAGGCAAAGTCGCCTTGTCTTCGGCGAGGCTTGCCGACGAGTTTGTGAGATTTGAATTAAGAGCGGACTTTACACCGGAATTTTTCAGATTCAATCCGCCGGTTTCCCAGCCGGTTGAACAGCCGGGAACGACAACAGAGCGACCCGGAACGCCGATAGAACAGCCGAATCAGCCGATACCCAACGAACCGATAAACAACGGATGATAAAGGAGTCAACAAAAAGACTGATAGTATCAATGGGGAGCCTGGTTTGCGTGGCGCTCTCTCTTTATGTTTATTCAAGTCTGATAAGCCCGAAACTTTCCGAGATTCAGGAGCTCAGGGGACGCAGGCAGGCAACGCTGACGCTCCTTGCCGATTACGAAACGGCGATACAGGAAAAGAACAGGGTCATTTCCCGCTATCAGAGCGTGGAAACGCTTCAGAAGGTTTTTGACGAAGTGGTTCCTCCGAGCCACAACATCCCTTCGCTTTTGAACCAAATCAACGGACTTGCGGAACTCAGCGAGGTATCCGTTGATTCCGTTGAATTCCAGGAATTGCCTTTGCAGACAACCACCTCAAAATCACTCGTCAAACCGTATGGGACGATACAGGCAAACATAAAATGCGCGAGCAATTACCAAAGCATGAAGGCTTATCTCGCGGCGATTGAAACCAACGTGAGGCTGATGAACATAAAGACCGTGACTATAACAGAAGGGTTTGCCGACAACCCGACGCTCATATACACCATAGCGGTGGAAGCTTATTATTTAACCGAATAAACCAATGGCGATAATCATACAAGAAGACAAAAAAGGAAAAGCGATAGTGCCGCTTATCGCCGGATCGGTGGTTTTAATAGCCGTCGCCTTTCTTGCGTATTATCTGTTTTTCTCTCCGGCGCCGATAGTGGATGTTATCGGTTCTTCGGGATTTGAGACGACTACCACTTTTTCTCAGGCGAAGCTTGACGTTGAAGCGGTGGTGAATTCCCCGGTTTGGACTTCGCTCCAGCGGGAATCTCAGGTTGAACCTCTCAATCCGCAGATAATTTCCGTGAAGACCAATCTGTTCCAATCATTCCAGGATTAATTAATTTTTGAAAATGGACTCCCGCACTCTCGCAAACAAACTGGTGGAGCGTTCGGTCCTATCGGACGAATTGGCTCAAAAGCTCATAATGGAATCCCATGATACCGGGAAGGCGTTTGAGGACATAATCCAGACGAGAAAGCTCGTGGACGATGGAACGATCGCACAGGTTAAGGCGGAGACGCTCAAAATTCCGTATCAGAAGGTTGATCCTGCCACCGTTACCGACAAAATACTCGCGCTCATACCGGAGGAAACGGCGAGAAATTACAAAGTGGCTCCTCTCGGCGTTTCGGGCGAGATGGCCATTATCGGAATGGTTGACCCGGATGACGTTAAGGCGCAGGAAGCGCTCCGTTTCGCCGCCAAGCAGAACAAAATGACGCTCGGCGTTTACGTGATATCGCGCGGAGACTGGGAACTTGTTTTACGAAGGTACACTCCTTACGAAAGAGAGATACAGGAAGCGGTCAAATCCGTCGGGGTAAAACCCGGAAGCGCTCCGACCGCCCAGCGCGTTGTTTCGCTTGACGAGGGAAACGCCGGAATGGACGATGCGCCTATAATCAAAATCGTTTCCTCAACTTTGAGAGCGGCGGTTGACCAGAAGGCTTCCGACATTCACATAGAACCGGGAAGAATGAAATTAAGGGTGAGATTCAGGGAAGACGGAGCCCTGAAAGAAGTGGCGTCTTTTCCTCTTGAGCTTCTGCAGCCCATAGTTTCAAGAATAAAAGTTTTATCCGACCTGAAGATAGACGAAACGCGCATTCCGCAGGACGGAAGGTTTAGGACGATAATATTCGGCAGGGATGTGGACTACCGCGTTTCCACTTTTCCGACTCCTGCCGGAGAAAAGGTTGTCATCCGCGTGCTTGACCCCTCAATGGGATTGAAGAGTATGGCTGATTTGGGGCTTACGGGGAGGAACGCCGAGTGGGTGGAGGAAGGTTTGAAAAAACCGTTCGGGATGGTGCTCGTGACTGGTCCTACCGGCTCGGGTAAAACGACGACTCTTTACGGGTTTTTGCAAAAGCTAAACAGGGAAGATGTGAACATATTAAGCATGGAAGACCCGGTGGAATATTTCGTCGCCGGCGTGAATCAGTCTCAAATCAGGCCGGAAATAGGATACACGTTCGCTTCGGGACTCAGGCAGGCGCTTCGCCAGGATCCGGATATCATAATGGTTGGTGAAATCCGCGATAACGAAACGGCGGACCTTGCCGTGCAGGCGGCGCTTACCGGACACGTGGTGCTCTCAACTCTGCACACCAACAACGCCGCGGGCGTTATTCCGAGGCTGTTGGATATGGGAGTCGCTCCGTTCCTTTTGCCGCCGGCTCTGAACATAATGCTCGCGCAACGTTTGGTGCGCCGCCTTTGCGACGACTGTAAAAAAACGGAAGAGGCGTCTCCGGAAATACAAAAGATAATAAGCGACGAATTGGCAAAGCTCGCGCCGGAAGTCAAAGCAACCGTTAAATACCAGGCGCCTTACCAGATTTACAAGGCACCCGGATGCGACAAGTGCAAGGGAAAGGGAACGCGCGGACGCATAGCCGTTTACGAGGTGATGAAAATGACGCGCGAACTTGAGGATATAATCACTTCGGGGGCGAGCGAAGGAAAAGTGAAAGACGAAGGAGCGAGACAGGGAATGGTGAGCCTTCGCCAGGACGGAGTGATGAAAGCCCTGGATGGGACGGTTTCCATGGAAGAAGTTTTGAGAGAAACGGCGGAGACATAGCGACAATTTTCAATTTCTAATTTCCAATTCACAAAAATCAGTTAAAACGGAAATTACCCTCGGTTGTGAATTGGTAATTGTGAGTTGTCGGATGTTTTGGCGTATAATTCAGATATCTTATGGACTACAAGCAAAAACTTAGCGAGTTGCTTTTGACGGCCGCGAGGCAGAACGCGTCCGACCTCCACATCGCCGTCGGAAGGAGGCCTACCTTGAGAATAGACGGCGCTCTCATAAGCCTTCAGCAGGAACCGATATTGACTCCGGAAGACGCCCAGGGGCTGTCGCTTGCGCTCTTAACCCCGCCTCTCAAGGAAAAACTTACACAATACGGCGACGTGGACTTTACTTACGCCTTTGAAGACAAGGCGAGATTTAGGACCAATGTTTTTTTCCAAAGAGGATTTCTCGCGGCGGCGATGCGTTTGATTCCCGCCGAGGTGAAGACTTTGGACGAACTCCGGCTTCCTCCGCTGCTCCATGAATTTTCAAAACTGTCACAGGGATTCGTTTTGGTGGTAGGGCCGGCCGGGCAGGGGAAGTCCACTACGCTTGCCGCCATTCTTGATGAGATAAACCACAAGCGGATGGACCACATCGTCACCGTTGAGGGCCCTATTGAATATCTGTTCGTTCAGGATAAATCAATCATCTCGCAGAGAGAAGTTTCAACCGACAGCCCTGATTTCCATCGCGCGCTCAGGTCCGTGTTGAGGCAGGACCCGGACGTGCTGATGATAGGAGAAATGCGCGACAGGGAATCAATCGCCACCGCCATGACGGCGGCGGAGACAGGACACCTCGTTTTTTCAACGCTTCACACTAATTCGGCGGCGCAGACGATTGACCGCATCGTGGATTCGTTTCCGGCGGAGCAACAGGACCAGGCTGCTTCTCAGCTTGCGGCGACTTTGGTCGGCATCATTTCCCAGCGTCTCGTGCCGAAGGTGGACGGAGGCAGGGTTCCCGCCTGCGAATTGATGCTTGCTAATCCGGCAATCAAGAATCTCATCCGCGAAAAGAAATTCTTCCAGATTGATTTAGTGATTGAAACAAGCCTGCAGGAAGGGATGATAACCCTGAACCGATCGCTTGCCGAACTTATAAGAAGAAAAGAAGTGGCTCTTGAAACAGCGGAGTTATATTCGCTGAATCCGAGCGAGTTAAGACTCCTGCTTAAAAGAATCTGAACTCTTATGGGTAAATCCCAATATCAAACTCACAAGTCCCAAATAAATTACAGCTAATTCCCGATGCCTAAGTTTGAGTATCAAGCCAAAGACCAAACCGGACAGCTGCAAGTCGGCTTCATTGAGGCCGAGAGCAGAGACGGGGCAGCGAACAGATTGTATGCCGACAATCTTTTTGTCCTGACACTCACCGAGGTTAAAAAAGAAGGAATAGAGGCGTCTATTTCCAGGATTTTCAACAAGGTCTCCCAAAAGGACCTTATGATATTCACGAGGCAATTCTCCACGCTGCTCGCGGCGGGAGTGCCTCTCTCCGAAGCCTTGCGCACGCTCGCATCGCAGACGCGCAACCAGATGCTCAAGGAGACGACCATTGAGGTCCAGCGGGAAATAGACGGAGGATTGTCCCTTTCGCAGGCGATGGAAAAATACAGCGCCGTTTTTACCGAATTTTACGTGAACATGATACGCTCCGCCGAAGTTACCGGAAGAGTGGATGAAGTGATGAACTTCTTGGCGGATTATTTGGAAAAGCAGGCGGCGCTTTCATCAAAGGTGAGGAATGCCTTGATATACCCGATATTCATGGTCATCTTTCTGATTCTCGTCGTCATATTCATGGCGACGAGCGTCTTTCCGCAGATAGAGAGTGTGTTCACCGAGCTTGGCGCGGAATTACCGGCGCTCACGAGAGCAATCGTGGCGTTCGGAAAGTTCCTGACCAACTGGTGGTGGGCGGCAGTTGCCGGACTCGCTATTTTAACTTTCGTGTTTATGGATTACTTCAAAAGCAAGGAAGGAAAAGTGCTGCTTGACGAGATAGTTCTCCGGATGCCAGTTTTTAACAAGATGCTTATAAACCTGTACGTCGCGCGATTTTCCGACTCGGTTTCGGTTTTAACGAGAGGAGGCGTTGCCATAGTGCAGGCGATTGAAATAACGGCGAGAACAATGGGGAGCGCGATTTACGGCGACATATTGAGAGGAGCGGCGGAAGAGGTAAAGAACGGCGTCCTGCTCTCAACAGCTCTTTCCAGGCATCCCAAATATTTTCCTCCGCTCGTGAGCCAGATGCTTGCCGTCGGAGAAAGCACGGGACAAATGGATTCGCTTCTCAGGAAAGTATCTGCGTTTTACGGCAGGGAAGTGGAGGATTTGGTGGGCAGCCTGGTGGAGCTTATCCAGCCGATACTCATGCTTATAATCGGAGGCGTGGTCGGCATTTTATTCGCTTCAATACTCACTCCGATATTTAACTTCGTTTCCACGAGCCTTAACTAACAAAAACGTTTGTGCTACAATCATAGCCAGTTAAGCGTTAGACAAAAAACAAAGAAAATATGCTTAAAAAGCGCTCAAGTTACCAAGGGGGATTTACCCTCATAGAAATGGTTATTGTCATCGTTGTGATCGGAATTCTTATGGGAATCGCTTTCCAGGGAATTTCCAGCGTCCAACAGAACGCGAGAGACACCCGCCGTCTTGCCGATTTAAGGAAAGTGCAGACCCATCTTGAACTTTATTTCGGAAAGTGCGGGCACTATCCGTCCACTCAAAACTGCGGAGACCTTTCCGGAGGGACGGGAAGCTTGGCTTGGGCGACTTTGACGACCAAATTGGCTGAAGTCGTGAATGAGAGCGAAGTGCCGAAAGACCCGATTCCGTCCCAAAGCTATCAATATCGTTTCGGAAACGGAGGACTTGAATATGCGCTCGGCGCGGACATGGAAAGAATCGGCTCCAACAGAGACGTTACCGGCACCATACTCGGTGATTTAAACTGCGGAACGTTCTATTGTATAAGGAGTTAACGTGACCTTTCAGACGCTATTTCTTTTCTTTTTCGGAACCATAATCGGAAGCTTCCTTAACGTACTAATTCTCCGCTATAAACCGGGGGAGGCGGTTTTTGGCAAGCAACTCGGGGGCAGGTCCATGTGCCCGAATTGCGGAAAAATCCTCAACTGGTATGAGCTCATACCAGTTGTGAGTTTTGTGATCCAAGTCGGCAGATGCCGGGGGTGCAAAACGGGAATAGCCATCCAATATCCGGTGGTTGAAATATTGTCCGGCGTTATAATGGCGACAATTCCGCTTATGCTCGGAATGACTCCGTTCGCTTTCATCTGGGTCGCGGCTTTACTTGTTTTGCTTGCGGCATCGTTCATAGACGCGCGGAATTACGTGATTCCCGACGCCCTTACGATAGTTGTCGCTTTGCTTGGAGTTGCCGGCACCGTGATGATGGCCTTAGGCAAAGCCGACGGAACGGCGCTGATACCCGGAACGTTCCTCGGAAGCTACGCATATGTTTTCAGTTTCACTGATAACCCCTGGATTGCCCACCTCGCGGCCGCCGCTGTTGGAGGAATATTCTTTTCCACGGTAATCCTGCTTTCAAAAGGAAAAGCAATGGGGTGGGGAGACGCCAAACTTGCCGCGGCGGTGGGACTGATGCTTGGGTGGCCTGACGCGATACTTGCGCTTATGACGGCGTTCATTACCGGAGCGTTTGCCGGAATATTCGCCCTTGTTTCAAAAAAGAAAAAGCTCAAAGACGCTTTGCCGTTCGGACCGTTTATCGCCGTCGGGACGGCGGTCGTCGTTTATTTCGGTTACGACATAATATCCGCTTACTTCAAGTTCCTTAATCTGGCGGCGTAAGCCCGATTGGAGCTAAAATGATAATGTATGCGGAAGAGGGAAAGTGGCGGAAATATTTTTTCAAACAACAGAAAAAGAAGACTTCTTTTCGGGTTCACCCCGTCAAAAATCGGGAATAAATCTGATTTGTCTTCTTACAATGATCATTTGGATAAAGAACATCCATATTTCAAAAGGACGGTTTTCAGGCGATTTTCTACGGGGTTCACACT
>Ga0172364_10001665_pt1 | contig 17293 bp, 11 predicted proteins | sample LakKivSesite10cm_FD_114545 | JGI IMG/M metagenome (GOLD analysis project Ga0172364, IMG submission 114545) | Sediment microbial communities from Lake Kivu, Rwanda - Sediment site 10cm | ecosystem: Environmental > Aquatic > Freshwater > Lake > Sediment | place: Rwanda: Western Province, Lake... | reverse complement strand
GGCTGGAGGCAGGGGACTGGGCGGACCCCAACCTTTCCAGACAATGCTGAAGGAACTGGCCGATCTGCTGCATGGTGCGGTAGGCGCATCACGACCTCCTGCCGATAACGGCTGGGTGCCGGAGGCACTGCATATTGGCCTGACAGGGAAAATCGTCGCGCCTGATATCTATATCGCTGTAGCTATTTCCGGAGCCAGTCAACACACGGCCGGATGTTCTGGTTCCAAGCACATCATAGCCATCAACAAGGACCCCGAGGCAAACATATTCAGGGAAGCGCAGTTCGGAGTGGTGGGCAAATATGAAGAAGTGCTACCGGCCTTTACCAAGAAGGTAAAGGAATTGTTGGCGGGCTAGAATAGTGTAGAAAAAGGGCCAGGAATCCTTGAGAAGCCCGGCCAAAGAGGCCGGGTTTCTGTCTCTGCAGCTCGAACTCCACTAACCCGCAGTGGACGAACCCACCAAGAAAGGACATCTGCATTGATTCGAGCATTCTGAGATGCACCGATGCCAGAAAACCTTACACTCATTCCCAATGATTATCGAATCCTGGCCTTCGTTATCGTTCTGGCTCAGGCCTCTCGCTCCTTCCTTTCGAGTTCCCCGGCCGGGTCCACACGTCCTGTTTCTGCCTCGACCAGGTTCTTCCTATAGCCAGGTTACGATATTGCGGAAATCGTCCAGTCGAAATCCGGGGAGAGGCAGTTGTGCATGGCTATCAGGCCCGACGCAATCCGGGAAATCGAATGCCACGGTAGATGGTGTGCCGCACACAAGTCCTCTGCCCGAAGCGAAAACAAAGGCGCAACCTTTGGCGGTGCAGCGCATTATATACTTTAGAGAAACTGAGAATACCCACAACCGGATAGGGAGTGTGAGTTAAGTAAGCTCCCTGCATCATGAGGCGCTGGGAGCTAAACGTGCTGATCACGTGAATGCGACTGGAGCCGACTGTATTAAGAGACGTATAGTCTCGCTCCAATTGTGTCATGCGGTTGGGACGTCATGGAAAGGCAGGTTGAAAGTGCTGCAGGTGGTATACTAATAGATTGCAGGACGCAATCTATAGGAAGGAAGACTGGGGCGTTGCTGGTCGATGCGAGGCGAGATAGAATCGGCAATGTCAGCAATATGAGACACTACATCGATACGCCGAGCGGACCATCTCCCCGTTTTTCGGCCCAAACAACGCCGCGGGGAAGAGGGATGGTGATCCTACTCGCCGTCATGCTGGTCTTCGCTATCCTCATTGGTGAAGGCGTTCTCTACCATGTGAGCTATTTTCTGGCGGCGGTGATAGTTGGCAGCTATGTGTATGCCCGGTTGCGACTGAGGCGTCTGGACATGCAGATGGAGAATCAATCCTATGTAGGGCAGGTAGGGAACATTGTCAAAGGGTATGTTCATTTGCACAATAACTCTCGCCTGGGCACCGGCTGGATAGAAATCGTGCGAATGAGCGACATGCCCGGTGGCGTCCCGGACACAGTCACTGCGGTTCCGGCCCGGGGACAAAAACGGTTGGAAATGCATACACCCTGTTATGCCCGTGGTGTTTACACGATCGGTCCGCTGGCGGCGCGTACCAGCGATCCACTCGGTCTATTTCGGATGGAGATAATACAGGGCACTCCAACGAAGGTGACGGTACAGCCACCTGTCGCCCCGTTGCCCTATTTCCGCCTGCCCACAGCGGAGGCGTTAGGTGAGGAAAGCGCGCGGAACCGCACTCAGACTCGCACTCCACACGTAGCTACAGTTCGCGAATACATTTATGGCGATAGTCTGAATCAGATCCACTGGCTATCTACTGCGAAGAGCGGTCAGCTCATGTCCAAGGAGTTTGACTCCGGATGGGGCGGTGACGTGTGGATTGCTCTGGACCTCGAGCGGAGAAGTCATCACAGCCAAGAGATGGAGAGAACGGACGAATATGTTGTGGCTATCGCCGCATCACTGGCCAATCTCGTTCTCAGAGAGGAGCACTCGCTGGGGCTGATAGCGCACGGTGACCGAGAATATCTGCTGCCGTTGGGGAGCGGCGCCAAACAGATGTCCGGCGTCTTGGACACGCTTACGTTGTCCAAGACCGAAGGCGACAGCCCTTTGGCTGATCTTCTTCTGAGAAACAGGGGACAGTTTGGCAGGTCGGCCTCCCTTCTTGTTATCACATCCTCCACTGCCACCGAGTGGATCCCGATACTGCGGGAACTGACATACGGCGGTCTCAATGCTGCCGTAGTGCTGGTCGACCCGGCCAGCTTCGGAGCAGAGCAGTCCCTTAGCGAGGTTGTAACGGAGCTTGTAAGTGCTGGAATTCCCGTCTACGTAGTGCACAAGGGGGACGCCCTTCCCTATGCGCTTTCTCGACCGATAACTCTCCCTGGGCTGTCCATCCCCGAGCGGCGTGACATGCCTGAATGGATACGGGCTTCTGCAATATGATGGAGTGAGATATGCCGCCAGAAATATCAACGGCAAATAGGGGCATAGGTGGGGCGCTGAGGCAGCTCAACAAGCATGCGTATGGGATAACGGGGCGCATAGGCAGCCTCCTGTCTCAGGCGGCGAAGGGGCCTTCCGAAGGGCGGATAACATCTATACTCCTGTTGCTGACTGTGATGCTGGCAGCTTGGGCGGTCGGGCGCACGCGCTTTGTGCCAACGGCGGGATTGTACCCCCTGGCATTCGGGGGAGTGGTGACTGGGTTTTTCCTGGCCAAGATCCGTTTCAGGGGGTCGGTTCTAGCCATCACGGGCATGCTCATTGGTATTTGCCTCAGCCTTTATTACGTCACCAGTCTAGGTGAAGGTCCTACCGGCCTTGCCCGGTATGCAGACGTCGGAATCCGCCTCTTCACAGGGGACCGGGTCTCCGCGGGCGGCGACGTGAGCTTTAACAGGCTGCTCCTGAGCTTCCTTTTCCCATTCGGCTCGTGGGCAACCGGATTCATCTGCTCCTGGTCGTTTTTCCGAAAGCACAACATATGGGGGGCAGTAGTTCCCAGCGGATTAGTTATGGTTGTCACCGTTGCAATACTTCCACTGCTGGCACAGAGGGCACTGCTGTATCTGTACCTGTTTACAACCTGTCTCTTGATAGCGCGGATGTTCGGTCTGGAGCGCGAGCACGACTGGAGCCAAAGAGGCGTGCGCCGCCATCACCTCGATTCACTGCTGCCCCAGGCTTTCGGGTTCGCACTGGCGATTGTGATGATCGCGTCCTTGCTCCCCACGCCGTCAGCGCAGACTGCCCCGGTGGCAGCAGTATGGGACGGAATCACCTGGCCCGCGAGAGCTATAAGCGAAGAATTTGCCCGGCTCGCTCCGAAGACTCCTGCCGAGGACCCGGCCTTCAGCGCCCCCTTCGGGAATACCAGCTCTTTTGAAGGGAGTAGAACGCTGCAAGACCAGCCGGCACTTCTGGTCACGGCTCCTTTCCCCGTCTATTTGTGCGCTAGAAGCTATGACTTATATACACATGAGGGGTGGCAGACCACCGATACACAGATGGTATCGCCCGACTCTTCGCTCCTACAACAGCCGGAGGCTGGATCCCAAAAGTGGCAGGAGATCAAGGTGAGCGTTAAGGTGCTGTTCTCGTTGCCACCGGGCGAACCGGTATATGTGACCGGCTACCCAACCGACATGTCAATTGGCTATCAGCTAGAAGCCCTGCGACCTGCCCGATACCAGATATCATTCTCGGGAGACGAAACAGGAATAGCTGTCGACCAGGAAAACCTCCCGCTTGACCTACAAGAGGCGGTTTCACGGCTACTCGAAATGCGCAGTGACTCTCACGACAAACTGACCGAAACTGATATCAGGTCCGCTCTGCCCCAGGACATGCAGGTGGTTTCCTGCGAACTTGGGACGGAAGGAGTTGAGAAGGTTACGGTGGAGCGCGATGTTCCAGCCCCACCCGACATTGTTTCTGTGCGCACTGCCGGTCTGGTTTCAGCCGGGAGCTCATACCAGGCTGTCGTAAGTGTGCCCGCAGCAACCGAGAACGACTTGTTGACGGCAGGCACTGAATACCCCGGCTGGGTCCTGGATAGATACCTCCAGCTTCCCGACAGCATGCCTCCGCGCGTTATAGACCTGGCACAGGAACTGACCAAGGATAGTGCCACTCCGTACGAGAAGGCCGTAGCGATTTGCAGTTATCTTCGCACGCTAGAATATTCGGTGGATATAGAGGCGCCCGGTCAGGGTGCTGACGGCGTTGATTACTTCCTGTTTGAGACGAAAGAGGGATACTGCCAGTACTTTGCCTCTGCCATGACCGTGCTTCTACGCGCCTCCGGAGTGCCATCACGCATGGTGGTGGGGTACGGCCCGGGCGAACCGGTGGGGGGAGTCAGCACCGGCGATATTCCGTTCAATCCACACGGTGCATCGCAAGACTCAGAGACTACGTTCATTGTGCGGAATAGCCACGCCTGGAGCGAGGTGTTTTTCCCGGGTTCTGGCTGGATGCAATTTGAGCCCACCCCTACTTACCCTCTCGTTGCTTATAGACAAGCGAGTCTCCCACCGCAAGATGGGGACGGCAGCGGGGGCAATGACAGCCCTATAGTCGAGCCAGGCGACACGGAGACAGGCACGCCCTGGAATGCTCGGCCGCTGGGAGCAGCTCTAGGGGCGGCATTGCTTGGTGCGGCCATGTGGCTGGGATGGAGACGCCTGCTGGGACAGGTGTCAGAGCCTAAGGTGGCCTATACTAGAATCGGCCACCTGGCCGCATTAAGTGGACTCGGGCCGAGAAAGAGTCTCACACCTCAAGAATACGGGCATGAACTGGCAGCTGCGGTGCCCCGGATGGCAGCGGCACTGAACCAGATAGTGTACACGTATGTGCGCGCATCGTATAGCAATCATGATGTGAGCAGTGAAGACAGGTCCAATATCGCGAAGGCCTGGCCTCAGGTGCGCAATCAGCTGCTACGGCACGCCCTGCGCAGCGCCGTATCGTTGAGATTCCTCAAGAATGGCCCGAATGTTGAGGAGCCCGTTGCATGAGCGGCATGTGACCCGGGCCGTTCATCTGTCGCCCTGAATCCACTCTTGAAACCACCGATGCCTACCGGCGTGAGCGACGGTCAACTCCTCAGCGCTGGGCCAGCCAGCCGCTAGATCGAGCAACAGGGACTTCCACATGCTCCAACACATCCTCTACAACCTTGCGCCCGTCCACGCCATTCATACGAGCCGCGGTAGTTACGATCACACGATGCCCCATCACCACCGTTGCCAGTTCCTTCACATCGTCCGGTATGGCATAGTCGCGCCCTCTCAGCAAAGCCAGCGCCTGGGAAGACCGGAACAGGTCTAGCGACGCCCGCGGCGAGGCACCCAGGACCGCGTCGCCGTGTTTTCGCGTGGCATGAACCAGGCCGACCAGGTACTGCTGAACCTGATGATGCACAAAGATCGTTTTAACGACTTCCTGTGCCTCCTTCACCTCATCTGCGCTGGCAACGACGCCAAGGCTGTCAATCGGATGCTGTATACGCTGGCTATCTACGATGGACATCTCGTTCTCGAAGGACGGGTAGCCCAGCTGTATTCGCATCATGAATCTGTCCAGCTGTGCTTCCGGCAGAGGGAACACGCCTTCGTGCTCGATGGGATTCTCGGTGGCAATCAGCATAAAGGGACGCCTGATATCGTGTGTTATCCCGTCAACCGTCACCTGTCGCTCCGCGAGTGCTTCCAGAAGAGCCGACTGGGTCTTAGGAGTAGCCCGGTTGATCTCGTCTGCCAACACGATCTGGCCCAAGATAGGCCCCGGGCGGAACACGAACTCGCCGGTCTGCTGATTGAAGATAGACACTCCCGTGATGTCGCTGGGAAGCATATCCGGTGTGAGCTGTATCCGCCTGAACACGCAGTCTATTGACTGTGCCAAGCTCTTGCCCAGCATGGTCTTACCCACTCCCGGTGTGTCCTTTATGAGTATGTGCCCCTGGCTGAGGAGCGCCGTGACTGCCAGTTCTATCGCCCAATCCTTGCCAATGATGACTTTCTTTACATTCTCAATGATTCTCTTAGCGATACCCTCTACCTGATGCTGATCCATGTAAGATACCAGTTGCTCCTCCCATAACTTGATATTGTCGAGCACTCCCGACACGGCATCTGCGGTCAGATGCCTGTATTTACATATTATGACATAGCTCACTCAGGATGTTCAAACGGATCAGCCGAAATGGCAAAGCGGACAGAAGGTTCGCAACTGCATCAGAGCGCAAAACTGCAGGTGTCAATTCCCGTTGAGATGTTGGGATTAGGCAGATTAGCCTCTGGTCGCGGTCAGTCGCCCTTGTCTGCCTTCTGTTTATCAGCGATGATCTTCTGACTGAGATGGGCAGGCACTTCCTCATAGTGATCAAATTCCATAACAAAGGTGCCCCGCCCTTGCGTCAGCGACCTCAGGTTCAGAGCATAACGAAGCAGCTCTGCATAGGGTGCCTGAGCTTCGATGACATTAACACCATTCCCGGGATTCATCCCAAGCACGCGTCCCCTCCTGGTATTAAGGTCGCTGGTAATATCCCCGGTGTACGACTCGGGTACAGTTATAGTGAGCTTCATTATAGGCTCAACCAACACCGGCTGTGCCTGAGACAATCCCTTCTTCAGGGCCTGCGCTCCTGCGATCTTGAAAGCAATGTCCGAAGAGTCTACGGGATGGAAGCTACCGTCATAAAGGCTCACTCGCACATCTACCACAGGATATCCGGCCAGAACTCCTTCCTGCCTGGCTTCATTGACACCCTTCTCCACAGAGGGGATATAGTTCTGGGGTATTGCCCCGCCCACAATCTTCTCAGTGAACTCAAATCCCTCACCTCGCGTCAGAGGCTCCAACTCCAGCAAGACATGCCCGTATTGGCCGTGTCCTCCAGTCTGTTTCTTATGTTTATACTCTGTCTTGACCGGTGTAGTAATGGTCTCCTTGTAGGGAATCTTGGGCAGGTCCAGTTTCACCTCTACTCCGAATTTGCGGCGTATTTTCTCCCTGGTTATCTCCAGATGGTTATCACCGACCCCGGAAATGATAAACTCGTTGGTATCAGCCTCTCGGCGCATCTGGAGAGAAGGGTCCTCCTCACAAATCCTGGGCAGCACCGTGCTCATCTTGTCCAAATCGGTTTTCGCTTGAGGTCTTATTGCCATGCTGAAGTTCGCCCTGGGAAATTCGATACCAGGGAGGACCACAGGATGTTCACGAGCACACAGCGTATCCCCGGTTTGGGTCGAACTCAGCTTGGCCACCGCTCCGATATCCCCCGCGCTGACCTGTGGCACTGTCTGCTGGTTTTTGCCCAGCATGGTGAAAAGCTGGCTGATTCGTTCCATGCTGTTCTTGTTGGCATTCCAAATCTGGGAATTGCCGGAAATAACACCTGAGTAAATTCGAAAATAACTGAGCTTACCCACATACGGGTCTGCCGTGGTTTTGAAAACAAGACCGGCTAGCGGGGATTCAGAAGTGGATTTGATCTCTTCTTGATCACCGGTGGAAGTATTTCTGGCCAGGATGGCACCACTTTCTTCGGGCGAAGGTAGATAGGAGCAAATACCGTCGGAGATCTGCCGGGTACCGATGCCCTTTAAGGCGGAGCCAGCAAAAACGGGCACCAGCTTGCCAGCAACGGTAGACTTTCTTATGGCAGCAAAAATCTCCTCGTTACCTATGGACTCCCCCTCCAGATACTTGTTAATGAGTTCATCGTCAGCTTCGATAGCAGCCTCTACCAATTTCTCGCGGCTGGCTTCTGCCTGTTCCCGAAGTGCTGAAGGTATTTCAGCTTCTTGCGAGTCTGTGCCAATGTAAGCCTTCATAGTCACCAAATCTATAATGCCCTGGAAATCCTTCTGTGAACCTATAGGTAATTGAACAGGCAAGCATTTCGGTGACAGCTTGGTCTGAATTCCTTTCAAAGTAGAGACGAAATCAGCGTTATCGCGATCCATCTTGTTGACGAATATCAGTCGCGGCAAATCTGCTTTCTCAGCATCACCCCACATCTGTTCCGTGCCTACCTCCACGCCCGAAGCAGCACATACTGCAATTATCGCTCCGTCGCTCACCCTCAGTCCCGATCTCGCCTCACCAACAAAATCAGCGTATCCCGGCGTATCGATGATATTCAGTTTCATCTCCTGCCACTGAATTGGCAGCAAGGACAGGTTGATGCCCATATGACGTTCTATCTCGAGCGGGTCATAGTCTGATGTGGTAGTGCCATCCGCAACGCTACCTAAACGCTGAATAGCACCTGAAGTGAAAAGCATGGACTCGACAAGTGAGGTTTTTCCGGCGCCTTGATGTGACAACAAGACAACGTTGCGAATTTGCATGGCCCCCCATTATAATCCTTGTGCCTGAAGATAAGCAACCTCTGTGACATCACCAAGCGTAATGCTATAATCTAGTAGTTGCCCTCAGATGAAACTGAGTTACGAACAGGTGAGGCATGTGGCTTGGCTTGCTCGCTTGGGCCTAAGCGAGGATGACGTCGAGAAGTTCACTATCCAGCTGTCCAATATCCTCGACAACTTCGAAATACTCAAGGAAGTCGACACAGCCGACGTACCGCCGGCGACCCACACAATTCCACTGCAGAATGTGACCAGGAAAGACGATGTGGCTGACTCATATCCTCAAGCTGAGATTCTATCGAATGCACCGAAACAAGAGGAAAACTGTTTTAGAGTCCAGGCAATACTAGAGTGAGCGGGGCGCGCAAATGGCTAGCAACATAGTTATCGCGACCATAATCGGTTACATTTTTGGCTCATTTCCATCAGCATATCTTGCCGGTCGGCTCAGAAAGGGGATAGACATCCGTAAGGTGGGGAGCAGAAACATGGGCGCTATGAATGTCTTCTACCAAGTCGGCCCGGCTGATGCCGCCCTGGTAACTCTGGCTGACCTGGGCAAAGGCGTAGCAGCCGTTCTTGTAGTCCGTCTCTTAGTGCGGTGGTTGTCAGGCATTCCTTCTCCCCTAATTTCGCAGTTTGATCTTCTTACCGCGATCACCGCCACAGCCGCCATATTGGGCCATATCTTTCCTGTCTTCCTTAAGTTCCGTGGTGGCAAAGGAGCAGCGACTGCCATCGGCGTCCTCATCTTCCTAATGCCCTGGGCAGTTCCTTTCCTGGCTCTTGTCTTCTTCGTGGCCGTGCTCATCACCCGTAATCCCACTTTTAGTTACGCCCTGCTCCTTTTTGTCTTCCCGTTTGTTGCCGGGTTTCTCTATGTCGACCACCGCAACGCGCCTATAGCTCTGGTATTCTACTCCATAGGAGTGGGGGTGTTCCTGGGCATACAATACATTCCCCGGATCAAAGAGATGCGCGGCAAAGCTGGCGGCGATTGGCATAGAGTGGTCAGGCGTCGCAGCCTGAGAGAAAGACTATAATCATGTCTACAGATCAACTGCACCAGCTGACCCTTCATGAAGCACACGGGCTTCTCAAACAAAGGAAAATCTCCTCGACAGAACTGACAAAATCCGTACTGAAGCGCGTCGCTGAGGTAGAAGGGAGAGTCCACGCCTGTGTCACCATCGTCGAAGATATCGCCCTGAAGACAGCAGAGAAAGTCGATAGTCAAATCAAGACCTCCCGTGAAATCGCCCCTTTGACCGGCGTTCCCACCTTGATAAAAGATATCATGTGCACTAAGGGCATAAGGACCACCTGCGGCTCGAAAATGCTAGAAAACTTCGTCCCTCCCTACGATGCTACGGTGATAGAGAAACTGAAGGCCCAGAAGGCCGTGATAGTCGGGAAAACGAATATGGACGAGTTCGCCATGGGCTCGTCCACGGAGCACTCCGCCTTCTTCCCTACCCACAACCCCTGGGATTTGAGTCGCGTGCCCGGGGGCAGCAGCGGCGGCTCGGCAGCCGCGGTAGCAGCCGACGAAGCTATGTATGCACTGGGCTCTGACACAGGAGGTAGCATCCGCCAACCAGCCGCACTTTGCAGCGTAGTCGGACTCAAACCAACCTATGGCCTTGTCAGCCGGTACGGCCTGGTTGCTTTTGCCAGTTCCCTTGATCAAATTGGGCCGCTGACCAAGGATGTGACCGACTGCGCCTTGGTGATGAATGCCATCGCCGGTTATGACTCAAGAGACTCGACTTCGGTGCCCCGCTCCGTCCCGGACTACACGCGACAGCTGCTTCCGGACATCAAAGGATTGAGAATCGGCATTCCCAGGGAATACTTTGTCGAGGGCATGCAGAACGGGGTGCGAGACACTCTGCAAGTAGCCATAGACAGGCTCCGGGAACTGGGTGCGGAAATAGATTGGGAGGTCTCTCTGCCTCATACCAAATACGCTCTGGCTGTTTACTATATACTTGCCCCCTCCGAAGCATCGGCCAATCTGGCGCGGTACGATGGGGTGAAATACGGCTTTGTCGAGCGAGAGGCCGGCAACGTAATCGAGACAACGGAGAGAACGCGGCAATCGGCCTTCGGGGCCGAGGTCAAGAGGCGTATAATGCTCGGCACCTATGCCTTATCCGCCGGTTACTACGACGCATACTATCTAAAAGCGCAGAAGGTGCGCGCACTCATAAAAAGGGAATTTGACAGAGCTTTTGAAAAGTACGATGCCCTGGTCACGGCGACTTCACCCGTAGTGCCCTTCAAGCTAGGCGCGAGGCTAGAAGACCCGATCCAGATGTATCTGAGTGATATATGCACCATGCCCATGAATATAGCTGGAATCCCGGCTATTTCTGTACCCGCCGGCTTCGTTGATAATCTACCCGTCGGCATGCAAATCATAGGCAAGCCTTTCAGCGAGGAGACGCTGCTGCGCATCGCCTTTGCCTATGAACAGGCAACCGACTGGCACAAGAGAAAACCTCCTCTATCGTGAGGATAGCACGAAAGACAATCTGAATGCAGGCTTGCCACGGCTAGCAGACAGCGTACTTAGGGAATATACCCATCTCTGATAAGCAGTTCGGCGACAAGGACTGCGCCCTTCGCTGCGCCCATCTTGGTGTTGTGCGATACCAGAACGTACTTAATGCCGTTCTTCAGCACGTTATCTTTCCTGATTCTGCCGACCACGGTGGCCATGCCATCTTCGGCATCACGGTCGAGCCGCGGCTGAGGCCTAGAGGGGTCTTCGTGGACTACTATCATGCGCCCGGGGGCTGAAGGCAGCTTAACCTCCATGGCCGAGCCACGATATTCTCTCATGGCTTTAGCGATGTCATCAACTTCGCAAGCTTTCTCAGTAGAGACAAATACCGATTCCGTGTGTCCTTCGCGGACGTTGACACGGGTACAGGTGCAGCTCACGTTGAACTTGGCCGGACTGATTACATCGCCTGCGAAATCGCCCAGAATCTTCTGTGTCTCACGCTGCACCTTCTCTTCTTCGCCGGCAATGAAGGGAATGACGTTATCGAGGATGTCGAGGCCTATCACTCCCGGGCTCCTGCCTGCCCCCGACAGGGCTTGCATGGAGGTCATTATGACTGCGTTCAGGCCAAACGATTCGTAAACTGGCTTTAAGGTTATGGCCAGGCCGGTGGTAGTGCAATTGGGGATAGGTGTGATGAAGCCCTTCCAGCCCCGGGCCTTCCTTTGCACATTAATCAACTTGGCATGCCCGGAGTTGACTCCCGGAATCAAGATGGGCACATCTTCGTCGTAGCGAAAAGTGGAGGCCGTGCTGATGACCGCTTTATCCCTGGCGAATTGGGGTTCCAGGCTCTTCGCCTGGTCAGACTCCATGGCGGAGAAGACGATATCAAGGCCGGAAATGTCCATTTCGGCGGCGTTCTGGACGGGCATGGCCATGACCTCCCTCGCGGGAGGTTCCTGGCAAAACCAGCGCAAGGCCCCAGACTGGGCGTCAGTTATCGCTTCCCTATAGCTGCGTCCTGCCGACCTTTCAGAGGCGGCCAGTGCGGCAATTCTGATCCAGGGATGCCTCTCCAAAGCGACGAGAAATTGCTGACCAACTATGCCAGTGGCCCCTACGACTCCGGCTTTCACCATGTTGCTACTGTATCCAGTTCCTACTCTTCGGAATGGGTGCATGCACCCTGCAGTACTGCTTACGTAACCAATCGGGGCGAGAGGACTTGAACCTCCGACCTCAGCGTCCCGAACGCTGCGCGCTACCAGCTGCGCTACGCCCCGTCGTATGTGCTATTATATGATGTTTACCTATCTACGACAAGGATGAAGTGGTAACCGCCCACTTCAGTGTCATTCTGAGGGAATCCCGATTAAACCGAGACGACCGAAGAAGCTTCAGGGACCCTCGTTCCGCTCAGGGTGACATCAGGCACTGGAGCAGAGGATGAAGTATTGCGTCTTGATAATTGACGGAGCAGCAGATTGGCCACTGGCTGCTCACGGTGGCAAGACCTGCCTGGAACTGGCGCGCACCCCGAACATGGATGCCATGGCCGAGGCAGGGGTTGTCGGACTGGTTCACACTGTGCCGGCCGGGATGGAACCCAGCAGCGCCTGTGCCTGCATGTCCGTGTTAGGCTATGACCCTCGAGTATACTATCGGGGACGCAGCCCCATTGAAGCTCACGGCATGGGTGTTCCCATTAACGAAGGAGAGGCCGCCTTTCGCTGCAATCTGGTGAGTGTTCGCAACGGGACGATGTGGAGCTACAGTTGCGGCCATATTAGTACGGGCGAAGGTCAATGCCTGATTGCGGCCTTAAACGAAAGACTGGGCAGCGATAACGTTCACTTTTATCCTGGGGTGGGGTATAGGCATTTATGTAAGATAAAAGGGAGGCAAGATACTCTCCTGGCTAAATGTACGCCACCACATGATATTCCGGACAAGGACATTGCTGACTTCCTTCCCCGGGGGCCTGGGAGCGACTTGTTGAGAGAGCTTATGGCATGCTCTGAGTCGGTGCTTCGTGACCATCCCGTGAACCTGGAGCGAAAAGCGCGTGATGATATTCCCGCCACTATGATCTGGCTCTTCTGGGGCAGCGGTCAGATTCCCGCTATGCCGCCCTTCAAAGAAATCTATGGCCTTGATGCGGCGGCAATATCCGGCGTCGACATTGTGAGAGGCCTGGCTCGCATGACCGGACTAGAGGTGCTAGATGTTCCTGGTGTCACTGGTGATATGAACAACGACTATGTGTCTGAGGCCATCGGCACTCTGGACGCGCTTCATGAATATGACATGGTGGTTGCTCACATTGAGGCAACGGATGAGGCATCTCATGCCGGTCTAGCTAAAGACAAGACAGAGGCTATTGAACAGGTGGATGAACAGATTGTAGGTCGGCTTCGTTCCTGTGACGAGAAGTCTCTTCGCGTCCTGATTCTGCCCGACCACGCCACACCTATCGAGACTCGAAGCCATGTTGCCGACGCTGTTCCGTTCGTACTCTGGGGACCGGGATTCAAACCCGGCGGCGCGAAGAGATTCACCGAGGGTGAGGCCAGAGGCACAGGGGTTCTTGTCAAAGAAGGGTATAGTATTATGCGCAGGCTATTGGAGTAGATGAGGGTAGTGGGATGGGACTGATAGTTCAAAAGTACGGTGGCAGCTCGGTGGCTGACGCCCCGAAGATCAAGAATGTCGCCCGCCGCGTTGCGGGAACAAGAGACGAAGGAAATCAGGTGGTGGTTGTTGTTTCCGCCATGGGAGATACAACCGACGACTTGATAGGGTTAGCTTATCAGATCAGCGAGCAACCCACTGACAGGGAGTTCGATGTCTTATTGTCCACCGGAGAGATAGTCTCCAGCACCCTCTTGGCCATGGCGTTAGGAGGTCTAGGGCACAGGGCAATTAGCCTTAGCGGCGCTCAGGCGGGTATACATACCGATTCCAGTTACAGTCGGGCCCGGATTCTCCGGGTTGACACCAAACGAGTGGCCAGTGAGTTGAAGAAAGGAAATATCGTCATTGTGGCTGGATTTCAAGGAGTGAGCGGGAAAAGGGATATCACGACCTTGGGTCGGGGTGGTTCTGATACGACCGCCGTTGCTCTGGCTGCCAGTCTGGGGGCTGAGGTCTGCCAAATATACACGGACGTCGAAGGCATCTATACCGCCGACCCTCATCTTGTCCCCGAGGCAAAGAAGTTGAAGGATATCAGTTACGAGGAGATGCTGGAACTGGCTACCTACGGGGCCAGAGTAATGCACAATCGGGCGGTAGAACTAGGCTGGTTATACAACGTGCCCATACTTGTGGCCTCTAGCTTCAGCGACAGTCCGGGCACGATTATTCGTAAGGAGGCTTCCATGGAAGCAAGAAACAAAGTAAGCGGCATTGCCTGCGATACCAACGTGGCCAAAGTGACCGTCGTCGGTGTCCCCGATCATCCCGGCACCGCTGCGGCGATCTTTGAGCCCCTGGCACGAGCTAATATAAGTATAGATACGATTGTCCAGAATGCCAGCATCAATAGCACCACCGATCTCACGTTTACGGTGGCCCGGACTGATCTGCTGCGGGCGATGTCGATTGTGGAGCCCGTGGCCAAATCCGTGGGCGGCAAGCAATGCCTTACCGATTCTACACTGGCCAAACTCAGTATCGTGGGCACCGGAATGCAGAATGCACCGGGCTACGCTGCCAAAATGTTTCGCGCGCTTTACCAGCATAGCATTAACATCCAGTTGATTACTACATCCGAAATACGGATAACCTGTATTATTTCCGAGGATAGGGTCAAGGATGCTGTTCGCGCGCTACATCAAGCCTTCGAGCTGGAGAAGTAGACTTGACAAATTTGGCACAACATCATTAACTAATGGATTCGATGGAAATGTACATAGCTTCCTATCAGCAGGAAAAGGAAGAAAAAGCCCGTTTAAGGCAGCGGCTGAGCAAGGAAGCCATTGACCTGGCCCTTCAAGGGAAGTGGGACGAAGCTGAAGCGGCTAACAGGGACGTAATCGAGAAATTCCCCTCCGATGTCGAGGCCTATAATCGGCTCGGCCGAGCTCTGACGGAGCTGGCTCACTTTGACGCGGCCAAGGAAGCTTATCTTAAGGCTCTACAGCTTGCCCCTGAGAATGCTATTGCCAAGAAGAACCTTGCCCGCCTAACCGGCTTATCCGAGTCCATGGCGACCCTGAAGAGGAGCCACCAAAAGACTCCGACCTCGAAGGCTCAGGCTCGAGGGGTTGCTCTTGACCTTTTTATTACTGAGGTAGGGAAGGCCGGAGTGGTGAATCTTCATAGCGTGGCTCCCGTCGAAGTCTTGGCCAAGATGGGATTCGGTGACCAGGTGCACTTAAAAGCAAAAAAACAGCGCCTGATTGTGACGAGTGAGGGCGGAGATTACCTGGGGGAGGTAGAGCCCAAACAAGGACTGCGCCTAATCAAGCTAATGCGAGGTGGCAATGAATACGATGCAGCAATTCTCAATGTCGGGGAAGACAGAGTGCAGGTGATTATCAAAGAGACTTACCAACATCCCAGCCAGGTGGGACATCCCTCGTTTCCCGTCAAAGCCACAGAGCATCTGCGCACCCGTATAAAAGAAAGCCTTCTCCGGCGGGGAATTATGACCGACGAGGGCGAACCTGTACCGGAGTCTGAGTACCTTGAAGAGGAAGAGGAACTGGGCCCCGAAGAAGAGCCTTTGCCCGAGGGTTTCACCGTCGTGGGTGAAGAGGACGAACAAGGGACTGGTATTTGATGGAAGCGGCAGTAGTAAAGCCTATCGATATCGAAGAGGAGATGAAAAGCTCCTATCTCGATTACGCTATGAGCGTTATCATCTCCCGGGCCCTGCCGGATGTGCGTGATGGCCTGAAGCCGGTGCAGCGACGCGTCTTGTACTCAATGGACGGCCTGGGGCTGCGGTACAACAGTCCGTACAAAAAGAGCGCCCGCATTGTCGGTGAAGTCATGGGGAAGTATCACCCTCATGGAGATGCCCCAGTATACGAAGCCATGGTACGCATGGCTCAGGATTTTTCCCTGAGATATCCCCTGGTCGACGGCCAGGGCAATTTTGGCAGCGTGGACAATGACCCACCGGCAGCAATGAGGTATACCGAAGCCCGCCTCTCGAAAATCGCCGAGGAAATGCTGGTTGACATCGATAAGAATACCGTCGGGTTCGTCCCCAATTTCGATGGCTCTCTCCAGGAACCTTCCATCTTGCCGGCCAGATTGCCTAACTTGCTCACTAACGGTTCTTCAGGCATAGCTGTGGGAATGACAACCAACATTCCTCCCCATAACCTGGGCGAGATATGCGATGCCATTGTCCGCCTAGTTGACAACCCCGAAGCTACTGCTGAAGAACTACTGGGGCTAGTCAAAGGTCCCGATTTCCCCACGGGCGGGATAATCTGGGGAAGAGGCGGCATAGACAACGCCTACACTACAGGCCAGGGGAGGATAGTACTTCGGGCTAAGGCCAGAGAGGTGACGACCAAGGCAGGCAAAAAGCAAATACTGGTTACTGAACTTCCCTACCAAGTGAACAAGGCAGCTCTGGTGGAGAAGATAGCTGAGCTGGCGAAAGTAAAGAAAATCTCGGGCGTGGCCGAGGTCCGTGACGAGTCGGATAGAGAAGGCATGCGCATCGTCATCGAACTGAAAAGGGAAGCACAACCCCGACAGGTGCTTAATAGCCTCTACAAATACACCACGATGCAGTCTTCGTTCTACATCAATATGGTCGCCCTGGTTGACGGGCAGCCCAAACTAATCACCCTCAAGGAGGCGCTAACTTCTTACATTGACTTTCGTTTTCAGGTCATTACCAGAAGGTCTCAATTTGAACTTGATAAGGCAAAGGATAGGGCGCACATTCTCGAAGGCTTCAGAATCGCCCTCAACAACCTGGAGCAGGTAATCAAGATCATTCGGCAATCTCAAACCGTAGAGGCGGCTCGTGCCAATTTGATGGCAGCTTTTACGATGTCACAAATTCAAGCGCAAGCTATTCTTGATATGCCGCTTCGCAGATTGGCCAAACTGGAGCAAGACAAAATAACCGAGGAATACGCGGCTGTTATAAAGAACATCTCCTATCTTGAAGACTTGTTAGCTAACCCGCGAAAAGTGTACTCACTGGTTGCACAGGACGCCGAGGAGCTTAAGTCCAATTATGGTGATGAGCGACGGACGGTTGTGAAAGCAGAGGAAATTGAGGAATTCCGTACGGAGGACCTTGTCCCTCACGAGGCAATGGTGGTGACCTTTACCAGCAAGGGGTTCATCAAAAGGATCTCCGCCAACACTTATCGCCTGCAACACCGCGGAGGAAAAGGCATCATCGGG
>Ga0172364_10001664_pt1 | contig 17301 bp, 16 predicted proteins | sample LakKivSesite10cm_FD_114545 | JGI IMG/M metagenome (GOLD analysis project Ga0172364, IMG submission 114545) | Sediment microbial communities from Lake Kivu, Rwanda - Sediment site 10cm | ecosystem: Environmental > Aquatic > Freshwater > Lake > Sediment | place: Rwanda: Western Province, Lake... | reverse complement strand
CAATGCAAATTAGCCAGCAACTTTATGAGACTGGAAAAATCACCTATCACAGGACGGATTCTTTAAATCTCTCTAATCTATCTCTTTTTGCGGCTAAAAAATTTATTATTGATAATTTTGGCAAAAATTATTGGGCTGGATTCTTGAGACGATATAGGGCGAAGGGTAGAGTTCAAGAAGCCCATGAGGCAATTAGACCTACCTATCCAAAAAATACTCCTGAAAAACTTTCTAAGAAATTAGAAGAAAATCAGTTGAAACTTTATGATTTAATTTGGCGAAGATTTATTGCCTGCCAGATGGCACAGGCCATTTTTGATTCAACTGTAGTTGATGTCTTGGCGACAAGAGACAAGAAACAAAAGACAAGTTACACTTTTCGAGCCACCGGTCAAATTTTAAAGTTTGATGGATTCTTGAGGGTTTATCCGATTAAATATGAAGAAATAGAGTTACCATCCTTAGAAATAAATGGAATCTTAGAATTAATAAAACTAATTCCCCTTCAGCACTTTACTCAGCCACCACCAAGATATAATGAAGCAACCTTGATTAAGACCTTGGAAGAAAATGGAATTGGCAGACCCTCAACTTATGCTCCAATTTTAACTACCATCCAGGAGAGAAATTATATTGAAAAAGATGAAAGAAGATTTTTTCGACCAACAGAAATTGGAACTGTTGTCAATGACCTTTTGGTAAATCATTTCCCAGAAATTATTGATATAAATTTTACAGCAAAAATGGAAGAGGATTTAGATGAAATTGCTGAAGGAGAAAAAGAGTGGATTCCAGTGATAAAAGAATTCTATACATCTTTTGAAGAAAATTTAAAAAGAAAATATAAGGAAGTTCTAAAGAAGGTTGAAAAAACCGAGAAAATTTGTCCAAAATGCGGTGCTCCAATGGTAATTCGAATTGGAAAATTCGGAAAATTTTTTGCCTGCTCTCGCTTCCCAAAATGCAAATACACCGAGTCATTAAAAGAAAATAATCTGGGGATAAAGTGTCCGAAATGCAAAAATGGGGAGATTGTTGAAAAGAGAACTAAAAAAGGAAAAATTTTTTATGGCTGTTCAAATTGGCCAAATTGCGATTTTGCCTCATGGGATAAACCAACCGGCGAAATCTGTCCAAAATGCGGCTCACTTTTAGTTGAAACGAAAAGAAAACAAATAAAGTGCGTAAATAAAGAGTGTAATTTAAAAAAATAATAACTCAAACTTCGTTACATTGTTTTCTTGTTTTGTTTGAAGATAAAAAGAGTGAGGTCTTCCTCACTAAGTTAAAGTAAAAATTTTGGAACATACTTCATAATCAGATGGGTAAAGAGTAATAGATCCAGAAGATTCTTCAGGAAAGAAAGGCTCTCCTAGTTTTCGAATTCTCTCCTGATCCTTTTTCCAGACTATTTTGAATCCCTTTCGTGTTAAAAATAAACTCCATCGAGTAAACTCCTCTTCCGTCATTTGAAGGAGATAATGAACCACTTTTGCCAATCCAGAGCCTTTTATGTAGATTATTTCCTTTTCCAGAAATATTGGCTTAAATTGTAGTTTATCAGAGTTATCAGAAGAGGTTCCAAATATTTCTCTTACTATTTTCAGTAAGGTCTGCGCACTATTTTCATTCCCTACCCAGGCTTCAGATGGACCAAAAATTTCCCTTTTTCCCCGTTCCCCTATATGCTTTAAAAGAACTGCTTGAGTAGTATTGTCATAGCCACCGATACAAATCCACAGTTTTATTTTAATGCCTTCCAATTTCTCTCTTTAATAAATTAACATAATTAATTTCAAAAGTCAAGAAAATTGACAATTGGCTTAAGAATTGGTAATTAAAAAATGAATTTGCCGCGGTGCTGGAATTGGCATACAGAATGGTCTCAAAAACCATTGGGCCGTAAGGTCCGTGTGGGTTCAACTCCCACCCGCGGCACATTTTTATTTTTTTAGATTTTCGATTGCTAATTTAATTGCTCCAATTACCGACTCTTCTTTAGGAAAAATAAATTGAATTTTTGGAGAAATTTTTTTAACCTCTCTTTTCACTCTATTCAAAACAATTTTTGATTTAAACATTTTCCCAGCTAAAACTAAGGGGAATTTTTTGTTTTGGAAATTGAGTTTCTTAATAACTGAAGTTGCCAAAATTGATAGTTCCTTTCCGGCCTCCTCCATAATAGATTTGGCAATCTTATCTCCCATTTGGGATGTTTTATCTACAATTTTTGAAATCAAAGAGATACTTCTAATTGTGCCCTCGCCATAAATTTTTTTCATCAAGTCTTCCTTATTTTTCAGATTCCATTTCTTAAACAATAATTTCGTAATTTTTGTTTTTTTACCCCTACCATCCAATTCTTTAAAAACTGCCTGATATCCCTTTTGTCCTACCCAAAATCCAGAGCCCTCATCGTTTGCCCAGCCCCAACCGCCTGCTTTTGCTTCTTTGGGGGTCCGCCTCGCGGGAGGGTGGTGGGTGGGTTGGAGGCCATTTCTCCAACCATGGCAAACCGAACCTGTCCCAGAAATTAAAACCAGACCGTCTCTCTCACCGGTGCCAGACTTAAAAGCACAAAGCTGGTCTGAAACAATCTCAATTTTTCCTTTTAAAACTTTTAAAATTTTTTTGTTTTTTAAAATTTCTTTTTTTATTTTCTCTTTTTCAAATTTAAACTCTTCCTCTACCGCAGCCAAAGCAATAAAAATTGAAAAAACACTTTTCTCTTTAATTCCTTTAATTACCTTTAAAATCGCTTCAGAGATACTTGAGATAGCGGTTTTAAAATCAACATTCCTTAAATTTGAGGGTCCAGTTTTTGCAATTTTCAAAATTTTTCTATTTAAATCAGCTAAAGCAGCTAATGTCTTTGTTCCTCCCCCATCAACTCCAATAACGTATCTTTTCTCTTCGCTTTTCATATTTTTAATTTTATCATTTTAGAACCATAAAATTAAATAAAAAAGGTACTCTTAAATTTTGATATTGAGCACCTTTTGGGAATATTACCTCCTTAGCCAACTTCTCTAACTGTTATTTTCTCGATTTTTTTCACCCAGTACCCCAAGGGGATCTGAGGATGTTCTTCCAAGTGTTTTTTCATCTCTGGGCCTAATTTCTCATCGGCTATCTCACTCCACTCTTCTCTCAACCGACAAACTATTATGCAGGTCTTAGCCATTTTCCCACCTCCACAGCTATTCTCTTTTTATCAATTTCTAAAAATTTGTCAATCGATTTTAATAAAATGTGAGAGCTAACTATAATCCCAGGACATTTTTATAACTTCCTAAATCTAAAAATCCATGACCAGACATATTAAAAGCAATGACAATCTTTTTATTCCTCTTTTTGGTCCTTTTGGCTTCATCAATCGCGGCGGCGATAGCATAGGCAGATTCAGGAGCTGGAATAAATCCCTCAGCCTGAGTAAAAATTTTTGCCGCTTCAAAAATAACTTTTTCATCCGAAGGATAGCTAATTGCCTCTAATATTCCTTTGTTTTTTAGATAACTCATTATTGGAGCGGCTCCGTGATACCTTAAACCCTCAGCCTTAATTGGTGGTAAAAGGGGATTTTTATGTCCCAGAGTATACATTTTTAACATTGGGGTGAATTCAGCATAATCGGCAAAATTGTATTTGTATTCGCCCTTCACCAGATTAGGAGCTGATTCTGACTGGGCGGCAAGAAATCTCGTTTTGGTTTTTCCTTCTAATCTGTCTTTAACAAATGGTAAAGCGAATCCACCAAAATTACTTCCTCCGCCGAAGCACCCAATCATTATATCGGGATAATCACCTAAAATTTCAAATTGTTTTTTTGTCTCCAAGCCAATAATAGTTTGATGCAAAAGAACATGATTCAAAACCGAGCCAAGGCAATAAACTGAGTCTTTAGATTTTAATGTCTCTTCAATAGCTTCCGATATTGCTATCCCCAGGGAGCCCGGATGATTTGGATTTTTTCTAAATAATCTTTTCCCACTCTCTGTCCGATTGCTAGGGGAAGGATAAACTTCAGCCCCATATAAATTCATCAGGGTTTTTCTTTCCGGTTTCATCAGATAGGCAGCCCTCACCCAATAGACCGTGCATTTGAGGTCCAGCAAATTTGCAGCATAGGCCAGGGCCGAACCCCATTGACCGGCACCAGTTTCAGTCACTACCCTCTTTTTCCCTTCCTTTTTGGCAAAGAAACACTGGGCCAAGGCAGTATTTACTTTGTGGCTTCCGGTTGGTGATAAATCTTCCCTCTTATAATACAGTTTGACTTTTCCCTTTAATCCAAGCTTATCTTCCAGTCCGAAAGCTCGGTATAATGGCCTTGGTCTACCAGCCTGGATATATAATTCTCTAAGAGCCTCGGGTATTTTTACCCACCTTTCTTTTGAAAATTCCTGACCAAGAGTAGTTTTTAAAAAAAATTTTGATAAAAGTTTGAGTCTTGACGGACCCTCTTTTGGTTCTCGGGGTGGCGGAATTTCCTCTGGTAAATCTGGCAAAATGTTATACCAATGGGTTGGCAATTCTTCGATTGGTAATTGAATTTGACTAATCTTCTTCATATTGTTCTTAGGATTCTTAATATTTTTCTTTTTGGAAATTCCCCCTCTCTTAAGATTTTAAATCTTTCTAAATCGACCACTGTTGAGGATAAAGAAGGTTTTAGATTTCCGACATCTAAAATTAGATCGGGCTGATGTTTTTGGTTTTTAAATTGTTTTAAAACCTCTTTTATTTTTGTTGAGGCTGGTTTTCCTGAAATATTTGCCGAAGTGCCAGTAAGGGGAGAATTGGTAATCAATAATTGATTAGTAATTTTATAATTTGGGATTCTCAAGCCAATTTTTTTATCTTTGCTCAAAATTCCTTTGGGAAATTTTTTTGATTTTGCTTTTGAAACTACTGTTACTTTTCCAGGCCAGACCTCCTTTAAAAACTCCTCCTGGTTTTTGTTAACGAAAACAAATTTTTTTGCCATTTTCAAATCTTTAACAAAAATTGGAATTGATTTTTTAAAATTTCTTTTTTTAATTTTAAAAACTTTTCTCACTGCTTTTTCATTTTTAGCATCGGTGATTAAGCCATAAACAGTGTCGGTGGGACAAACTATGACTCCTCCCTTTTTAATCAATTTTATAACTTCTCTCAATGTCTTACCTAAGTTCTTCTGAGAAATTTTTAATTTTTTCATTCTTTAAAAACTTAGAAAGTCTTATAATATCGGCCGGGTTACCGAAATCTAACCAATAAGTTTTAATTTCTTTCACCTTTACTTTTTTTTCATTTGCTAAAAGATTTATGGCATCGGTTAATTCATATTCCCCCCTCGACGATCTTTGGACTTGAAAAATTTTTTCAAAAATTTCCGGTGTAAATTTATACAAACCGGTATTAATCAAATTTCCAACAAATTCTTTTGGTTTTTCAACAATCTCTTTTAAAAATCCATTTTCAATTTTTAAAACCCCATATTTTTCTGGTTTTTGATAAAAAAATCCAGCTACATAATTATATTCATCATCGATATCGAAAATTTTGAGATCCTCTGCTGAGTAAAGATTATCGCCATAAACCATTAAAAAATTCTCCTTTCCAACAACATCCTTTACGCATTTTAATGGGCAGGCAGTTCCGTATTCTTTTTCTTTTCCTCCTAAAATTTCAAATTGGTCTACCAGCGCCGCTTTATATTTGTATTCTTTTAAAAATTCTTCCATCTTTTCTTTATGATAGCCAACAACCAAAATAAAATTTTTATAACCAGCCGCGATGAGATTATCCAAAAGATAAGCTAAAAATGGTTTTTTAAAAACGTTAATCAAGTGTTTTGATTTCCTTCTGGTCAGATGAAGCATTCTCGTTCCCTGCCCAGCGGCGGCAATAACAACTTTCTTAATTTTTGACATAGTGGTAATACAAGTTAAGTCGCGGCACGCGTCGCTTCGCTCCGCTAACACCGCTCCTTAAAAGCCGAACCTCGGTGAGGCGAGAAAAGAGATTTATCTATTTGACCACTCTCGGTTTTTAATCTTTTCCTACACGGGGTAACCGAAGGGTTTCCCCGATCCCCTTCCGATTTGGGATGTCTTTGACAGCTCATTTTTTATATCATAAACTTAAATTGAAATCAAATTATGGCTGGGAAATTTTTAATTAAAGGTAGGATTCCACTTTCCGGGGAAGTTAAAATTTCTGGATATAAAAATTCAGCTGGAGCAGTTTTGGCTGCTTCTTTGCTTTCTGAAAAAACTTCTATTATTGATAATCTACCCCTTTGTTCAGATGTTTTAGATAAAATTGAAATGATAAAAGAAATGGGGGGAGAAATTGAATGGTTAGACAAGAGAAAAATAAAAATCAATCCGGCAAACCTTAACCCAGAAGAAATTCCAATTGAACTTTTTGAAAGGATGAGAGTTTCGGTTTTGCTTATTGGACCACTTTTGAGCAGATTCAAAAAATTTAAAGTTCCCCATCCAGGTGGAGATAGAATTGGTTTAAGGCCAATCTCAGCTCATCTGGAAGCTCTTAAAGATTTTGGAATAAAAATCGAGGAAAAAGATGGCTTTTATTTTTTTGAAGCGCCGGAGAAACTGGAAGGAAAGAAAATTGTTTTGAAAGAATTCTCAGTTACCGCCACTGAAAATATAATGATGTTAGGGGCAAAGGCGAGAGGAAAAACCAAGATTGAAATTGCGGCCGCCGAGCCCCAGATTCAAGATTTGGGAAAATTTTTGAAAAAAATGGGTTTAGATATTAAGGGATTAGGAACCCATACGATTTTGGTTGAGGGAAAAAAAGAATTGTCGGGAGCGAATTTTAAAATCTCTCCTGACCCGACCGAAACTGGAACTTTTGTAATTGCCTTGGCTATTACCGGAGGAGAAGGCAAAATAAAAAATGTAAATCCGGAACATTTGACAATGTTTTTGGAGAAAATGAGAGAAATCGGAGTAAATTTTGAAATCAAAAAAAATGAAATTTTAGTTAAAAAATCAAGTAATTTTAAACCTACAAAAATTCAGGTTCTTCCCTATCCTGGTTTCCCTACCGATCTACAGCCCCAGGTATCAGTTTTGCTAACTCAGGCCGAAGGAAAATCTTTAATCCACGATCCTTTATATGAAAATCGGTTCCAACATTTACATGAATTAAGAAAAATGGGGGCTGATATCGAAATTACCGACCCCCATCGAGCTCTCATCTTTGGAAAAAGAGAATTAACTGGAAATAAAATAGCGGCTTCAGATATTAGGTCGGGGGCAGCTTTAGTGTTGGCGGGATTAATTGCCAAGGGTCAAACTCAAATTGATGAAATTTCCCAAATAGAAAGAGGTTATGAAAGAATCGATGAGAAATTAAGGAAGTTAGGAGCCAAAATTGAGAAAGTTTAGCTTTTGGCTAAATTAAAGGCTTTGATGTTTAATTCCAGATATTTTTCTGGAATTATTTTTTTAATTGATTTTAAAATAGATTCTGGCTTTAGGGGAATTAATTTTTTAAAAGAAGCTAAGCTTATTAAATAAATCCCAGCTAAAATCTCTTTTCCCAATTTTTCTTGACAAATTTTTGAAGCTTCAACTAAAATTAAACTTTTTTTGAGTTGTTTTAAAATTTCCAAGGCTTTTTCTTTTGAAAATTCTCCACCTAAAATTGGCACGAAATAATTATTTACTAGAAAAATCGTATTTTTTTTGGCAAAATTAAATCCGCTTAAAACCTCTTGAATTTCTAAACCCAAAATCAAATCTCCCTTTCCTTGAGAAACTAAGGGAGAATAAATTTTTTTTCCAAATCTGATATGAACTTCAACCGAGCCTCCCCTTTGCGATAATCCATGAAGTTCTGAAGTTTTAACATCATAACCTTCTCTTAAAGCCGTTTCAGCCAAAATTTGTAAAAGAGTAATTTGTCCTTGGCCACCGGTTCCCAATATTACAAGATTAAATTGATTAATTTTTTTTGCCATATTATTTTTTCGCCACGAAGATGCAGGGTCTTTGAGCCACAATTACCGAAACTTCATCTTTTTCTAAAAATTCCTTAACTGCCTTTACAAATTCCTCTTGATTTCCTTGATCAATCACCTTTAAGTTTTTTACCCCGCAAGCAGACACTATATCTTCAATTTTTATCACTTTTCCTGGATAGGGCTGATGGCCGGTCATTGCCGTAGTTTGATTATTAAGAATAATAATTAAAGGATTTGATTTGTTAAAAACAGCATTAATCAGGGCAGGAATTCCAGCATGAAAGAAAGTAGAATCTCCAATAAAAGTAATCAGTTTTTGTTTAGTGGCTTTTTTAATCCCGTGAGCAATACCGATTGAAGATCCCATGCAAAATAAATAATCTTGAAAATCGAGTGGCGGCCTGCCAAAGAGCATATAACAACCAATGTCTCCGCCAAAAATTACCTCCTTTTTATTAACTGCTTTTTCAATTGCTGAGAGGACTAACCAATATGGGCATCCTGAACAAAGTCGAGGAAATCTTTTTGGAATTTTAATTTTGAATTTTGAATTGTAATTTTGAATTTTGAATTTTGAATTTTGAATTTTAGCCATGGCAAAAATTACCATTTCTGGCTTTAATTCCCCAACTTCAGGAATTAAATTTTTACCAAAAATCTTCAGCTTTGGATTTACATTCTTTGCCAATCTTTCGACTTCTTTTTCTAAATATGGCTCCAATTCCTCAACGATTAAAACTTTCTTTAATTTTTTAATAAATTCTTTAATTTTTTCTTCTGGTAGAGGGTAAAAAAATCCGAGTTTTAAAATTGGCAATTTTAACCTTAACTCGTTTAATGCTTCTAAAATATGTAAATAAGGAATTCCTGAGGTGATAATTCCCAATTGACCAATGACTGGCGATGGACAAGGGACGACAAAATTAATCGGAGAATTTTCAGAAACTTTTTTGATTTTTTCCACTTTTTCAAGAAGTTCTCTTTTCATCTCAAAAAGCCGAGGCAACATTGTGACAAACCTATCCGGGTCTTTTTCAAATTTTCCTCTTTTCAATGCCAACTTTAATTTTCCCAATTTTACCGGAGCCCTCTGATGAGTAACTCTTGTCGTTGGCCTAATTAGCACCGGAGTTCTAAATCTTTCTGAAATTTGAAAAGCTAATTTTGTGAAATCCTTGCACTCTTGGGGATCAGATGGTTCTAAAGTTGGAATATGAGCTAAATAGGAGTAAGCTCTTGAGTTTTGTTCTGATTGGGCTGAGCTCCAACAACCAACATCGTCAGCAACAACTAAAACTAAAGCTCCTTTAAAGGGCCCACCTTTGGTGAGAGGGCGGCGGGTGGATTGGAGTCCTGTGTACATTGCTGGAACCAAGGCCTCAATACAAACATTCAATCCAAAATTTTTCATTGCCGCCATTGATTTTAAGCCAGAAAAGGCAGCTCCAATTGCTGCCTCTAAAGCTACCTTTTCGTTTGTCGACCATTCAAAATAAACCGGGATTTTTTCTCTTAAATAAAAAAACCAATTTCCAATATCAGAGGCTGGAGTCCCAGGATAAGAGGAAACAAAATTAACGCCCGATTCCAAAGCGCCTCTGACAATGGCTTCGTTGCCCAATAAAATAATTTTTTTACCGGGTTTATTTAGTAAAATTTCTTCCATATCAAATTACTATGTTAATTAATTTCCTTGGGACAAATATAACTTTTTTTATTTCCTTTCCTGATATCCATTTTTGCACTTTTTTACTGGAGATGACAAGCTCTTTGGCTTTTTCTTCAGAGATATTAACCTCAACTTCAATTTTATCACGAACTCGACCATTAACCTGAATAATCAAAGTTATCATTTCTTCTTTTATTAATTCGGAATCATATTTTGGCCACTTCTCGTCGTGAATTGAATCTTGATGCTTGCCTGCCGAAGATTTAGTGGAGGCGGGACCTAACTGACGCCATAATTCTTCAGTAATATGGGGGGCAAAAGGTGCTAAAAGAATTAAAAATTTTGAATAGTGATTCAAGGATATTTTTTCTTGTTTCTCTAATTCGTTGGTTAATATCATTAAAGCCGAAACTGCTGTATTAAACTTACAATTCTCTAAGTCTTCGCTAACTTTTTTGATGGTTTTATGTAAAAGTCTATCGAGTTTTGAGTTTTGATTTGTATTTTTGATTTTTGATTTTTGATTTTTGATTTTTTCTTGTAGTTTCCAAACTCGATTTAAAAACCTAAAAACTCCTTTTACACCTTGGGTATTCCAGGCAATTGCCTGATCAAAGGGTCCCATAAACATTTCATAAACTCTTAAAGTATCGGCACCATATTGTTTTATAGTGTCATCAGGATTTATTATGTTGCCAAAGGATTTTGACATTTTCCTCCCATCTTCAGCCAAAACGATTCCATGGGAGGTCCTTTTTTGATAAGGCTCTGGAGCTGGAGCTATTTTAATATCATATAAAAATTTATAAATAAACCTTGAATAAAGTAAATGCAAAGTGGTGTGTTCCATTCCCCCATTGTACCAATCAACCGGCATCCAATATTTAATCTTTTTCTTATCCCAAATATCTTTTTGATTTTTAATTTTTGATTTTTGATTTCCGAGTAAAATATAAGCGAGGTAGTACCAATTTGAGCCTGCCCAATTTGGCATGGTATCAGTTTCTCTTTTTGCCGGACCTCCGCATTTTGGACATTTGGTATTTGCCCATTCAGGAATTGCTGCCAATGGCGATTCCCCTGTCTTAGTTGGCTGATATTTTTCAACATATGGCAATTCAATCGGTAAATCCTTTTCGGGTACTGGAACTGCTCCACATTTTTGACAATGAATAATTGGAATTGGTTCTCCCCAATAATGCTGTCTGGAAAATACCCAGTCCCGTAATTTATATTGAACTGATTTTTTGCCCAAACCTCTTTTTTTTAACCAGTCAGTAATTTTTTCGATTGCCTCTTTTGAAGTTAATCCGTTAAACTGTCCAGAATTAACTAATTTTCCATAATCAACAAAGACCCCCTTTGAAATATTTTCACCGGCTATCACTTCTCTAATTTCCAAATCATATTTCTTAGCAAAATCATAATCCCTTTTGTCATGGGCTGGAACAACCATTACCGCTCCCCCACCATAGGTTCCGATAACATAATCTGAAACCCAAACTGACACCTTTTCTCCATTTGCTGGATTTATGGCAAAAGCTCCTTTCAAAGGAACTCCGGTTCTTATTTTTTCCAACTGGGTTCTTTCAAACTCAGTTTTTTGCTCAGCCTCTTTAATATATTTTTCAACCTCTTCCCAATTTTCAACTTTTTCTTTAAAATTTTCAATTAAAGGATTTTCTGGAGCCAAAACAATTGCCGTCACTCCAAAAATGGTATCAATTCTGGTAGTGAAGATCTTCACAACCTCATTTGAATTTTCTATTTTAAAATTAACTTCAGTCCCAAAACTTTTTCCAATCCAATTTATTTGCTGAGTTTTTATTTTTTCCAAATAATCAACCTTTTTTAAATCCTCAATCAATCTATTGGCGTATTCGGTAATTTTTATCATCCATTGTCTGAGTTTTTTTCGAATAACCTTTTCTCCGCACCTTTCATGCCTTCCCTCTATCACCTCTTCATCTGCCAAGCCAATTTTACAAGAAGGACACCAGTTTATCGGAATTTCCGCCTGATAAGCTAAACCTTTTTCAAATAATTTCAAAAATATCCACTGGGTCCATTTGTAATATTTTGGATCAGTAGTATCAATTTCCCTTGACCAATCAAAAGATAGTCCCAGACTTTTTAGTTGCCTTTTGAAATTGGCAACATTTTGATCAGTGGCTACTCTTGGATGAATTCCAGTTCTAATAGCATAATTTTCAGTCGGAAGCCCAAAGGCATCCCAACCAATGGGATATAAAACATTATATCCTTCCATCCTCTTTTTTCTGGCTATGGCATCCATTGCCGAATAAGACCGACAATGCCCAACATGGAGCCCTTCACCAGAGGGATAAGGAAATTCAATTAAAACATAAAATTTTTTCTTTTTTGAAAAATCCTCTGCTTGATAAAATCTTTTCGGTTCCCAATATTTCTGCCATCTTGACTCTATTTCCGGCGGATTATATTTCATATTTTTCATTTTATCTTATTTTTTGTAATGAGAGGAATTCCTCTCGGTCTTTTATTTTTTATCCCAGTTTAAATAATCTCTTCGCATTTTCTGTAGTAATTTCTGCTACTTTATCGGAACCCACATTTTTGATCCCGGCGATTTCCTCTACCACAAATCTTACTCCCAAAGGATTATTTCTTTCTTCACCAAAATTTGGCGGCGTCAAATAAGGACAATCGGTTTCAAATAAAACTTTTTCCAAGGGTGTACTTTTAATATTTTCTTCAAAATTTATCCCTTCGATTTTTTTGAAAATTATTCCATTAAATCCAATATAAAATCCCATTTCTAAATACTCTTTGAGTCGCACTCCGGTTCCAACGAAACCATGCATTACACCTTCGATTTTTGATTTTTGATATTTGATATTTAATTTCAAGATCTCTATGAGGTCTTGATGGGCCATCCGACAGTGAAAGATTACTGGCAAGTTTAGCTCTCTGACCAATTCTAATTCTTCTAAAAACAATTCTCTTTGTTTCTCCTTAAATAACTCCAATTTTCTTTTCGTTTTTGGCTTCCAATAATAATCTAAACCAATTTCTCCGATTGCTACAACTTTTTCAGATTTAGCTAAATTTTTGTATTTTTGATAATCAAAATCTTTTTCGAAACGCTTTCCTTCCAATTCATCTGTTTTTATTTTCACCAAACCCGTATCCAAATTTATCGGATGCAAACCAACTGCAGCAAAAACTCCCTGAGGATATTTTTCAGCGATCCCAACCGCCATTTCAGAAGTCTCGTAATTCGTTCCAATATTTATCATCCAAATTCCTTCTTCCAAACATTTCTTTATAACTTTATCTCTGTTTTCATTGAAAGCGGCAATATTCAAATGGGCATGGGTATCAATTAACATCTATTAAAAAATTGAGTTCTATTTTTTGCGTCAATTTTCTTTAAAAAATCTAAAACAGATTTAGGAACTAAATTTCTCCAATTTTTGTTGTGGATGATTTTTTCTCTGATTTGGGTGGCTGATAGATTATTATAAAACATTGGGTGAGCTTTAACCTTAACACATATTTTCTGAAAACATTTTTTTGTCCAAGAATTTTTAGTAAAAACTGTTGCATTTTTAACGTTTAATTTAGTTATTTTTAAAATTTTTTTTGCCCAAAGAGCATCGTCCTCAAAATCTGTCACCCCGTAAATTTTGAAATTTTTGATTTTTTCAGATTTTAAAGTTCTTTCTATCATTTCTTTTCTCTCCGAAAAAGAAAAGGGGGGTTGTTTTGTTAAAGACTTCTGAGAACTTCCAATAATAATAAAAATTCTTTTTTCTCTCTTTAAAATCCACTTTATTGCTTTTAAATGCCCTTTGTGAAACGGCTGAAATTTCCCGATAAATATCGCTGACATAATCATTTAATTCTTGGAAATAATGGTTTAGTTTTTTTAGTTTTTATTTGCTCCAATATTTTCTCCGAAGTTTCTGGTAAAAACGGCTGAAGCAATTTTGCTATTTCTCCAATAGCCAATAGCAAATTGCCGATAACTTCCTTTTGTTTTTTACTTACTTGCCAGGGCTTTTCTTTTTCAATATATCCATCGCAAAAGGAAATTAAATCCCAGACAGCAATTAACATCTCATTAAATTTAAATCCAGACAATGCCTCATGATAATCTCTCCAAGTTCTATCTATCTTTCTTTTTAATTTTAAGTTTTGAGTTGTGATTTTGAGATTTTTCGCAAGCGTGATTACTCTTGCCACCAAATTTCCCAATCCAGCTGCCAAATCTGAATTGTATCTTTTCTCAAATTTTTCAAAAGTGAAATCTAGGTCCTCGAAAGGCGAAGCTTCCCTCAAAAGAAAGTACCTCACAGCATCGGTACCATATTTTTTTACCAATTCAAACGGATCAATAACGTTTCCTAAAGATTTTGACATTTTCTGACCACCGGATGTCAAATAACCATGAACAAAAATTTGATTTGGTAAAGACAATTTCGCAGAAAGCAAAAAGGTAGGCCAATAAATAGCATGAAATCTTAAAATCCCTTTCCCTATGACATGTAATTTATTTTCATTTTTCAACCACCACTCTTGAAACTTCTTACTATTTGCTCCATATCCTAAAGCATTAATATAATTGCTTAGTGCCTCCAGCCAAACCCAAATTTTTTGAGAAGGATCTCCAGGAACATCAATTCCCCACCCACGGGCTCTCTCTGCTGATCGAGAAATACAAATATCTTCGAGGCCTGAGTTTATAAAACTTAAAACTTCATTTCTCCGAGTTTCTGGAATTATTTTTAATTCGTCTTTTTCAATAATTTCTTTCAACTGATTTTGATATTTTGAAAGCCTAAAAAAATAATTTTCTTCCTCTATTAATTCGGGTTTAACTTTATGCTCTGGACAAAGGCCATTAACTAATTCCTTTTCCTTATAAAATTCTTCACAGCCAATACAATAAAGACCTTTATAACTCTTTTTATAAATATCTTTTTCGCAAACCTGCCAAAGTTTTTGAGCTCCTTTCAAGTGTCTTTCTTCAGTGGTTCTTATAAAATCATCAAAACTTAAATTGAGGACTTTTTTTAATTCATAAAATTTTTTTGCATTACGATCTACCAATTTTTTCACTGAAATCCTTTCTTCTTCAGCAGCCCTAATATTTTTCAAAGAATTCTCATCGGTCCCCGTCAAAAAGAAAACATCTTCGCCTAATAGCCGATGAAAACGAGCTATCACATCGGCTTGAATTTTTTCTAGAGCGTGTCCGGCGTGGGGAAACGAGTTAACATAATCTATAGCAGTTGTGATATAAAATTTTTTCTTTGCCATAATCTTAAAAAGAGGTCTTAACCTCTTTTTATCTTATCATATATTGATTTTGGGTAAAAATTTAAACTAACTAGGACAAAATCATCAAGCTTATGAGGAAACAATTACAACAAATTCGCCTTTTACTTTATCTTTTTCAATTTTTTTAATTACCTCATCAATTTTTCCTCGATAAATCGTTTCAAATTTTTTGGTTAGTTCTCGACAAACCACTATTTTAGGTCCTAGGTTATAGGTTTTCGATGTTAGTTCCAATTCCTGAAGTGATTTAAGAATGCGGTAGGGGGATTCATAAAAAATTACGGGGTATTTTGAATTTATTAATTCTTCAAAGAATTTTTTCCTTTTCCTCTTTGTTGGGGGAAATCCTAAAAATAAAAATTTGTCCATTGGAAACCCAGAAATCGAAGCGGCGGCAGTGAGGGCGCTTGGTCCCGGTATCGAAACAATTTTTACAACGAGTCCGGGGCTCGTTGTAATTGCTTTAACCAATTTATTTCCGGGGTCAGAAATTCCCGGAGTTCCGGCATCGGAAACTAAAGCCAAACTTTTCCCATCTTTTAGGAGTTCTAAAATATAATTTATTTTCTTCAATCTCGAATGTTGATGATAACTTAGGAACGGCGTTTTAATTCCGTAATGGTCTAATAATTTTTTTGTTACCCTCGTATCTTCACATAAAATCAAATCAACCTCCTTTAAAATTCGGAGGGTTCTCAATGATAAATCTTCAAGATTTCCAATGGGGGTCGCAACAATGTAAAGGATAGCCATAAGTATAAAATTTACAATCTGCAATTTTCAATTTACAATATTGTTTCTTCTTTTTTCTTTTTTAAGAATTCCTTTAAAGATTCAAAAATCATTCCAGCTAATGGGATGGCTAAAATTGCTCCTAAGATTCCCCAGAGTTTTCCGCCGATAGCGAGAGAGATCAACACTAAAACCGGCGGGAGACCAATAAATTTTTTTGCTAAAATTGGGATCAAAATATTATTTTCAATTTGTTGAATTAAAACAAAAGCGAGTAAAGCAAAAATTGCTCTGGAAATTGAATCTAGTGAAATAATTAAGAAAATTAAAATTCCAGTTAAAACTGGTCCGATGATGGGAATAAAATTTAAAAACCCGGCTAAAAAAGATAAGGTAAGAGGATATTTTAGATCAAAGAGAAAAAAGGCAAAATAAGATAGAATTCCGACAAATAAACAGCCAATGATTCTTGTTCCAAACCAGCCGGAAACCTCTCTTTGACATCTCTCCCATAATTCTAGGGCATAGGTTTGGTATTTTTTAGGGAAAAGAAGGTAAAGGGTTTTTTCAACTACTTTTTCTTCCAGAGAAAGAAAAATGGCTATAGTGATAATAAAGGAAGTAGAGAAAATTCCACCAAAAATGGCAAAAAGAGCACTAAAAATATTTGTCGCCATTCTTTCTAAGGTTTTATCAAAAGCAGAAATCAAACTCTCAAGATTTTCAAAGGCTTGAATACCAAGCCCTTTCAGGGGAGGGGAAATTTTTTCGAAATATTGGGGAAAAATTTGCAAAAATTGTTGGATTTCCTGAAAAAATAATGGGACAATGAGACAAACGAGAAAACCGATTATACCGAAAACTAAAAAATAAATAAAAATAACTGCCAGAACTCGGGGGACTCTTTTTCTTTGAAGAAAGTTAATTGCCGGATTAAATAAAATGGATAAAATTAAAGCGAAAACAAGCCAAATTAAAATATCTTTTATCGAATAAAAAAAGTAAAGGCAAAAAAAAGCAATAATAATTTTAAAAATCGTTTCCCAGGAAACATCTAAAATTTTTTCTTCATTCATAATTTAAGTAATTTCTCAAATGTCTTTTTTTCTTTGAATGGTCCAATTAAGGCTAAATTCAATCTTTCCGATTTAAAAATTTCTCCAGCTAATTTTAAAATATCTTCGCGGTTCACTCTATCAATTTTAGCAAAAATCTGGTCTGGGGTTAAAATTTTCTTTTCCAAAAGTTCTTGACCGGCATAAAAAGAAGCTTGGGCATCGGAAGATTCCAATAAAAGCGTCGTTTTTCCTTTTAGATAATCTTTGGCTTTATTTAATTCGGAAAACGGAATTTTATTTTGAGAAATTTTTTTATATTCTTTTAAAATAGTTAGAATACCCCTTTCAACATTTTTATTATCCAAGCCAGCCTGGGTAAAAAGAAAGCCGGTATCGGGATTTGCCTCGCTAAATGTATTTACATAGTAAGCAATTCCCAATTTTGACCTCACTTCTTCAAATATCCTCGAGCTCATCATTCCTCCCAGGATTACGGCAAGCAATTCTTGGGCATATCTCAATTGATGAAAAAGATT